>Ga0180220_1001480_pt1 | contig 17220 bp, 15 predicted proteins | sample eDN5th37CBELigBY_FD_151335 | JGI IMG/M metagenome (GOLD analysis project Ga0180220, IMG submission 151335) | Enriched backyard soil microbial communities from Emeryville, California, USA - eDNA 5th pass 37_C BE-Lig BY (version 2) (version 2) | ecosystem: Environmental > Terrestrial > Soil >...
ATCTTCATCGGCGGCGCCGTGGTCCAGTGGCTGCGCGACGGGCTGGGCCTCATCACCAGAGCATCCGAAGTCGAGGCGCTCGCCCGCCAGGTGGACGATGCGGGAGGGGTCTACCTCGTCCCCGCTTTCGTCGGGCTCGGCGCACCGGTCTGGGACCCCTACGCCCGCGGCACCATCGTCGGGATCACCCGCGGGACCACGAAGGCGCACATCGCCCGCGCCGCGCTCGAGAGCATCGCGTTCCAGAGCGTGGACGTGATCCGCGCCATGGAGGCCGACGCCGGGACCCGGCTCACCGAGCTGCGCGTCGACGGCGGCGCCAGCGCCAACGACCTGCTCATGCAGATCCAGGCCGACCTGCTCGGCGTCCCCGTCATCCGGCCGGCCGTCACCGAGACCACCGCCCTCGGCGCCGCGTACCTCGCCGGGCTCGCCGTCGGCTACTGGCGCGACCGCGATGAGATAGCCGCGCTCTGGCGCGAGGACCGGACGTTCCGGCCCGCCGGCGATCCTGAATCCGTGCGTGCGTCCCTCGCCGGCTGGGCCCGCGCCGTGGAACGCGCGCGGGGCTGGGCGAGGGAGGGGGTGGAAAGCGATCAGTAGTGCAATGAACCCATGACGCGGTGATGGTCGTTGTGCGACGCTGGAATCCACCTCTGTCCGATGGTCGTCGGTACAGCCACTGTACTGGCGTCGGGGTGCGCTGGCTCGAGCAATCAGGGGGTCACCCGCGACCCGGCATGGGTGATCATCGAAGATGCGGAGGCACCACCGCGCGTGATGAATGTGGTCCCGACCGGCGTCCGGCTGCGCCTCGCCCTCGACGATTCCATCTCGCTGCCGGCGCCGCCCGTACCCCTTGACTCCCGTGGACGGTTCTATACCGCCACGTACAACCCTGGCGAGATCGCGTTGTGGGCGCCCGACGGCTCCTATGTAAGAACCATAGGCCGGCGTGGAGATGGCCCTGGCGAGATGCGGGGCACGGTCATTGGAGTCGTCGGGCCCGGTGATACGCTGCACGCCCCGGGAGGGTCGGTGTGGTCAGTGTTCGATTCCGCCGGTACCTTCGTTCGGTGTCTGCAGAACGATCCCGGTCACCCGATCTACGTACATGCGCTCCCCGACAATACTCTCCTCAGTACCTTTGCTCCCGTTGTCTCAGGCGACGCCCGGTATTTCTAGATTTTCGATTCGCAGGGCAATGTCCATCGGTCATTCGCACGATCAGGGATGAGGACCGTGGTCCTGGAGGTGTCGATCGTCCTTCAGCGTATGGGGGCGGCGACAGCTTCTGGGTCGCAGACAGCCGCGGATCCGAAAGAAGATACACCCTGGAACAATGGAGCACCGATGGACGGGTGCTCCGGACGATTCACCGGCCCGCGAGCTGGTTTCCCGTACCGGCACGGGGTGACCATAGCGGAAGTCCGTACATGTCCACCGTCGGGAGACTCTTCGTCGACCCCGAGGGACTCGTCATTGCCTATCCTGCCGTCTTTCGGGATGCCTCCTCGGGTTCGTACGAGATTCACCACGAAGTCCAGGGTCCCGACGCCCGGGTGGTGCTGGCGCACGGCGTCTATACGGATCTGGAAGTGCCGAGTCCCGCGAACGGCTTTGCCATGAGGAAGGAGCAGACTCTGGCGTGGTTCTCCGGCTCACGCGGGGGATACTGGCTGACGGAGGATGAAGCCGGGGCGCCGGTCATCGAAATCGTGCGCTTTACGCTCGATCCCGCGCCGGGCTCCGGCCCCGGCGCTGCGGAGGCATGCTCCTGAGCGTCCGGACCTGCACGAAGTGCCGACAACCACGGTCGAATGTGGCGTCGCGGCGGGACTCAGGCAGACGTAACGGGTCACGATCGCCCTTCCGCTCGACGCACGACATAGACAGCCCTTCGTTGTCCGGGTACGCCCCACCCTGAGGGTTCGCCGACCGCGCACCACGCATCAGCAAAACACCGCCTCCAGCACGACGTCCAGCGTCCGGTACTCGCCTGGCTGGAATACGAGAGTGTCGACGTGCTGCCTGGGGAAGGTTACCAGAGGGTCAGCTAGCCACGGCACGAATAGGGTCTGGGTGTGCGACACCGTCAGCTCGTACGGCACGCCAGTCTCGAGGGCGTGGAACCGGTACCTGCCTTCCGGCTGGGAATTCGTGGACCTGATCCTCTTGTGTCCCGCTGCGTCGAACTCGAGCGGCTCCAACTCCATGTCCGCGAGATCCACGATTCCGTGACAGTCGCGGATCTGGCCCGTGAGATTTCCACCGGCGCCGTCATACGTCAGGACGCAGTACTGGGGGAGCGGCTCTGCGCCGACGATCGCGCACGACTCGTACGGAACCCTCTGGATGACCACACCGCCCAGGTGTCCCACGGCGTTGCCGAGCTCTGTGGGGACGTCGGGTATCGAAAGAGAGTTGCTGGAAAACATTGTCGTCTGCCGGGGCGTCAACTGATCCGCCCACGGCCACGGGCGCACGGAACCGACGACCCAGATGTCCAGGCGATCGCTGATGAGCGCACACCGCCTCTCGTCGAGCGTCCCCACCCTCTTCGATATCGGAATGTTGTGCGGGTCGGTGCCCTGCGCCGGCACTTGATATCGGACTTCCCACCTCGAATCCGTGCAGCCATCGGCGACATCGCGTTGGACCCGGACGAATGCCAGTCTCGGGACTCCCTCCACACGCAGGATATCCATCGCGTCCCGCGCCGGGGATTGGGTGAGCATCACCGACACGAGATAGTCACTCGGGATCGGGACATCCAGCGTTGACTCCTCCCCGTCCGGTGAGATGGCCGTGAACCGGTACGTCTCGCCGCGCACGATCGGCTCGGTGGTCCAGAAATTATGGACGAACGCCCCGGCCGTGCCGACATCCAGAACCGCGTCGTGCCGGAAGACGGAGTCCCTGAGCACCAGCATCCGCCCGGTGCCCAGCTCTTCGAGCGTGACCTGGATCCCGCTCGGCTCCGGTGACGTGAGAACCAGCGGACGGAGCGGCATCACGCGCACCCACTGCGTGTCCGCGTCCGGGTCGAGGTACCCGAAGATCGAGAACGCCAGCTCGGTCTGCTCGATCGGCGCGAAGGTGGCTTCGCAGGCGGTAACCATCATGGACGCAATCAGAGCCAGCATCGACGCCGACACGTCAACGCTGCCACGTAGCCGCAAACCGTGCATATCGCCTCGCCTGGGGTTTGCCTTCATGGTGCCTGACATCCGTCGACGCGCTCGAGCAGCACGTCCAGCGTCCGGTGCTCTCCCGGCTCGAGCTCGAGCGTGTCCCTGAACTCGATGTATTCGGGGACCACTCGTACGGAACGACCTTGATGAGTATCCCGCCGAGGTGCCCCACTGCATTGGACAGATCGGTTGGCACGTCCAGTATGGCCATCGAGTTGCCGGACGTCGCCGACGTGGTGCGCGGAACCACCTGATTCCCCCACGGCCAGGCATTGTCGGAACCAACCAACCACGGTTCGTACCTCTCCGCGGTCTGGGGAGCGCACCCGGATGGTAGCGGCAGGCCGAAGGTCTTCGAGACCGGAATGGAATGTGGATCCACGCTCCCCCGCGGAACCTGATGGCGCAACTGCTGCCAGCCGGGGAAACAACTCGTGCGCACCCTCCCGTTGGTCCGCACGAAGGCCGCGCTGCGGACCCCCCGCCATCTGGACGTAGTCGATCGCATCGACCGACGACGACCGCTGCTGGAGGCGCACGGTCACGTGGTAGTCCTCCGGAATCGGAACGTCTGCGGTAGCGGTCTCCCCGTCAGGGCCGGTGGCGGTGAGCCGGTACGTCTCACCCCGGCGGATGGGGTCGGTGGTCCAGTAGTTGTGAACGTACACGCCTGCCGAGCCAACGTCTCGTTGGCGACGTGATGGAATACGGAGTCCCGCACTTCGAGCGTCCGACCGCTGCCGAGCTCGACCAGGCTCACGGTGACCCCGTCCGGGCCCGGGGAGGTGAAGACCGTCTTGCGCCACAGCATGACCCGGATCCACTGAATGTTCGCGGCCGGATTCAGGTATCCGTCGTAGATCGAGAAGGCACGCTCTTCATCCTCCAGCGGCTGGAACGTGGCATCGCACGCCGCCAGCGGAATCAGCATCACCTTTGCGAGGCATCTCGCCATCGACCGGACGGACCGGATCCACGAACAGCTTCCGCCCCGGTGACCCGGTGCCACGACGTCATGTCCGCCCCGGCTCGGATCATCGTTGCGGCCGCGAAGAGGCGAGCGTTCTTTGCCCGTGTCGCACCCGCGGCCCGGCATGTGCTTCGGCCCGACCATGCCCGGCTCCTCCCCGCCCGGATCAGAACGCGTCCCGCAACGAAACCGCCGCGTACGGCGCGATGGGGAGCTGGTCGACTCTCCCGCCGGTGAACAGATCGTAGTAGAACATGTTCGGCCGGTCGTACACGTTGATGGCGCCGGCCTGGAGCTCGAGCCTGCCCAGGGGCATGTCGATGCCGCGGCCAATGCTGAGGTCGAGCCTGTGCATGACCGGCATCCTGGCGGTGAACGGCCTGTCGAGCACGACCCGCGGTGTCCCCAGATTCGCGGCCACGTCGTGGAGGTCCCAGGAGAAGTCGAAGTTCTCGTCGAAGCCGAGAGGGCGCGAGAAGGGCAGACCGCTCCCCAGTTGCCACCGGAGCGACGCGGTGAAGCCGGCGAAGTCCAGGCTCCCCACCACATTCAACTGGTGCCGCCGATCGTGGGGCGGATGGAACCGCTGGACCGGTTCGCCGAACCAGATCCCGAAGTCGTTGTGCGCGGCTTCGAATTCGAGCCAACCGTACCCGTAGCCCAGCATTCCGTAGAAGACCGGTGTCACGTATTCGGCGCGGATGTCGGCGCCGTACGCCGGGCCGTTGGCGGGGATCAGGTCCGTCTGGAACCAGGCCTCGGCGCTCCAGCGCGGCACGGGGACGTTGTCGATGCGCTTCACCCACCCCTCGACGGAATAGCTGAAGCGGTCGCCAATCGATTGCTGCCAGCCGAGGATGCCGTGCACGGACTCGAGCGCCAGCGTCTCGTCGTTGTGCCAGAACCGCCGGGAGCGCATCCAGGAGGTGAAGACGAAGCCGACGTCGCGCATGTCCGTGAGCCCGATGAGCTCCTGGCGGTAGTAGCCCACCGCCGCCTGGAGCAGGTCATCCGGCCGGTCGGCGAAGGGCTGCCAGCTCGCCCGCAGCCGCGGCTCGAGGCTCGGGTTTGGCCACACCGACGCCACCACCCCCGGTCGCAGCTCGACCCACGGCCCCGCCTTGATGGACGCCTCGCCGTACACACCCATCCCGAGGATCTCGTCCTCACCGCGGGTGATGTCGAACAGCTCCGTCAGGTCGAGGTCCAGCAGATCGGCGTAGAGATGGTAGCCGGCGTAGATCGGGACGGAGCCGATCAGGTTGGTCATGTGTGCGTCGTGCTGGACGCGAGTGAGCTTCGAAATGAACCTCGACGAGCCCCGGCTGATGGCGGCGTTCTCGACGGACGACAGGCTGAAGTTCACCTCGACCAGCCGCAGCAGGTCGCTGAGAAGGGCAACGCAACGCCCCCCGAGCACGAAGTTCTTCCACCCCACGTGCGAAACCGTCTCGAGGGGATCGAGCCGGCCGCGGTCGGAGGTGCGCATCATGAGGGCGGAGCAGCGCATGTTCTCCTGCTCCGAATACGAAACCTTGAGGAACTGGTTGTCGAAGGTGATCGGGTGCGTGGTGCCGAGGAGTGTCTCGCTCGTCTCCTCGATGAGTGAGCGCCGCGCCGAGAAGATCCAGGTTGCCGACCCCAGCGGTCCCTCGGTCAGCACCTCGGCGAGATACGGGCTCAGCGAGCTGGAGGCCGTGAAGCCGGCGGGCGTGCCGTCGCGCATGTGGACATCGAGCACGGACGACGTGCGGCCGTTGTAGCGCGCGCCGAAACCACCGGCGTAGAAGTCGACGCTCCGCACCAGTTGCTCCGGGAACGCCGAGTAGTATCCGAGGATATGGAACGGCTGGAAGATCGGGATGCCGTCGATCAGCACCAGGTTCTCGGCAGGGGATCCGCCGCGGATGAAGAGCTGGCCGCCCCGATCGCCCGTCGTCACGACACCGGGGAGCGTCTGGAGGAAACTGGCGAGGTCACCCGATCCGCCGGGAACCGGCACCATCCTGATCTGCCGCGGCGTGATCCGCTGACGGCCGAGCTCGCGGATGGCGATACCGGTCTGCCGCTCGACGCTCGCCGTGACTCCCTCCAGAACCGCGGCAGCGGTGGCGAGCCGAATGCTGACCGTAACCCGGGCGCCCGGCTGGATCGCGACAGGCTGCGTGTGCACGGCGTAGCCGACGGAGCGGACGGTCAGGGTATAGTCGCCCGCCTGGACGTTGCCGAGCTGGTAGTAGCCGTTCCGGTCGGTCAGCGTACCGTACGGCGGCAGCCCCTGGGCCGTGAGTGTCACGATCCCGCCCTCGACCGGGGCGCCGGACTCGCCTGCCGTGATGATCCCGTCGATGGAGCCCTGCTGCGCCAGCGCCGCCGGCGCCGTCGCGAGAGCCACAAACGGCGCGATGAAGAGCGCCGAGACCCGGCACCGCGACACGTGCGGGAAGGACCACCGTGATCCGATCGACTTCAGCATGGGTCGGCTCGCTCCGGCAGAATGACCAGTGCCATTTCCTCATCATATTGGAACGGGAGGGCCGCGTACGCCCGACGCCCACCGGCGCACCCGGCGGTATCAGGGGCGTCGATGGTATGTCAGGTCGGTCGCCGTGCGGGCCCGCGCCGGTCACGCTGCCTCCAGGCCGACGCGGCAATGTCCGCTGCCGCGGGTCCGACGACGGACCGGCCCAGGGGTCGTCACTGTAGCTCGATTGTCGGGAGCAGTCCAGGATCGCCCGGGTGGCACCGCGTGATACAGCCGTCGTTTCGGTGACGCCCGGGGCCCTGTAAACGAGAGACACCTTTGCGCCCCGACACCACTACACGCGCAGCCCCTGCTCGAGTCTGGCGGCGCATGAGCACGGGACGGGGGCGCGGCTGGCGCGCTTCCTGCCGAACCACCTGCCCGGGCCGGCCCCGGCTCCGGGTGACTGTCGCCGACCCCCGGTTCCGCTTGTGATCCCTCCTCATGGCGGGTACTTTCCACGTTCGGGTGCGGCGAGCTCGATCGCCGCCTTTCGCGTTACGCAGTCTGTGGATGCGCGCGCATCCGCTTGAGGAATTCTCATGGCGACGACGCCGGTGGGCCGCGGGTGGCCCGGGCGCCTGATTGGCGCGCTCGCCGCGTGCGCGTGCTCGCTGCTCGTTCCGGGCTCCCTGCTCGCGCAGGCCTGCATCGGCAGCCCGGCGGCGCGCGGCCACGTCGCGGTCGGCGGGAATTACTTCGTCTCCGAACAGATGTCGGGGTACGGCGTCCATGGCGTGGCGAACGTGCTGGGCCCTGTGTCGCTCGGCGGGGAATACGGCATCATCGAATACAACGGCATCGAGGAAAAGACGACCCGCATCGGAGCCAGCGGCGCCGTCGAATTCACCGTCGCATCCGATGTGAGCGTTTGCCCGACGGTCCAGGCGGAGTACACCACGCGCCATGAGCCCGCCGCCGTCTCCCGCGACAGGACCACGCTCACGATCCCGTTCGGCGTGTCCGTAGGCATACTCGGGCACGCCAGCGCCGCGGAATTGATCCCGCACGTGGGCGGCGGGATGTTCTTCCGGCGGACCGCCGTCGAGTTCGCCAACGGAAGGTCGGACAGCGCTTCAGAGACGGGACTGTTTTACAACGGCGGTGCGACTGTGGCGATCTGGCGGGTTTATGCCGGCATGCGCATTTCGCACAGCACCCTCAGGGGCGCCACCGTTGTCGTGCGCTTTTCCGCGGGCTTCCGGCTCTAGCGTGGCGCGCGGCTGGGGACTGCCTCGACGATTTTGAGGCCCGGTACGCCATCGAGGCGACCGACCACCCTGTAGACTCGATACCGACGGAGACAGATGGCTTCGACGTACACTGTCGCGCTGCTGCGCGGCGACGGGATCGGCCCGGAGATCGCGGCCGAGGCCCTCAAGGTACTGGATGTAGTCCAGCGGCAGAGCAGCGTCCGTTTCGACATCCTGGAAGGTGATTTCGGCGGCGAGGCGTATTTCAAACACGGGCATTCGTTCCCCGAGGAGACGAAAGCCATGTGCGACCGCGCGGACGCCATCATCAAGGGGCCGATCGGGCTGAGCTTCGAGGAGTCGCAGAAGATCCCGATCGACGAGCAGCCGGAACGCGGCGCGCTCCTCCCGCTCCGCCGCCGCTACAACACCTTTGCGAACTTCCGGCCCGTGTACCTGCCGCCCGAGCTGGCGCACTTCTCCCCGCTCAAGCCGCACGTGGTCGCCGGCGGGATCGACATCATGATGATCCGCGAGCTGGTCGGCGGACTCTATTTCGGGAAGAAGGAAGCCGGCGTCAACGCGGACGGGAAACGCTACGTCGACGAGCATCTCGAGTACGACGAGGACCAGATCGCCGCGATCCTGCGCGTCGCTTTCGAGGAAGCGGCATCGCGCAAGGGCGTGCTCCACAATGTCCACAAGAGCAACGTGCTCCGGTCGAGCGTGCTCTGGAACGAGGTTCTTTCAGAGATCGCGCGGGAGTATCCGTCCGTGACCGTGAAGCATGTGATCGTGGACGCGGCAGCGACGGCGCTCGTGCTCAACCCGCGCCAGTTCGACGTCATGGTCATGGAGAACATGTTCGGCGACATCCTGAGCGATCTCGGCGGCGGCATCCTCGGCTCCCTCGGCCTCATGCCCTCCGCCTGCGTCGGGCCCGAAAAGGCGTACTACGAACCGTCCCACGGCTCCGCGCCGGACATCGCCGGCCAGGGGATCGCCAACCCGTACAGCATGATCGGCTCCGTCGCGCTCATGCTCGAGAAGAGCTTCGGCATGAAGAAGGAGGCCCGCGCTGTCTGGGACGCTATGCGCCGCGTCTTCGGCGCCGGCATCACCACCGCCGACCTGCGCGATCCGGATGGCAAGTTCACGGTTCTCAAAACCGCGGAGTTCGGTGACCGCGTGGTTGCCGCGCTACGGGAGGGGTGACGGGGCACCTGCCGGGCCACGCGCCACTCATTCAAATAACTACGGCGGCGGCGGGCTAGCGGTCGGCGATCGCGGGCCCACCGCCGCGTGTGTACAGGTCATCGCTATCACCCCCTGAGCCGGTACGCGATAGCGCGACCGTAATCCCGCAGCGCGTACAGACCGAGGAGCGCGATCGCCGGCGCGACCCAGATGACGAGACCGGGCCAGATCACGATGCCGACGAGTGCCACGAACTGCAGCCATGTCACGCGCTTTCCCGCCGGCCTGGCCGGGAGCCGTGTCCCCGGCCGCAGGATCAGGATCGCGAGACCACCCACCGCCACACCGATGTCGCGGAGCAGGATGAGCGGCGCCGCCCACCCGGGGAGCGCTCCCTCCACCACGAGCGCCACGATGGCGACGACCATGAACGTTCGGTCGGCGATCGGGTCGAGCAGCTCGCCGGCGCGCGTGACTGTGCCCGACCTTCGCGCCAGACGCCCGTCCACCCAGTCGCTCACGCCTGATGCGACAACGAGCGCGAGCCGCACGACCAGTGACTCCACGGCGACGAACACGAACGCCATCGGAACCCGCGTGAGGCTGATCAGGTTCGGCAGGTTCAGCCAGTCGGCACGCCGTTTCGTCATGCCGCTACCCTCGACTGTACCCCTGCCGTCGCAGGCGCTGTCGCTCCGCTGCGGTTTCCTGCGACGCGGGCAGCGCTGACGGAGTGCCCGCACGGCCGCTCACCACAGCAGGGTGTCCGTCAGCCGCGCAAGGCATGCGGAACCGTCAGTTGCCGGGCTCCGGCGGCTTTGTGAGGAACCCGCGCTGCCGGAGCAGCGCCTCCACCTCGGGGTCACGACCCCGGAACTGCCGATACGCCTCTGCCCGATCCGTAGAGTTGCCCGGAGCGAGAATGTAGCGGCGCAACCGGTCCGCCGTACCCGCGTCGAAGGGATCGCCCGCTTCCTCGAACGCGAGCCAGGCGTCCGCGACCATCGTGTCCGCCCACAGGTACGAGTAGTAGCCCGCCGAGTACCAGTCCCCATTGAAAAGGTGCCCGAAGTGCGTGATCCGGTGCCGCGGCGCGATCTCGCGCGGCATGCCGATCCGCTCCAGCACTTCGTGTTCGAACCGGGTCGGGTCGACCTCTCCGTCGGGGAGCGTGTGGAGCTCCAGATCCAGGATCGCCGGTCCGAGATACTCGATGGTGGCATAGCCCTGGTTGAAGGTCTCCGCCGCCTTGACCTTCTCGACGAGCGCATCCGGTATCGGTTCACCGGTCTGGTAGTGCCTCGCGAACCGGTCCAGCACCGGCCGGGTCAGAAGCCAGTGCTCGTAGAGCTGGGATGGCAGCTCGACGAAGTCGCGGGGCGTGCTGTGGAGTCCGGGATACCGGACCTCCGAGAGCAGAGTGTGCAGCGCGTGGCCGAACTCGTGAAAGAGCGTGCGCGCGTCATCCAGCGAGATGAGCGTCGGTTCGCCGGGTGCGCTCCGGATGAAGTTGTTGTTGTTGGAAGCGATCGGCGTGCGTACGCCATCCACCGTCTCATGGATGCGGTACGCCGATGCCCACGCACCGGACTGCTTCCCCGCCCGCGCGAAGTTGTCCATGTAGAAGAGGCCGCGGTGCGCGTCATCCACCGCGTCCCGCACCTCCCATACCCGGACCTCGGGATGGAATACGGGCACCTGCCCGGTGATCTCCGTGAACCGGAGCCCGAAGAGACGCCCCGCGACCCAGAACGCGGCCTCGATCACGTTCTCCAGCGCGAAGTAGGCGCGGATCGCGGCTTCGTCCACCGCGTAGCGGGCACGCCGCACCTTCTCGGCGTAGTGGAGGTAGTCCCAGGGCTCGATCGTGAATCCGCCACCCTCGGCGTCCGCCACCGCCTGCATTGCGGCGATCTCCTCCCTCGCCGTGGCCAGCGCCGCCGGCCAGACCCGGTCCAGCAGCGCCCTGGCCTTTGCCGGGTCACCGGCCATCGAGTCCACGAGCCGCCAGTGCGCGTGCGTGGGATAGCCGAGCAGCCGGGCGCGCTCGGCGCGAAGTCGGACGATCTCGGCGATCAGCGCCTTCGTGTCGTTCGCGTCGCCGTTGTCGCCACGGCTCTTGAAACGACGCCAGACGCGTTCACGCAGATCGCGCCTGGTCGAGGCCTGGAGGAAAGGTTCGACGCTGGAGCGGGCGTTGACGATGACCCACCTGCCCTCCAGCCCCCTCACCTCCGCTGCCGCCTTCGCCGCGGCGACCTGCTCTGGCGGCAGCCCGGCCAGATCCGCCTCGTCGTCGATGACGAGCGCCGCTTCCTCCTCGTCGGACAGGACCCTCGCCGCGAAATCCGCGTAGAGCGCGGCCAGCCGGCGGTTGATCTCGCCGAGCCGCTCCTTTCCTCCCTTCGACAGCCGCGCACCGGCCCGCACGAAATCGTCGTATGTCCGCTCGACCAGCCGCAGTTGTTCCGGTGTGAGCGAGGCCCCGTGCCGTGACCGGTAGACGGCCTCGATCCGCGCGAAGAGTTGCTCGTTGAAGATGATCTCGTCCCTCGCCGCCGCGAGCCGGGGCGACCACTCGCGGTCGAGCGCGCGGTACTCCGGCGAGCTCATGTTGTGCGTCATGACGCCGAACAGCGTGGACACGCGCGCGAGCGGGCGCCCCCACCGCTGCATGGGGAGTATCGTGTTCTCGAAGGTCGCGGGCGCCGGATCGGATGCTACGGCAAACACTTCGGAGCGCCGCTCCCGGATCGCCGCGTCGAACGCGCCCGGGAAGAGGTCCGGCCGGACCTGGTCGAAGGGGGGCACACCGCCGTACGGGCCGGTCCACTCCGCAAGCAATGGATTGATGACGTTTTCGTGATTCTCGGCGCTGGACATGCCGTCTGCCTCTCTGCACTGTTGCGTTTCGTGAGCCCGGCAGTCGGCGACCTCTCCCCCCCCCCGGGACCCTCGTAAACGAAAATCCGCAGCACACGCGCCACCGCACGCCCGGAAGGGCCATGACGTGGCACAGGCCGCGATATCACGGTAATCTTACTGTACGCATGCCCACCGACAATCTCCGCGTGCACCTCCCGGCGCCGGGGTGTACAATACGGTAGTCCCGCGCCAGGTCGGCGCAGCAACTCGGAGAGCGCGGATGGGTCACGGCGCCGCCGTCACCGGCCCCGCGACTCCTTCAGACCGGGGGTGAGTCGAAGTGGATGTCATTCGAGTGATGCTGGTAGACGATCACGCGGTGCTCCGGTCGGGTCTCAAGGCTCTGCTGGACGCCGAGGTCGACATGCGGGTCGTCGGTGAGGCGAGCACGGGCGAGGAGGCGATCGACAAGGTCTCGCTCCTCCGTCCCGACGTCGTCATCATGGACCTGACCATGCCGGGTATGGGTGGGCTCGAAGCCACTCGCAGGATCACTGCGGGCGGAACCCGCGTCCTCGTCCTGACCATGCACCCCGAAGACGATCACCTGCTGGCCGTGCTCGAGGCGGGTGGCAGCGGCTACGTCCGCAAGACGAGCGCGGACCGCGACCTCACGGAAGCGATCCGCACCGTGGCCCGCGACGAGGTGTTCCTCTATCCCAGCGCGGCCAAGCTGCTCCTCAAGGGATACAAGGTCCGGTCCGAACCTGCGGAAGCGGATCCGATCGAAAAGCTGAGCCAGCGAGAGCGCGATGTGATGCGCCTGACCGCCGAAGGGTACAGCTCCACCGAAATCGGGGAGATGCTCTTCATCTCGCCGAAGACGGTCGAGACCTACCGCGCACGCGTCATGGAGAAACTCGGGCTCAATCACAGGTCGGAGCTGGTGCGCCAGGCGCTCCGCGCGGGACTGCTCAAGTCGAACTGACGTCGGGGTTCCCGCCCCCGGGCGCCCGATCCCCGTCCGCCCATGCGGACGGGCAACCCGCCTGCGCTGCCGGTGTCAGAAGGTTCGGTGGCACCCGCACGCATCCCGGGTCGGGCCCGGCGCATGACCTTTCCTTTTTCAGCCCATTCCCCACGAAATGTCGGGAAAGCCCCTACGCCCGAGAATCGCCGCCTGGCTCATCTTTGTGCCCGTAACGTCCCTCGCATGAGGGCGGCCCCGTCATGGACGCGGAGACACGGAGCCCGAGCATGCGACCCGAAACCACAACAAGCACTCTCGCGGCACGGGAACCGGGCGAAGAGTTCCTGGTCCGCCGCATTCTTGCCACGACACTCAGGGAATACTTCCGGGAGCTGAACCTCGAGGAGGGTGAGCGCGCACGGGTGGAGGGCGCTTCCGCCGCCTACCTGCGCGTTCGAACGTCGCGGGAGCGGGTGGTTCTGATCGATCGGGATTACGCGCGTTCGGTCGAAGTTGCGCCGTTGGCGCACACGACCTCGCCCCAGTCCTCGCCGGATGGCTCTTCTGGGCCGGCACCCGGCCGCAAGAGCTGGATCGGCCGATTGCGCGATGCAGTATCGGATGGGTACAACTGGGTGGAACAATTCAACTAGGAGGCTGCGCCATGGAGCACATTCGCGAATGGATCCGGGCAACCGGCACGGTTGCGGTGGCCGTCGTGCTCGTCGCCGGCGTGCCGAAGGTAGTTGAAGCCCAGCAGTTGCAGCAGCAGGGCGACGTGGTGTACCTGAGCGGCGGCGTCGGTCTCGCCGAGCGCGAGTCGATCGAGGCGCTCGCGGAATCCGAATCGCTGAACCTGAAGCTCGTATTCGCAGAGCCCGACGGGCCGTACGTCTCGGGCGTGCGGGTTGCGGTCCGCAACGCCAACGGTGAGGCGGTCCTGGAGGCGGTCACGAACGGGCCGTGGCTCCTGGCCCGACTCCCCGCGGGAGCGTACCGCGTCCAGGCGGAGCTCCGGTCCGTGGTTCGGGAAACCACTGTCAATGTACCCGAAACCGGACGCGCACAGCTCGTGATCGCGTTCCCGGCACCTGCGGCGGCGGCCGATTCCTGAGGAGTCGGCCGTCCTCAATTCCCGGCCATGGGAAGCTCGATCCGGAACTCGCTACCCAGGCCGGGCTCGCTCTCGACGGTGATGCGTCCCCCGTGCGCCTCCACGATGCCGCGTGCGATGCTGAGCCCCAGCCCGGCGCCGACCGGGTTCGCGTCGTGAGTCTTCCAGAAGCTCTCGAAGATCCTGGCCAGGTGCTCCCGCGGGATACCGGGGCCGGTATCCCGCACCGAGATCCTGGCGCGCTCGGGCTCGGCCGCCGCCGCCACGATGACCTGACCGCCCGGCGGCGTGAACTTGATGGCGTTGCCGATCAGGTTGGAGAGCGCCTGCACCATCCGCACCCGGTCCACCAGGAGCTTCGAACGGAAAGTACTTCGCCGCGCGACCAGGCGTACCGGCTTGGCCCGCGCCAGGGGGCGCATGGGTTCACACGCATCGCGTATGATCTGCACGGGTGTCACCGGCTCGGGGGCGAGCGAGAGACGCCCGGCCTCGATGGTAGCGGCGTCGAGCAGGTCGCGCCGGAGCCTGTGGATGTGCGCGACCTGTTCCCGCACGTCGCCGAGCGCCTTGAGCGCCGACGCCGGGAGCGATCCGCGGGCGACCGCACGCACCAGAGCCGCGGCCTGCAGGTCGATCGCCGTCAGGTGGTTCCCGATGTCGTGTGACACGATGCGCAGCACATGGTCCCGTGCGCGCACCGCGGCTTCGGCCTGCGCCCTCGCCTCCCGCTCGAGCTCCAGCAGCCGGTGGCGCTCCACGTCGAGCTGGCGGCGTTCGATCGCGTGGCGGATCGAGCGCATGAGGAGCGGCGGCTCGAACTGCCCCTTGACCAGGTAATCCTGCGCGCCCGCCTGCACCGCCCGCACCGCCAGCTCCTCATCGTCGAGCCCCGTGAGAACGACGATCGCGGCGTCGGGTGCCGCCGCCAATGCCTGAATCACCGTGTCCAGGCCATGGGCGTCCGGTAGCGACAGATCCAGGAGCACACAATCCACTCCGCCGCCGGCGAGCCGACGCTTCGCCGCTTCGAGCCGCTCCACGCACTCGAGCACCGTCTGGGGCGACCTCACTTCCCGCAGCAGCTCTGCAATCAGGCGGGTATCGCCAGGATTGTCCTCCACCAGAAGGATGCGGATGGGACTCATGGCACCTCAGTCGGCGGGCGGCAGCCGCACGATCGTCAGCCAGAAATCTTCGATCGATTTCACAACAGAAATGAACTGGTCCAGATCGACCGGCTTCGTGACGTAGCAGTTCGCGTTGAGTTGGTATGCCCGAACGATGTCCTGCTCCGCTTCCGAGCTGGTGAGGATGACGACCGGAATGCTCCGGAACCGGGGCTCGGCCTTAATCGCCTCGAGTACCTCGCGCCCGCTCATGCGCGGCAGGTTGAGGTCCAGGAGAATGAGGTCCGGTCGCACGGCGTCCGCGTATGGGCCTTCACGACGCAGATAGGCCAGCGCCTTCTCGCCGTCCGGTACCACGTTCAGGTTGTTCCTCACCTTCCCCTCGCGCAGCGCTTCGCGCGTGAGTCGGACGTCGCCCGGGTTGTCTTCGACCAGCAGGATCTCGACCGCAGCGGTCGACGGCGTGCCACTCATCGATCCTCGTTCTCACTCGCTGGAAGTGTGAAATGGAACGTCGACCCCGGCCCGCCGGTCGACTCGACCCAGATCCGTCCACCATGCTGCTCCACGATCTTCCGGCAGATCGAGAGGCCGATACCCGTGCCCGGATACTCGTCCCGGCTGTGGAGCCTCTGGAAAACCGCGAATATGCGTTCAGCGAACTCCGGCGCGATCCCGATCCCGTTGTCACGCACACTAAACACGTATTCGGTGCCGTCCCTCTCGGCGCCCACATGCACGACCGGCGGTTCGGAACCCCTGAACTTGAATGCGTTGCTGAGCAGGTTGCGCATGACCTGGCCGAGCTGGTTGCGATCTCCTCGAACCACCGGCAGCGGGTCGGCGGTCACTGTTGCGCCCGCCTCCCGCGCAGCCGTCTCCAGGTCCTGCAACGCACTCATGAGTACCTCGTCCATGTCCACGTCCGTGAACTCGCGAGGCTTGCGGCCTACTCGGGAGTACGCCAGCAGGTCGTTGATCAGCGCCTGCATCCGCGTCACGCCGTCGACGGCGTAGTGAATGAACTCGTCGGCGTCCGCGTCGAGCTTGCCGCGATACCGGCGTCCGAGCAGCGTCGTATAGCTCGCGACCATCCGCAGCGGCTCCTGGAGGTCGTGCGACGCCACGTACGCAAACTGCTCCAGGTCCGCGTTGGACCGCGCCAGCTCCCGCGAGTGGGCGGCAATGGCCTCCTCCGCTGCCCGCCGCTCGGTGACGTCGCGGAGGACGGCCGTGTATACGCGGCCGTCGCCGACCCCGAGCTGCGAGATCGACGCCTCCGCGGGGAAGATCTCGCCGTTCTTGCGCTTCCCGTAGATTTGCCCGCGCTCGCCCATGAGCCGGGAGGTCACGCCCGACGCGGCGAAGTGGTGTACATGACTGCGGTGGATCTCGCAGGCCGCGTCGGGCAGGAGCACATCGAGTGGCTGGCCAAGGATCTCGCTCGCCGAGTAGCCGAAGATGGCCTCCGCGCCGTGGCTGAAGAAAGTGATCCGCTGGTCCTGGTCGATGCACACGATGGCATCCGCGCCAATGGCGAGGATTCCTTCGAATGTCGCGCGCGCCCGCTCCAGCGCCTCCAACCTCTCCTTTTCAGCCGTTCGGTCGCGGAGCAGGATTGCGTACCCGGCAACCCCGTCGGGGCCGCGGATCGCCGACCACGACTCCTCGATCCAGTACCGCGTACCGTCGGGGCGTACGGCCCACCCCTCGACGACATGCACCCCATTCGCATCGATGCTGGCGATCACGTCGTCCAGCGGCTCGCGCGTTTCGTTCAGCAGCAGCTCCACCAGCCGTCGCCCGACGGCATCGCTGGCCGCGTGCCCCGTAATCGCCTCTGCGCCAATGCTCCAATCGGTGATCACGCCATCGCGCCCGACCAGTATGACGCCGAGATCGCGGACACCCCGGAAGAGATGATCGGTGAGCGCGGCGCGCGCCGCCGTTGGCGAATTCATTTCGTTCGGTGTGAATGGGAGCTGTCGAGATGCGGCATCCGCCAGCGCCCGCACGCGCCACTACCGCCGGCCATCGCCAGCCCTGAGCCTGCCTCGAGATAT
>Ga0180220_1001482_pt1 | contig 17208 bp, 13 predicted proteins | sample eDN5th37CBELigBY_FD_151335 | JGI IMG/M metagenome (GOLD analysis project Ga0180220, IMG submission 151335) | Enriched backyard soil microbial communities from Emeryville, California, USA - eDNA 5th pass 37_C BE-Lig BY (version 2) (version 2) | ecosystem: Environmental > Terrestrial > Soil >...
GACACCACCAACAATCGCATGGAATTGCTGGCCGTCATCGAGGCGTTGAAGGCGCTCAAACGGCCTTGCCACGTGGTCGTGCACACTGATTCCCAGTATGTGCAGAAGGGCATGACGCAGTGGCTGGCCAACTGGAAGCGGCGCGATTGGCGCACCGCCGACAAGAAGCCGGTCAAGAACGCCGACCTTTGGCAGGAACTCGACGAACTTGTCGGGCACCATGAGGTCACATGGAAGTGGGTGCGCGGCCATGCCGGCGACGCCGGCAACGAGATGGCCGACCAGTTGGCCAATATGGGCGTCCAGCAGGCGCGCTCCATGGCCGCCTCGGCGGGTGCGGGCTAGATTCCGTCGGCGCTGAAGGGCGACTGCACCGGCCGATGAAGTCCAGGCGGGGCGGACGCGCGCGGGCGGCCGGCGACGTCCGCCGGGCGTGCGGCGTGTTACCTATTTTTTGGCGCTGCGCCGCTGCAACTGCGCTACTATCTGCGACGGTAGGATACAGATTGTCAATTTCATGAAAGCAAATACCTTGGGATGGATCGTCGCACTGGGCGCGGGCGTGGTGCTGGGCGTGGCGGGAGCGGGATGGTGGGCGGGGAAGCAGGCGTCGCAGCCGCAAGGCCCGGTCGCTGCCGCGCAGCCCGCCAAGGCCGAAGGCGGCACGCAGGTCGAGGTGGCCGAGGTCAGGCTCGAGTCCATGCCGCGCAGCGCCACGGCGGTGGGTACGCTGCGTTCCAAGGATTCGGTCGTGCTGCGTTCCGAAATCACTGGCCGCATCACCGAGATCAATATAGAAGAGGGCGGCAAGGTCAAGCGCGGCGATGTGGTGGTGCGGCTGGACGACAGCGTCGCCAAGGCCCAGGTGCAGCAGGCCCAGGCCAGTCTTGCCCTGGCCGTCAGCCAGGACCGGCGGGCCGGCGAACTGACCCGGCAGGGTTTCATCAGCAAGCAGGCCCGCGACGAGGCCGCCAGCCAGTTGCAAGTGCAGCGGGCGGCGCTGGCGCTGGCCAAGGCGCAATTGCAGAAAACCGCCATCGTGGCGCCTTTCGACGGCCTGATCGGCCTGCGCAATGTGTCGGTCGGCGACTATGTCGGCCCGGGCGATGTCCTGGTGCCCATCGAGTCCGTCGATCCTCTTCAGGTCGACTTCCGTATTCCGGAACAATATCTGTCGCTGGTGCATCCCGGCCTGAAGCTTCGCCTGCGCTTCGATGCCCTGCCCGGCCAGGTCCGCGAGGGCGAGGTCGGCGCGGTCAGCCCCTCCATCGACGTGGGCGGGCGCTCTATCCTGCTGCGCGCCAATGTGGGCAATGCCGACGATGCGCTGCGGCCCGGGATGTTCGCGCGGGTCGATCTGCAGTTTGCCGACGATCAGGTGCTGACCATTCCCGAAACCGCCCTGGTTCCCTCGGGCGAAGAGCGCTACGTATATCGTGTGGCCGACGGCAAGGCCGAACGGCTGGCGGTCCGCATCGGCCAGCGCCGCGGCGGCCGCATCGAGGTCACCTCGGGCTTGTCGCAGGGCGACGAGGTGGTGGTGGCCGGCCTGCAGAAAGTCATCGACGGCGCGCCGGTGAAGGTGATCGGCCGGGCCGCGACCCCGGCCGAGTCTTGAGGCGGGCCGCCCCATGGTTCTATCCGAAGTCTGCATCAAGCGCCCGGTATTCGCCACCGTCCTGTCCCTGGTAATCGTATTGATAGGGTTGATTTCCTACGAACGCCTGACCGTGCGCGAGTATCCGGCCATCGACGAGCCGGTGGTGTCGGTGCGCACCGATTACAAGGGCGCCTCGCCCGAGGTGATCGAATCGCAGGTCACCAAGCCGCTGGAAGACCAGCTGGCCGGCATGGAAGGGGTCGACGTCATGACCTCGCGCAGCCGCTCCGAGACCAGTTTCATCAATATCAAGTTCGGCCTCGACCGCGACCCCGACGCGGCGGCCGCCGACGTGCGCGACAAGGTGGCGCGGGCCCGGCGCTTTTTGCCGGACGAAATCGACGAGCCCATCATCAGCAAGGTCGAGGCCGATTCCTCGCCCATCATTTTCCTGGCGGTGAACGCCGGCGGCATGTCCACGCTCGAAGCCTCGGACTACATCACGCGCTACGTGAAGACGCGGCTGTCGGTGCTTCCGGGAGCGGCCGAGGTGCGCATCTATGGCGAACGCCTGCCTTCGATGCGCATCTACGTCGATCGCGCCAAGCTGGCGGCGTATCGCCTTACCGTGCAGGACATCGAAGACGCCCTGCGTTCTCAGAACGTCATGATTCCGGCCGGACGCATCGAATCCGAAATGCGCGAATTCTCGGTGGTGTCGACGACCGACCTGCAGACGGTCGAGCAGTTCCGCGATGTCATCGTCGCCAACGAGCAAGGCTATTCGGTGAGGATGAGCGATGTGGCCGACGTGCAGATAGGCCCCGCCGACGAGCGCATCATGGCGCGCTTCAACGGCAGCGACGGCCTGCTGATCGGCATTACCAAGCAGTCCACTGCCAACCCCCTGGACCTTTCCAAGGCCATGCGGTCGGAGGTCGAGCTCATCAACGAAGGCCTGCCCCAGGGCATGAGCATCGACGTGGCCTACGACAGCTCGGTGTTCATCGAAGAATCGATCAAGTCGGTCTATCACACCATAGGCGAGGCTATCGTCCTGGTGATTCTGGTGATCTTCTTCTTTCTGCGCAGCGTGCGCGCCAGCCTGATTCCCATCGTCACCATTCCGGTGTCGCTGATCGGCGCCTTCGGAATCATGTTTTTCCTGGGGTTCTCGATCAACACGCTGACACTGCTTTCCATGGTGCTGGCCATCGGCCTGGTGGTGGACGACGCCATCGTCGTGCTCGAGAACATCTACCGGCACATCGAGGAAGGCAAGACGCGGCTCGAGGCGGCCTTCATCGGTTCCAAGGAGATCGGCTTCGCCATCGTGGCCATGACGCTGACCCTGGTCACCGTCTACGCGCCGCTGGCCTTCGCCACCGGGCGCACCGGGCGGCTGTTCATCGAATTTGCGCTGACCCTGGCCGGCGCCGTGCTGGTGTCGGGCTTCGTGGCCCTGACGCTGACGCCCATGATGTGCGCCACGATATTGCGGCACCAAAGCGGGCATGGGCGCCTTTACACCTTCATCGAGAACCTGCTGGTGGGCCTGACGGACCGCTACCAGCGCAGCCTCAAGCTGGCCTTGCGGCACCGGGCCATCGTGCTCGTGCTGGGGCTGCTGGTGGCGCTGGCCAGCGGCGTGCTGTTCAAGACGGTCAAAAGCGAACTGGCCCCGGTCGAAGACCGCGGCGTCATCTACGGCATCGTCACCGCGCCCGATGGCTCTACACTGGACTACACCCTGCAAAGCATGCGGCGCATCGAGGCCATGTACGCCGATATTCCCGAGGCCTCGGGCAACCAGACGGTCATCGGCTTTCCGACCGTGGTGGACGGCTTCGCGATCTTGCGCCTCAAGCACTGGAACGAACGCGACAAGTCGCAGCAAAGCATCGCGGCCGAACTGCGGCCGCGCTTCGATGCCTTGCCGGGAGTGCGGGCCTTTCCCACCAATCCCGCGTCGCTGGGCCAGCGCGCCACGTCCAAGCCAATAGAGTTCGTGTTGCTCAGCCAGGCTTCGTATCCCGAGATGGCGCAACTGTCCGACGCCTTCATGGCGCGCCTGGCCGAATATCCCGGCCTGCAGAACATCGAGTCCGACCTTCGCCTGAACACGCCGGAGCTGCAGGTGCTGGTCAATCGCGACAGGCTGGCCGACGTGGGCGTGGACGTCGGCACGGTCGGCCGCACCCTGGAATCCATGCTGGGCGGACGGCAGGTGACGCGCTTTCGCGACGGCGGCGAGCAGTACGACGTCATCGTCCAGGTCAAGAAAGAAGACCGCGCCGATCCTCGCGACATTGCCGACATCTACGTGCGGACGCGCGACGGCGGCATGGGGCAGCTTTCGAACTTCCTGGACGTGAACGAAAGCGTGTCGCCCCAGTCGCTCAACCACTTCAACCGCCTGCGGGCCGTCAAGATCCAGGCGGCCGTGGCGCCGGGCTACGCCCTGGGCGAAGTGCTGGACCACATGAACGCCGTGGCGGCCGAGATGCTGCCCGAAACCGTGCAGACCGACCTGGACGGCCAGTCGCGCGAATTCCGGGATTCGTCGGGCAACATCTACCTGGTCTTCCTGATGGCGCTGGTCTTCATCTACCTGGTGCTGGCGGCCCAGTTCGAAAGCTGGCGCAATCCGCTCATCATCATGCTGTCCGTGCCCTTGTCCATGACCGGCGCGCTGCTGGCCCTGTGGCTGTCGGGCGGAACCTTGTCCATCTACAGCCAGATCGGCCTGATCACGCTGGTGGGCCTGATCACCAAGCACGGCATTCTCATCGTCGAGTTCGCCACCCAGTTGCGGGCTGAAGGCATGGAGAAGCTCGACGCGGTCATCCAGGCCAGCATACTGCGCCTGCGCCCCATCCTGATGACCACCGGCGCCATGGTGCTGGGCGTGCTGCCGCTGGCCTACGCCAGCGGCGCGGGCGCCGAGTCCCGCCAGCAGATAGGCTGGGTGCTGGTGGGCGGCCTGTGCCTGGGGACCATATTGACGCTGTATGTAGTGCCGGTGGCCTACACGCTGATCGCGGGTAAGGTGAGCCGCAAATAAAGAGAGGCGCCCGCGGGAGCGCCGGCGCGCGTGGCGGGCCGGCAGCAGCCATGCTGCATGGATGCGCAGACCGTTCTACAATCGGGGGCGGGCCGTCATGAGGCGGCCCGAGTTTTTTCAGCCAGGGTCAGCCGTTCATGCGCCAAATCATTCTCGATACCGAAACCACGGGACTGGACCCGGCGCAGGGCCATCGCATCGTCGAAGTGGCCTGCGTCGAGATGGTCAACCGCAGCCTCACGGGCAACCATCTGCACCTGTACCTGAATCCCGACCGCGACAGCGACCCCGAGGCGCTGGCGGTGCATGGGCTGACCACCGAATTTCTGTCCACCCATCCCAGGTTTTCCGAAGTCGCGCACCATATCTGCGATTTCGTGCAAGGCGCTGAAATCATCATCCACAATGCCGCCTTCGACCTGAAGTTCCTGGACGCCGAACTGCAGCGCGTGGGACGGCCGGCCTTCAACACTTTGTGCGGCAAGGTGATCGATTCCCTCCTGCATGCGCGCGAGCTGCATCCGGGCAAGCGCAATTCCCTGGACGCCCTGTGCGAACGCTACGGCATATCGAATGCACACCGCACGCTGCACGGGGCCTTGCTCGACTCGGAGCTGCTGGCCGAGGTGTGGCTGGCGATGACGCGCGGCCAGGACGCGCTGATCATGGATTTCGGCGGCGCCGAAACGCAAAACGGCAACGGCGTGCAGCTGGAGCGCTTCGACGCCTCGGTGCTGCAGGTGCTGTCCGCCGGCGCAGACGAACTCGCGGCGCACGAGGCCTACCTGGATGCGCTGGACAAGGCCGCCGGCAAGCCTTGCGTGTGGCGCGCCCAGGCGGCGAATTGAGCGCTCTCGGCGTCCTGTCATAGGACCCGTCCCGGCCCCTCATGACCACAAGCCCTTCCGCCAGCAGCCGCTCCAAGCCGGACATCGAGGCCAGGGTGCTTCGGTATGGCCTGGAGCAGCCCACCCTGGGCCAGTTTTCGGTCGCCCAGGCCCTGCAGGCCGAAGGCCTGAAGGTCTCGGCCTCGACGGTGCGCAACATCTGGAAGCGCCATGGACTGGAGACGAGCTATCTGCGCCTGCTCGCCAAGTCCAAGGGCTCGGAAGGCGGCGGCAAGGCCGAACTCAACCAGGACGAACTCAGCCAGCTCAAGCGCGAACGACGCAATCGACGCCTGGCCGCGAAAGCCAAGGGGCAGGACGAGGCCGTATCGGCCCTGAGGCGTGAAGAGGTGCTGCTGGCGGCGGCGCGCATCTTCGCCGCCAAGGGATATGCCGAGACCTCGCTGCGCGAAGTGGCCGCGGCGACCGGCATACAGCCCGCCTCGCTGTACTATCACTTCGCTTCCAAGGAAGACCTGTTCGCAACGGTCCACCACCTCGGCATCAGCCGCGTCAACGATGCGCTCGATGCCACCATCGCCTCATACGAAGACCCTTGGAAACGGCTGGAAGAGGCCTGCGCCACGGCCTTGAAATTCCAACTGAACCCCAGCGAGCTGGCCGTCGTCGTGCGCGTCGACCCCGGCATACGCTATCCGGCCCGGCTGCAGCGGCGCATCGATGCCGACCGCGCGTCGTACGAAGACCGCTTCCGCCTCTTGATAGACGGGCTGCCCTTGCACGAGAAAGCCGACAGGACACTGCTGCGCCTGACCCTGCTGGGAGCCCTCAACTGGACCAGGGTGTGGTACCGGCCTTCCGGGCCGCTGTCCGCCGAGGAGATCGGCCGGCGACTCATACGCATCGTCTTCGGCTACGGCTTCCAGCGGGTACGGTAGCCGGCAGCCAGGACCGCCGGCGGCGCAACGCTGCTTTCTCGACGCTTCTCGTCATTCCGCTTCCCCGCAGTCACCGCGCGTCCTCCATGAGCGCCGCGGCTTAGCCATGCGCGCAGGAAAAAAACGCAGCGATAAATAACTTGCCGAACATATATTAGGTAAGGTACATTGGCGGCATGAGTCGTGGCCGGCATGAAGGGTGTTTCCTTTCCAGCCGGCAGCGAAGGCGGTCCATCATCGAATCAAGCGGCGAACCGCTACGGAGACCCAATGCAGCTCAAGAACGTCGAATACGACGCGCCCTATATCCATCGGCGAACCATCCGCTTCGGCGAGACCGACGCCGCCGCCATCGTCTATACCGTGCGCTTTTTCGACTACGCGCTGGACGCCATCGACGCCTGGTACGCCGACGTGCTCACCCTCAGCCTGTACAGCCTGAATGTGGAGCACGGCATCAGTTGTCCCTTCGTGCACGCCGGCATCGACTTCCGATCGGCCCTGCGGCCGGGCGACGAGCTGGCCGTCACCGTGCTGGTCCAGGCATTGGGACGCTCCTCGCTTACCTTCCGGATACTGGGCGCCCGCGCGGACGGCACACCTTCCTTCTCGGGCACCTTCACCGTGGTCTTCGTCGACGGCGCCGCCATGCGCTCCATTCCCATTCCCGAGCCCATCGCCGAGCGCATCCGCGAATACCGGCAGCGTTGTCCGGCCGAGGGCGACGAGGGCGGCGGCTTGCCCGCCAAAGCGGGCGCCGTGGCCCCATAACGAGTCGCGACAAAACCAAAGACACTTTTGAGAGTATTCAGATGCCTATCCAGAAACCATGGGACGACGAAGTGGTGCAGGGCGTGCAGCGCTTCGTCCAGCAGAAGATCATCGGCCGCGCGCAGGAGCTCGAGGCCGACCAGCGCTACCCCGAAGAAATCGTTTCGGCCTTGAAGGAGCTCGGGCTCTTCAGCATCGCCGTGCCCCAGGAGTATGGCGGGCTGGAGCTTTCCGTGCCCACCTATGCCAAGATCATGGAAGAGCTCGCCGCCGGCTGGACGACGCTCAGCTGTTTTCTCAACAGCCATACCTCCGCGTCCAGCATACTGGCCAGGCACGGCACCGAGGCGCAGAAGCAGAAGTGGCTGCCGCGCATGGCCACCGGCGAACTGCGCGTGGCCATCGCCCTGACCGAACCCAACGGGGGGTCCGACCTGCAGGCCATACGTAGCAAGGCGCGCAAAGAATCCGGCGGCGGCTATGTGCTGAACGGCTCGAAGATATTCATCACCAACGGCGCGCGCGCCGGCGCTGTCGTGGTGCTGGCCCGCACCGCAGACGGGAAGGACGGCATCAGCCTGTTCATGATCGAGAAGGGCCTGCCCGGCTTTACCGTGGGCGCCAATGCACGCACCCTGGGCCATCGCCATATCGACGTGGCCGAGCTGGTCTTCCAGGATGTGAAGCTGCCCGCCGAGAGCCTGATAGGGCAGGTCGAGGGGCAGGGCCTGAAACAGATGCTGGACGCCCTGGAAACCGGCCGCATCGCCATGGCGGCCACGGCCGTGGGCCTGTCGCGTTCGGCTCTCAAGGCTGCGCAAGATTTCGCAATGCAACGCGTGGCCTTCGGCACCGAGATCATCAACCACCAGGCCATACAGATGCATCTCGCCGACATGGCCACCCAGACCATGGCGGCGCAGTCCCTGGTGCAGACCGCGGCGGCTGTCAAGCAGAGCGGCCAGCGCGCGGACATGGTCTGCGGCATGGCCAAGCTCTTCGCCGGCGAGACCTGCGCCAAGGTCGCGCTCGATTGCGTGCGCATCCACGGCGGCGGCGGTTTCGTCTCCGACTTTCCGGCCGAGCGCTACTATCGTGAAGCGCCTTATTTCATCGTGACCGAAGGCACCAACGAAATCCAGAAGCTGATCATCGCCAAGCGCATGCAGGCGGGCGACGCCGAAGCCCTCGGCCTGTAAGAAAGGAGACACGCATGAACGACGCCCCGCAGCTGGCCCAGGCAGAAGCCTTGAAGAACGCCTTGAGCCTGATAGACCGCCATATTCGCGAGCGACCCGACCACGCGGCCGTGCTGTTCGAGGGCCGGCCTCTCAGCTATCGTGAGCTGGGCGAACGCATCGACGCCGTGGCCCTGGCGCTGCGCGAGAAAGGCGTGGGCGCAGGCAGCCGCGTCTGCATCATCGCCCGCAATTGTCCCGATTACTACGCAGCCTACCTGGGTATCTTGAGGGCCGGCGGCACGCTGTTTCCCATCAATTCCGACCTCAGCCGCAACGAAATCGCCTACATCGTCGAAAAATCGGATCCCGCGCTCGTCATTCACGACGACGACTGCCGGCAGGCCGTGCTCGATACATGGAGCCGGAATGCCATCGACGCGCCGCATTGCCTCCTGGATGAACTGCTTGAGCGCGGCGCGCGCCTGCGCCAAGCGAGCGCGCCCGGCGGCGAAGACTGGCCGCGCCGCGAGCCGGACAGTGTCGCCGTCGTCATCCACACCTCGGGTACGACGGCGCTGCCCAAAGGCGTGGTGGCCACCGACCGTATGGAAGTCGCTTCCGCCCAGGCCTTGATACAAGCATGGCGGCTCGGCCCCCAAGACATGTCCGTTTGCGTCTTGCCGCTTTCCTACACCTTCGGCCTGTTCACCGCCTCGTTCGTCGCCTTGTGCGCCGGCGCCACGGTGCTGCTGTTCAAAAAGTTCAACCCCGTGCGGGTGCTCGAAGGCGTCGAGCAACACGGCGCCAGCTACATGGTCGGCGTGCCCGCCATGTACGCCATGATGCTCGAGCATGTGGATCAAACCGGGAAGACATACAAGCTGGACCGAGTGCGCTTCATGGCCTCCTCGGGTGCGCCCATCGCCTCTATCACCAAGAAAGAGTTCCATCGCCGCATGGGCGTGCCCCTGCTCGAATACTATGCCTTGTCGGAGTGCACGCCTATCTTCTCGTTCGACTTCAGCGAGGCCATGCCGCCCATCGGCTCGTCCGGCAAGCTCGTGCCCGGCGCCGAGGTCAAGATCCTGGACGACGAAGGCAAGCCCGTGGCCGCGGGCGAGACGGGCAGGCTGCTGGTCCGTTCCGAGCGCCTCATGCCCGGCTATTACCTCGACCCCGAGCGCAATGCCATGGCCTTCGTGAACGACTGGTTCAACACCGGCGACCTGGCCTATTGCGACGCCGAGGGCTTCTATCACGTGGTCGGCCGCGAGCGCGACCAAGTCATATCCGGCGGCCACAAGATCTCCGGCGCCGAGGTCGAAGACCAGATCCTGCTGCACGAGGCCGTCGCCCAGGCCGCCGTCGTGGGCAGCCCCGACAAGATCCTGGGCGAAGTCATCAAGGCCGTCCTGGTGCTCAAGGAGGGCTGCCGGGCCGATTCGGCGGACATCATCGCCCATTGCGAGCAGCGCCTGGCCCGGCACAAAGTACCGCGCATCGTCGAGTTCAGGGATTCCCTGCCCACCAGCCCGGCGGGCAAGGTGCTGAAGCGGCAGCTTGTGTGACGTTGTGTTAGAATAACGGACTTCACTTCCCAAAGCCTTCAAGCTTTCGGCGCTTTGGGGCGGTTAGCTCAGTGGTAGAGCACTGCCTTCACACGGCAGGGGTCACTGGTTCGAACCCAGTACCGCCCACCAAGAAATCCCCTTTAAAAATTAATAGGTTATGAACTTGTAGCCTATGATGTCTTCTTTCTTCTCCTTGTGTTTGCCCTGCTCTCGTCCTACGGAGATAAAGAGTATGGTCAGGGTCGGATAGTTTCCGACTTCGCCTTGGCTCCAGGAACGGATGCTTGACCCGTCAATCGGTATCCCCTACGCTGCTGGAAATTACACAACAAGTTTTTCGCAAGTGATTATTTGCACCGTATCTGGCAGCCTATGATCAACTAGCAGCAAAAAACTACAACAAAAAGGGGAAGACAATGAACAAAGCGGCAATACACGAGCCAAGCCTTTTCAAACTTATTATTCTTGTTGCATGCATAGTGGTTGCAATGTTCTTTGCAACCGCCCTGACGGCGCTTGTATTCATGCCAAACCAGCTTATTACAGGCATGCCGTTTGAAGATATGACGTTTCTCCTGCCTCTGGCTTTATCCACCCTATGCAGCGCAAGCGTCTTGGCCTGGTATGTTCAGTCACATAGGTCCAGATCCAAGAGATAACGACAAAGCGCTGACTGACTGCTTTGGGTCGAGGCTGTGTGAAAACTCTCTGATGTTGGCAGGTCAGCATCCGCCAAATGCCGGTTCCGCCAAGAGGCGCGCATGATCACGCAAATCGGCTGGCCAACTGTCGCTCATGGCAAAAAAGCGGGCCCTGTCGCACGCATAGAGTGCCCGCGCAGCCTCTTCGTAGCCGGGCTGGTTACCCAGCATGGCCATCATGAAGCGATCCGACGCCTGCTGAGCTTGGCGTGCCAGCTGACCGTGATCCTTACTCTTGCGAGCTGCGTCCACCAGTCGGCGTAGCGTTGCTGAAGCACCGCCTGGCTGCTCAGAAAGCCAATCCCAATGTCGCGGAAGCAACGTGACCTCTCGGGAAACCACCCCCAGCTTTGGACGTCCGGGCGATCTTGGAGCAGGGTGGTGCTGCATCTCGTCCTGGCTTTCCAGGCGCGCCGTAATTTCCTCATCGGTGCCCCGCAAGTCAAAGTCGACCTGCCGGCCTGTTTGATTATCGAAAATAAGAATTGTGTCGGTCTGCTCACGCATTAGCGTATTCCTGACTGCAATGGCCACATCGCTTGGGCCACCTGTCAGAACAAGGCGCGACCCCGCGAAAGCTGAGTATCGGTTTGAATCCGGCATGGCTATCTTTTCCGTATATTTTTAATCACGGAGACATTTTACCCGGGTATTATTAAAATAACAATATTACCCGGGTAGATTGACCAAAGAAGCTTGGAACGCCAACCGCTCTAATTGGGTGAGCGCCGACCTCCAGAATTTCGCCGGTCATGCCGACTGAGACGGCTCTCGTACCGGTCGTGTGGATTTTGCGATCGAGCCAGTCATCGCCTACATCGGTGTGACAATCACACGCCCATCCCGCCCTTACCTCGCGCATATGCACCGCGAACTTAAAGCACGTTCTCTGCAGGGTCAATGCTGATAGTATTCCCGAGCGGGTCTAAACTCTAACCGGATAGGCGCCAATAAGATTCGTCCGAAATTGAATAATCGAGGTGAAATTGTGAAAGTCTATGAAGCCATTGCCCGCGGATTGTCGGATCTGGGTTGTACGGAGCTGTTTGGAGTACTTGGAGACGGTTGTGTGTACATCATCGACAGCTTTCGCCGTGACTGCAACGGGCGCTATGTAGCGGCAGTTCATGAAGGTAGCGCGGTGTTGATGGCACAGGGTTGGGCGCGTGTGGCCGGCAAGGTCGGCGTGGCTGCAGTCACCCACGGTCCTGGCTTGACGAACACCGTCACGGCCCTGGTCGAAGGCGCCAAGGCAGGCACGCCCATGGTGCTGCTGGCCGGTGATACCCCGATGATTGACCGCGAACATGCCCAGAACGTAGATCAGCGGGCGCTGGTCGCCGCCACTGGCGCAGGCTTCGAGCCGCTGCGCAGCCCGGAAACCGTGGCCGAGGATTTGGCTCGTGCATTTTATCGAGCACAGTCCGAGCATCGACCGATCGTGTTCAACATACCGGTAGAGTTCCAGTGGCAAGAAGTCGAATACCAGAAACCCTATCTGCGTCTGCCCGAGACGCGCAGCGCCATTGCAAGCAGCAACGACATGGATGACGCCATCGGCATCATCGCCTCGTCGCACCTGCCGGTCGTTATCGCCGGGCGCGGGGTGAGTGACCCGGAAGCCGAGGAGGCGGTATTGCGCTTCGCGCGTCGCATCGAGGCGCCCGTGGCAACCTCGTTGCGTGGGAAAGGTCTTTTTAATGATGATCCATTCCACCTCGGTATCTCCGGAACCGTCAGCCATGATGTGGCCTCCGACGTCATCGGCCGCGCCGACTGCCTGATCGTGTTTGGCGCCAGCCTGAACAAATACACGTCGGGCGAACGGGGCTTGACCCGCGGCAAACGCATTATCCAGATCAATCCGTTGGCGAGCGAACTCGGACGCTGCACGCCGGTGACGGTCGGTCTGGTCGGTGATCCCGGTTTGACGGCCGACGCCATGGTCAAGTGGTTGGATGAAGCCGAGATTCCTGGCTCCGGTGCGCGCAACGACGACCTGCTCGAGGAACTCAAGACCTATCACGAGACGGCGCAAAAGAAACTCGTGCGTTCGACGCCGGCCGGCACCGTCGATCTTTACGAGGTGGCCTTCGCACTGGAAGAGGCGCTGCCCAAGGACCGTGTGTTCGTCACCGGCTCCGGGCGCTTCATGTTCGCCTTCTGGAACGTGATTTCGGTGCCGAATCCGCGCTCTTACGTCGACGGCAACGGCTTTTCCTCCATCGGTATCGGCGAGGCAACGGCCATGGGTGCCGCCGTAGCGGCCGCAGATCGGCCCACCCTGCTTGTTACCGGTGACGGCGGCTTCATGCTCAGCGGCCTGAGCGAACTGGCCACAGCCGTAGCCGAGGAACTGGACCTGGTGGTTGTCGTTGCCAACGATGGCAGCTACGGCGCGGAGCACATTGCCCTGACCATGCACAACATGGATCCAGACATCTCGCTGCTGCCGTCGCGCGATTTCGCACGCATCGCCGAGGCTTTCGGCTGCAAGGCGTTGACCGTGACCAGCAGCGCCGAACTGCAGGCCGCGATGGCCGCTGTGGCCACGCGCGACCGCAAGCGCCCATTGGTGATCGACGTCAAGATCGACCCAGCGTCCGTATATGGCGGGACCGCCATTGCGCGTCCGTAGGCGGAATCATGGCTTAAGCACGGCCGACGGGAGAAGCTATCCACGTGCGGTTCACTCGTCCAGCCGATCGAGGATCGCAAGGGCCTTCTCCCGATCAGCTCCGGCGGCCAACGTCTTGAATCGCATTTCTACGTCGAATGCCGCAATGGCCTGGGTGCTCATTTCTTCGACCAGTTTGTTGACGCTGAGCCCGCGTGACCGCGCCAACGTCTTGAGGCGTTGAGCGGTATCGTCCGGCAAACGTATTGTCAGTGTGCGCATGGTAGATTCTCCCAACATTGTGCAGGAGTCAGTACCCGCAACTCCTTCCAGGCCAGCTCTCCGCGTGCCACATCGCGGACGTTGTGCGTGACAATGGTCTGTGCGCCACCGGCAATGGCCAGTTCGATAAGATGATTGTCGCTTTCATCAGGCAAGTTCGGCCGCCAACCGTAATAGACTGATACCCATCGCCCAGCTTGGGCAAGCGCGGCTAAAATCTCGCGACGCTCCCGGGCTGTGGTTGCGTCTGTCCAGACGGGGCGACCAAGCAGGTCTTCGTACTCCAGCCATAAGGCATTGCCAAATAGCGGCAAATACCTGCCAAGCAGGATACGGCGCCTACGGATGCAGCGCTGAATATATCCGTTCCTGTACCTGCCCCTCGTAGACATGGTTGTCCGAGTTCAGGCGCCACAGGTGCACGCCCGCCAGGCCGTATTGACGGTACTTGGCCAGCACGTCTTCTACGCCATAGGTGTCGCAGTTGGTCTCCGGGCAGATGCCGTAGAGAATCTTGCCGGCCGGCACACCTTCCTGAAAGAAAGCTTCGGGCGGGATGTCCATGCCGCCGGCGTAGCTTTGCATATTGATGTAATCGAAGGGCGACAGGCTGTCGGGGTTCAGATACTCGCCCTCGGCGGGCGAGAGCGTCAAGCGGAAGGGCTTTCCGTATTCGCCCGTCAAGGCTTGCAGCGCGTCCTTCAGCTTGTGCGCCAGCGCGGGGAAGTCGGCGGTGACGTTGTTGTCTTCGTAGTCTATGTCGAAGCCGTCCAGCGCATACCGGCCGCCGGCATAGGATTGATAATAGCCAATGAAGTCGGCCACGGATTGCACGTAGGTGTTCAGCTCGGCTTGACCCTGCAAAGCCGACAGCGGCTTGCCCCATACGCCCTGGCCCTTGCCCCACCATTGCGAGATGACGATCTTGATATCCGGGTTGTCTTGCCTGGCTCTATCGACCAGCCACTCGAAGCGATGGCGCAGCGGGCCGGTCTGTGCGCTTTCGAAGAGCCCGAAGCGGTTGTGTTCTTGTATGCCGCCGGGGCCCACGTACAGCACGTCCACCTTGTCGAAGGCGATCTCTTGCCATTCGGCCGGGATGTCGAAGTAGTCATGGTCGTCGGACAAATAGAACCAGGCGGCGGCGATGGGGGCGGGCGGCGCCGGTGTTTCGCCGCCGGTGCCGCCGCAGGCGGCCAGCAGGAATAGGGCGCTTAGGTAGGCAAGAAGAGAGCGCATGCGAGTCCAAGAGCGTTGCGGGAACTATCTGAGTCAACAAAATGTCGCTCAAAGTTTACTAAATTAGATAATGACAACTTCGAGTGACTTCCGAAAAGAGGCAGAGGTGCCTTAAGCCTGCAATGCAGGCGCTCTATCTATGTGTGTACTGTCCACGCCTCGAGAAATGTCTCCAACCGTGCATTCACCTCATCAGCGCGGGTCAGCGGCGCCATATGACCGCCCTCATCCAGGAACTGAACCTGCCAATGCGGGCACGCTTCGACGAGTACCTGTTGTACGGCATAGAGGGCGGGCAAGGTGTCGCGCGCATACATCAGCAGGCAGGGCAGGCGCAGGCCGGCGTAGTCGCCAAGTGGTGTGGTGTTGTTTTGCAGCGCCCGCCCTTCATGCACGCTGGCGCCGATGGTCGCCGCAAAGCGCGCGCGACGTTCTTCCGGCAGCGCATTCCAGTTGGCCTCGCTGGACCAGAACACAATGAAGTGCCGCGCGGCATGTTCCAGTCGACCCTGCCGGTAAAGCCCCTCCACCTCGTCCATCATTTCCACCATGCACTCGAAGCCGCTTGGGTCGCCATGATGTTGTAGCAGATGGAAGGGGTTGGGTTCGTACAAGGCCAGGCTGGCTACGCGATCGGTCCGCAGCCGGGCAACTTCCATGGCCACGACGCCGCCCAAGGAATGGCCTACCAGATGAACCATACCGGGTAGTTTGTCCATCAGCGCGAACACCAGTTCGGCGTGGTCGTGAATCGTCTGGGGCCGGCTGTCGGGCCAAGGCGAGGTCTGGCCGTAACCGAAGAGGTTGATGGCGACCACCCGATAGCACGGCGCGAGCCGGTCGATCAGGGCGCGCCACTGCCGATTGCTGCTCGAGGCGCTATGAATCAGCAGCACGGTCGGTCCGCTGCCTTCGTCCAGATAGTCGATGCGCCGGTGGTCGGTTTCCAGTACGGGCATGGGTTGTCGAAGAAGTTGGAGACGCTAGGATTCTAGCCCAAGCGTGTACCAAGCACTGCTTCAGGCGCTACGCCGTGTCCTCATGTATGTCCCCAGCACCAGCGCCACGATCACGGCGCCATACACATTGGCGGCGGTAAGCAAGTTCGTGCGCTGGGCCAGATAACCCGCCGCGATGGTGGGCACGCTGTGGGCCAGGTAGCTTTGCGTGTAGAACACACCCATCAAGGCCGAGCGCTCGTGCGGCTTTGCCAGGGGTAGAAGGCGGCCCAATGCGCCCAGGAAGGTGACGCCAAAACCGCATCCCGCAGTCAGAGAGCCGATCAGCAGCAAGCCGGGTTGGCTGAAGTTGGCGCCCAGCAAGATGATTGCAATACCCGACATAAGCGCCTGTTGGCCCGTGCGCAGCAGCCACGCGGGTTCTTTGGCCCGCAGGCAGATCACGCTTATGGCGCCGCTTGCGGTCAGGGCGGCGATCACCAGGCCGCTAAGCCAGGGCGTACGCACCTGGGTTACGCCCTGCACCAGCGACGGCATCAGCGAAAGATAGAAGCCGCCCAGCATCCATACGGCCATATTGCTGGGGCTGACGGCGCGCAATGCGCTCCTTGCCTGAGCGGGCACCGCAATGCGGGGCCGCAAGCTGGCCCAGGCGCCGGGGCGGCGTCGGGCTGTCTCCGGCGCAAAGAACAAGGCGATCGCCTGCAGGGCGAACACCGTCAGAAACACGCCGAACACCGTCTGCGTGGGGGCGGGAAAATACACCATCAGCGCGGTGCTGCCCAACGCGCCCAGTGCCGTGCCGAACATGGGTCCCATGCTGTTGATAAACGCGCCGCGCTCTTTGTTCAGGTCGATCAGCGCCGCGCCCACCGAGGTGGTCGCCATCCCGGTGGCAAAACCTTGCAGCATGCGCGCGACAATCAGGTCGCTCAGGCTGTCGGCATTCCAGAACATGCTCATCGCGACGATTTCCGTTATCAGGGCCACCGCCATCACGGGCTTGCGTCCAAGGTAGTCGGACAGCCGGCCCGTTATCAGCAAAGACAGCAGCAGCACCAGGGCATAGACGGCGAAAACCACCGTCACCCACGTCGAGCCAAACGACCAGGCGCTTTGGTACAAGCGATACAAAGGCGAGGGGGCGCTGGATGCGGACACGAACGCCAGCAGGATCGAGGCAAACAAGGCCAGGGTGGCCTTGCCGCCAGGAGGGCGCTGCGCCAAGCGTTCAGCGGCCGGGTCGGGCAAAGAAGGAGATGGCGGCAGGGAGGGCGACATGGATTTCCCACAAACGGTAAAACAATTGCGTTTGCGAAGGATACGCTATGTTGTCGCTAAAGCACGGCCGACTGCCCTTTTATGTCCTCACCCTGCGGGTATTCAGCCGCCGCCCCGGTTGCGGCGCCGCGTTCATCAAAGCTGAATGACATCTGA
>Ga0180220_1001483_pt1 | contig 17208 bp, 20 predicted proteins | sample eDN5th37CBELigBY_FD_151335 | JGI IMG/M metagenome (GOLD analysis project Ga0180220, IMG submission 151335) | Enriched backyard soil microbial communities from Emeryville, California, USA - eDNA 5th pass 37_C BE-Lig BY (version 2) (version 2) | ecosystem: Environmental > Terrestrial > Soil >...
AATCAGTCATTTATGCATCGCCTCCCCGGTGAACTCCCGGATGCGTTCCTTGGCCAGCGCCAAGCCTTCCTTGCCCTTGGGCGTGATCGTGTAGAGCTTGCGCACGGTTCGCCCCTCGCGCTCCTGGCGCGATACGAGGTAGCCGTCTCGCTCCATCTTGTGCAGCATCGGGTACAGCGTTCCGGGAGAGAGACGGTAGCCGTGGTGGGCCAGCTCGTCGATCATCCACTGCCCGTAGATCTCCTGCTCGGCCGCGTGGTGCAGGACGTGCAGGCGGATCAGCCCCGACAAAAGATCGTGGTGCTCCATTGCGTGGGGTATCGGCTTTTCTTCCATATCGAATAACGATAACGAAATTCGATATTATCACGACTCGCAGTCATTCCGAGAAGGCGAATCTGGTCGGCCGCGCTTGGGAGGTCTGACTTTCAAGACAGTTGCTCACGCCTTCGCGCCTACGGCGCTGCGCGCTTCGCTTGCCTCCAGGGGAAAGCCCTGCGGGCTATCCCGCCGCAGCAGCTTGGCGCCCCTCGATGCCGCCGAACCGGCTGCGCCGGATCGACCTGGCCAGCGCCCCGCCACGATGGACGGGGCGCTGGCCAACACGCTGGCGCTTGCTGCGGCAGGTTGCACGGTTGCGTGCTGTCCTCAACGCTGGCGGTTCCTGCCTATCACGTCACGAAGGACGGTTCACGGACAACCCGCCCGGCATCGCTATGGAGCTTCCACGCCACGCCTCAAGAGCGGCGCCGCAAGGTGCGGCAGGGGTGTTCTCGCCTGTCGTCGGGTGGTTGACCTGGCCCGCGTTAGTGGGCAAGCCGGAGAAGCCTTCGGGCGGGATGCCGAGTCGGCCCCATCTCCTTTCGGAGCGGTTCGGCCCAAGGAGTCCTTGTCTCGTTGTGAATCCTGGCGGGGGCACGGCTGCGCCTCGGGCTTCATGGCTGCAACCGTCCAGCGAAAACAATTTCCCCGCCGCTACGCGGCTTCCTCGCGCAGCAAATTCTTTTCACCTCCCGGTTCTCCACTGCGTTGCGACCGCAAGCGGTGCAGCCAGCCCGTCCCCCGCCGGCCGGATCACAACAAGGACGCGATGGGCGCGAACCTTGTTCAACCGAAAGGAGAAAACATCATGGCCAACATCGGCACCTTCACCGCAGACAAAGACGGCTTCACCGGCACGCTTCGCACCCTGACGCTCAACGTCAAGGTCAAGCTGGTTCCCAACGACAAGGGCGACACCGAGAACGCCCCCGACTTCCGCCTTCAGGCGGCCGGCCACGACATTGGCGCGGCGTGGAAGAAGACCAGCGAAGCCGGGCGGCCCTACGTGTCTGTATCCCTCGACGATCCTTCGTTCCCGGCGACGGTCTATGCTCGCCTGATCGAGAACGAGGACGGTACGCACGACCTGATCTGGTCGCGCAGCAAGCCCAAGGCGGCGTGACCGCCGCAGCGCCCCGCCCATCGCGGCGGGGCGCTGTGCTGCTGTTCGCAGCACATCACCGCATCACGCGCGCGGCTTCGCCGCATCGCGTTCGCTCAACACCGCTTCCAGCTCCCGGCGCACCTGCGCCAGCAGCTCGTCGGCCTTGCGCGGGCTGTCGCCCGCAAAGGCCAGCGTCAGCAGCGTGAGCGGGTGGATCTCCATCACCTCGCACAGCTCGGTCAACTTGTGCAGGGTCGGGCTTTTAAGGTCGCGCTCCAGGGTGCTCATATAGGTGCGGCTGGACACGTCGGAGAAGGCTTCCTGGCTCAAGCCACGCGCCTTTCTAACTGTCTTCAACGCCTTCGCCAATGAGTTCCCAGCCGCCACCTATGGTTTCCTCTCAAAAACCAAGATGACATCCCATTGCGCCCTATAGGGCTACAATCTATAGTGTTCATTTGGTGTTGTTCTCCGTCTTTGTGCCTTTACGGAAATCCGCATCGGCGGGTTCCAGCAAAGCCACGCAAGCGCATCCGTGCTTGCGCACGAAGGCGCAAATCCGGTTTCGTGGTTCTGCGCTTCGACGTGAAACCGCATTCGTGCATCATTGGATTTGTGGGATTGCCAACCATGCCCCAGCCATTCGCCACCGCCCCGGAGCGCGCGCAACTGCTCGCCAACGGCGAGGCCCGCGCCGCTGGCCGGGCCATCGACCCGGTGCCCGTGGTGCGGCTGTTCACCCCGGACGCGCACGTGACCTGGCTGCTGGCCGCGCTCGATCCCGCCGATGGCGACACGGCCTGGGGCCTCATCGACCTGGGGATCGGGATGCCAGCACAGGGCACCGTCAAGCTGTCCGAGCTGGCCGGCATCGTTGGGCCGCGCCAGCAGCCCGTGATGCGCGACCTCTATTTCCGTCCCACGCGCACGCTGTCGGAGTACACCCGCGCGGCCGAGCGTGACGGCTCCATCCCGGACTGAACACAGCCTACTGTGACTTTTTCAGTCTGATGTCATGCCGGGCAGGTCTCAATCGGCATTCTTGCAGCGTAGCCGCACCAGTCTGATCCAAATAGACATGATGGCTGGCGCGGGCTGCGGCAGGCTGGCCTGTGCAGCACTCCAACTCGGGGCGCTGCCGCCGCAGCATTGAGACGAATACCGCAACGCATCGGAGCCAATCGGTCTTGACAACCCGATCCACCTTTTTGACCCATGACCTTTTGACGATGGCGATGTAGCGCGCAGTCCTTCCGTGGCGGCGAGTCCTGTTCGCAGGAGGTGGCGTCATGGTCGATCACAGCGCCGAGCCTTGGTATCCGACTGCCGCGTATCTGTACGTGCTGCATCTGGATGGCCTTGCGCTTGCCTGGGAATACCTGCGCCGGCATCCCGATTACCGGCTCGACTGGCTGCGCCGTCATCGTCGGCCACAAGCAGCCCAGCTGGCGGCGCATCACTGGGGCTTGCGCCTGCTGGAAGACCCGGCCTTGGATGCGCGCGACGCGCATCCGGCCTGGCTGCCCGGCCACGCCGCCGTGGTGCAGCTCTACCCCGATGCCGATCCGCCGCTGGACGCGGCGACGTTCGCGTTCTGGCGTATCCCCGGCCACAAGCAACTGCTGCATGACGGCAAAGGGCTGGCGCTGATCGCCCGTAGCCCTGGCCGCTGCCTGCGCTTCGCATTGGCGCCCGGCCTGGAAGACGGCATGGCCGTGGCCTATGCCCATCGCGGCGGCGCTGCCGCGCCTGCGCGCGGTCATGCGCCCGGCGCGGCCCTGGCCGATGCCAAACCCAGGCCAACACCTGCCGCACTGCTGGAACTGCATACCTTGCAGGCGCTCGACGCGGCCCTGGCGGGCGCGTCCTTGCGTGAAGTCGCGGAAGGCCTGTTCGGCGTAGATGCCGCAACCAATTGGTACAGCGATGGCGGCCTGCGCTCCAAGGTGCGCCGCCTGGTGCGTCGCGGCGATGCGCTGATGCGCGGCGGCTACCGCCAATTAGCACAGCTTCCGCCGCTTGAGAAGGGTCGTTTTGAAGACGACGCAAAACGACCCTGAGCAGGAGAGCTTCGTTTTCTGAGACTGCCTCCATCCCGGTTGCGCTGGTGCAGCCGGCGTTTTCAACCGATGGAGGTTCACACCATGCGTCCCGCTCCTTTGCGGCCTGCCGCCACTGTCTCGACCGCTGCCGCGCAGCCCCAACGCTATCTCACTAACGATGAAGCCGCCGAGTACCTGCGCCTGTCGCCGCGCACGCTGGAAAAGCAGCGCGTGATCGGCGGCGGCCCTCGCTTTCGCAAGTTCGGCCGCCGCGTCATGTACGCCGTGGCCGACCTCGATGCCTGGGCCGCCGACCGCAGTTTTGAGACGACCTCCGATCCCGAATACGCCGAGCACCACTCGGCCGACAGCCGTGCGCGCTGATCGGCGGCGCGCGGCAGGCCATCGCCATGTCCAGCTCCGCGCTGCCGTCCCGGCAGCGGCCGTTGCAGGAGCGCGAACAGCTCGACCTGTTCCGCGCCTTGCCCGGCGACATGGCGCCGCGCGACAGCCAGGACTTGATGGCCTATCCGTTCTTCTCGCTCGGCAAGTCCAAGCGGGTCAAGCCCATCGACTTCCGTGCGGGCAACGTGACGATCCGCGTGGAAGGCACGCAGGAGCACGGCATCGCCACGATTTGGGATGCGGACGTGCTGATATGGGCTGCCTCGCAGATCGTGGAGGCAAAGGACGCGGGCTTGCGCCCGTCGCGGCTGATGCGCGCGACGCCCTACGAGATCCTGCGCTTCATCGGGCGCGGCAAGTCGCTGCGCGACTACCAGCGCCTCAAGGCCGCGCTCGACCGGCTGCAATCGACCACGGTGGCCACGTCCATCCGCGAGACGACCGGGCGGCGCCTGCATCGCTTCTCGTGGATCAACGAATGGAAGGAGCTGGCCGATGCCAGCGGCACGCCGCTGGGCATCGAACTGATCCTGCCGGACTGGTTCTACGCCGGCGTGCTCGACGCTGCCCTGGTGCTGACCATCGACCCGGCGTATTTCCGGCTCACCGGCGGCATCGAGCGGTGGCTGTACCGCCTGGTGCGCAAGCACGGCGGCAAGCAGGCATACGGCTGGCAGTTCGACTTTCGCTATCTGCACCAGAAGTCCGGCAGCACCGCGAAGCCCTACGACTTCGCCTGCGATCTGCGTGCGCTCGTCGCGCGGCAGTCGCTGCCCGGTTACGTCCTGGGCATCGAGCGGATGCCCGACAACGGCATGGAGCTGCTGACGTTCCGGCCCGTGCCGCAGACGGCACGGGGATAACTTCGGGAAAACCTGTGAATGGTGTCGTGCTATCAGGCGTGCAGGGTATCGTGCTATCAGGCGTGGGACTATCGTGCTATCAGACGTGCCGATCGGCCGCAAACCCGCGCCAGTATTGGGTTTGCGCGCCCTCTAACTTCCCTAACTTAATTTCTCTAACTTTTAGTAGGGAAACGCCGCTGCGGTGGATAACCACCACGCGGCCACAAGCACAGCAGCAAAAGCCCCGCTTTCCAGCATGGAGGGCGCGGCCATGATCGTCGCTCTGCTCAACCAGAAAGGCGGCGTTGGCAAGACCACGCTCGCCACGCACATCGCCGGCGAGCTGGCGATGCGCGGCCAGCACGTCGTTCTGCTGGACGCCGATCCGCAGGGTTCATCGCTCGACTGGACACAGCGCAGAAGCCAGCAAGGCTTGCCACGGCTGTTCAGCGCCGTGGGCCTCGCACGCGAAACGCTGCACCAAGAGGCGCCAGAACTCGCCAGGCGGGCTGATCACGTCATCATCGACGGCCCGCCACGCATCGCGGCGCTGGCGCGCTCCGCGCTGTTGGCGGCCGAGCGCGTGCTGATCCCCGTGCAGCCCAGCCCTTACGACCTGTGGGCCAGCGCCGAGATGGTGGCGCTGATCCGCGAGGCACAGGTGTTCCGGCCTGCGCTGCGCGCGGCCTTCGTCATCAATCGGCGCGTCAGTACCACCGTGATCGGGCGCGAAGCGCGCCAGGCGCTGGCCGACCAACCGCTTCCTGCGCTGCGCGCGGAAGTGCATCAGCGCATCGTGTTCGCCGACAGCGTGGCCGCTGGCCGGCTTGCACGCGAGACAGCGCCCGACGGCGCCGCCGCGCGTGAAGTCACCGCGCTGGTGGACGAACTGTTGCGGTGGCCGGCATGACCGCGAAGCCTCCACCTCGCGCAAAGCGCGTCGGCATCGGCGCGCGTCCACCTGCGAATCCGCACGCCGAGGCGTGGATTCGCCAGGGTGACGCCAATGCACTGGGCAAGGGCGACCTCTACACGGCTCGCCTCACCCTCGACATCACGCCCGCCATGCGGGCGCGCATCAAGGTTTCGGCTTTCACGCAGGGCGTGACCGTGGCCGACCTGCTGCGCAGCCTGCTGGAGCGGGAGTTTCCAGAACACCGCAGGGAGAACACCCCATGACCGCATCCGCTTCGCCTGCCGCTGGCGCGGCTACGGCTGCGCTCGCAGCACCTTCCGGCCAGCCTGCCAGCGCGCCGCTGACGCGCGTGGCGCTGGCCTACATCGAACCGCGCTTCAAGCTCTACCTGCGCTTCGGCGACCCCGCGCGCACGCTACAGCTCGACCGCTGGCGGCGCTGCGCGGTGTTCCTGCCGGGCGCGATGTTCTGCCGCATCCGCTGGCAGGCCAACGACTACGGCACCGTGCGTTGGCAGCTCATGGTGATGCAGGCTTGCACGCCGCTGGATGCGGCGCAGCGCATCCCCGGCGTGCAGCCGGGCGCACGCCTGCTGCTGCACGCCGAGGGCGAGAACCCGGTGCGCACCGTGCTGGAGCGCATCGACGTCATCGAGGCGCTGGGCATCGCACCCGCCACTGTCTCGCCCGCGTACTGGCGCACGCTCGCCAACCGGCTCGCCGCGCGCCTGCCGCTGCCCGAATACACCGCCGAGCGGCACGCCGCATGGCTCATCGGGAGGGCATTGCCATGACCGCCGTTTCCACTGCCGGCACCGCGCCGCATCCTCGCTCGCCCCGCGCACGCTTGCGCGCTCGCCTCGTGCTAGCGGGCCTGTCCGCCTGCGGCCTCGCTGCGCTGGCCTGGGCGTCCTTCGTGCATCCGCTGCCGCGCCTGATCTACAACCCGTCCGACAGCGTGGCGGTCGGCTGGTATCGCGTCGATCCGCTGGGCCACGGCACCGCCTCGCTGCCACGTCCTTTGTCCGTGGGCAGCATCGTCCTGACCACGCTGCCGCCAGATGCCGCCGCGCTTGCTGCGCAACGCGGCTACCTGCCGGCGCGCGTGCCACTGCTCAAGCGCGTGGGCGCCGTCGCACCGCAGGAGGTGTGTATCACTGGCCGCGTCGTCCGCATCGACGGCGTGCCTTCGGCCGCCGTGCTGCCTGCTGACCGCTGGGGCCGGCCGCTGCCATCCTGGCAGCAATGCCGCCGCCTCGATTCCGGCGAACTGTTCCTCTTGAGTGCGACCAACCCGGCGTCGTTCGACAGCCGGTATTTCGGGCCGGTCAGCGCATCCGCCGTGATCGGCGTCGCGCATCCGGTCTGGCTGGAGTCCCGCCCATGATGGCCGTCAATTCGCTGCACGTCGCCGTGCATCTCATCGTGCCATCGGGTGTGTCGTTCTGCTGGTCGTTGCCGTGTCGTCGCGCGTGCAGTGCGAGCGCATCCGCACCGCACTTCGCGCTGCCTTCGGCGCAGCCGTCCAACGTGCAGGCGTCTTGCCTCGAACGCGCCCGGCCTGTGGCCGTCGCCGCGTTCGCCGGTGCGCTGGCTGCTCGCCCAGCAGCGCCGCCGGGCCGCCGCGGCCCGGAGCGTCAGCGAGGGGGAAAGGCGGAAGGCAAGACAAAAGGACGCGGCACCGGGCCGCGTCGAAAGCCTGTCTGCACATTGGGGGAACGCGGCACGGAGCGCCTTCGCCGCCGTGCCGCGTTCGGCGCGATGGCCGCGCCAATGCAGGCATGTCCGCGTGCTTCGCACGACCGGCCACGCCCGAGCTTGCAGGGAGCGCAGCCATGACCGACCGCCGCGATGATGATTTCCGGGTGCGCACCAGCGCCCCGAAGAACCGGAGTAAGGGCCAGGGACAGAGCTTCGTTTCCAAGGTGCTCAAGCAGGCCGGGAAAGCCAGCAGTGGCAAGTCGGCGGTGCGCCGTCCTGGGGCGGCTGGCACCGGCCAGCGGCCCGGCTCGCGCCTGGGACGCGGCCACACAGCAGCGCGCTTCGCCGGGGCGACGTTGACGCCCATGTCGCGGCGCGTGACCATCAAGACGCTGCTGGTCAATCACCAACGGACCAGCCCGCAGTCGCTCGCCAAGCACCTGCGCTACATCGAGCGCGACGGCGTGGGCCGCAACGGCGAGCCGGGCCAAGCCTATGGGCCGCAGACCGACGAAGCAGACCTCGACGCCTTCAAGGAACGCTGCGCCGATGACCGGCATCACTTCCGCTTCATCCTCTCACCCGAGGACGGCGCCGAGCTGGAAGACCTGCGCACCTACACGCGGCACCTGATGGGTCGCACGGAAGCCGACCTGGGCACGGACCTCGATTGGGTGGCCGTCAGCCACTGGAACACCGACAACCCGCACACTCACCTGATCGTGCGCGGGCGCGACGACACCGGCAAAGACCTCATCATCGCAGGCGACTACATCGCCCACGGCTTCCGCCACCGGGCCGCCGAGCTGGCGACGGAATGGCTGGGGCCGCGCACCGAACTGGAGATCCAGCAGACCTTGAGCCGCGAGGTGGAGCAAGAGCGGTGGACGAGCCTCGACCGCACGTTGCAACGCGAGGCCGGCGACGATGGCCGGGTGCAGATCGAACGCTTCAACGAACCGGCGCTACAACGCCAGCGCTTGCTGCTAATCGGCCGCCTGCAACGCTTGCAGCGCCTGGGTCTGGCCGACGAGACGCAGCCCGGCACCTGGGCCATTCATGCCGATGCCGAGAAGACCTTGCGCGCCCTGGGCGAGCGTGGCGACATCATCCGCACGATGCAGCACGCCATGAGCGGCCAGCCGCGCGAGCTGGCGGTGTTCGAGCCGAGCCAGAATGACGATGAAAGTGGCCGCAGCATCCTCGGCCGCGTGGCTGCGAAGGGGCTGGCCGACGAGCTGCACGACCGGGGTTATCTGGTCATCGACGGCGTGGACGGCAAGGCCCGCTGCTGGACGTGTGAGGGGAGGACGCCGCGATGCTGAACCTCGCCGAATACCGCCAGCGCCCGGCCTTGCTTGCCGACTGGCTGCCCTGGGCCGGGCTGGTCGCGCCGGGCGTCGTCTTGAACAAGGATGGCAGTTTCCAGCGCACGGCCCGGTTTCGCGGGCCTGACCTCGACAGCGCGACGCAAGGCGAGCTGATCGCCACGTCGGCGCGTCTGAACAACGCGCTGCGCCGCATGGGATCGGGCTGGGCGCTATTCATCGAAGCCGAGCGCCGGCCTGCGGCGGATTATCCGCACTCGGCGTTTCCCGAGCCGCTTTCGTGGGTGGTGGAGGAAGAACGCCGGGCCGCCTTCGAGGAATCGGGCAATCACTTCGAGAGCGGCTATCACCTGACGCTGCTTTACCTGCCGCCGGAAGAATCCCGCGCCCGTGCAGCCAAAATGCTCTACGAGAACACGCCGACGAATGGCGTGGACTGGCGCGAGCGGCTGCAAGCCTTCGTCGCGGAAGCGGATCGCGTCTTTGACCTGCTCGACGGCGTGATGCCGGAGATTGACTGGCTCGATGACGCGCAGACGCTGACCTACCTGCACGCGACCATCTCGACACGACGCTATCGCGTCGGCGTGCCCGAAGTGCCGTTCCACATCGACGCGCTGCTGACCGACTCGCCGCTGGTCGGTGGCCTGGCACCCATGCTGGGTGACCAGCACCTGCGCGTGGTGTCGGCGCGGGGTTTCCCGACCTCGACCTGGCCGGGGATTCTGGACGACCTCAACCGCCTCGGCTTTGCGTACCGCTGGAGCACGCGCTTTCTCTGCCTGGACAAAGCCGAGGCGGAACGGGAGTTGGGACGCCTGCGCCGCCAGTGGTTCGCCAAGCGCAAGAACGTCATCGCGCTGCTGCGCGAAACGATCTTCCAGCAGGAAAGCCCGCTGGTCGATACCGACGCCAGCAACAAGGCGGCCGATGCGGACGCAGCATTGCAGGAGTTGGGCAGCGACCAAGTTGCCTTCGGCTACCTGACGGCGACCGTCACCGTCATGGACGAGGACGCCGGCGCAGCCGACGAGAAGCTGCGCATGGTGGAGCGTGTCATCCAGGGCCGGGGCTTCGTCACCATTCCCGAAACGCTCAACGCCGTGGATGCATGGCTGTCGTCCATTCCGGGCAACGCCTACGCCAACGTGCGCCAGCCCATCGTCTCGACGCTGAACCTGGCGCACATGATGCCGGTGTCGGCGGTATGGGCCGGGCCGGAGAAGAATGACCACCTCGACGGCCCGCCGCTGATCGTCACGCGCACCGATGGCGCCACGCCGTTCCGGCTGGTGACGCACATCGGCGACGTGGGCCACACGCTGGTCGCGGGGCCGACCGGCATGGGCAAGTCGGTCTTGCTCGCCACGCTGGCAATGCAGTTCCGCCGCTATCGCGGCTCGCGCATCTTCGCGTTCGACATGGGCCGCTCGATGCGCGCCACGGTTCTCGGGCTGGGCGGCGAGCACTACGACCTGGGCACGGATGGCGAAATTGCCTTCCAGCCGCTCGCACGCATCGACCGCGAGGGCTACCGCACCTGGGCGGCCGAATGGATCGAAGGCCGCTTGCTGCATGAAGGCGTGGCGGTCGGCCCCGACGAGAAGGCGGCCATCTGGTCGGCGCTGGGAAGCCTCGCCGGTGCGCCAGTGCAGCAGCGCACGATGACGGGGCTTTCCGTGCTGCTGCAATCAAACACGCTGCGGCAGGCGCTGTCGCCCTATGTGCTGGGCGGCGCCCACGGCAAGCTGCTGGACGCCGACCATGACCGCCTCGGCATGGCCGACGTGCAGTGCTTCGAGATGGAGGAGTTGATGCACAGCAAGGCCGCCGTCATGGCCGTGCTGCATTACCTCTTTGCGCGCTTCGATGAACGCTTCGACGGTGCGCCCACGCTGCTGATCCTCGATGAAGCGTGGCTGTTCCTCGATGACCCGGTGTTTGCCGCACGCATTCGGCAATGGCTCAAGACGCTCAGGAAAAAGAACGTCAGCGTCATCTTCTCCACGCAGAGCCTCGCCGACATCAAGGATTCGAGCATCGCGCCCGCGATCATCGAGAGCTGCGCGAGCCGCATTTTCCTCGCCAACCCGCAGGCGACCGAGCCGCAGATTCGCACGATTTACGAGGGCTTCGGCCTCAATCGGCGGCAGATCGAAATCGTCGCCACCGCGCAGCCCAAGCGCGACTACTACTACCAATCCCGCCTCGGCAACCGCCTGTTCGACCTCGACCTGGGGCCGGCGGCGCTGGCGTTCGCGGGCGCGTCCACGCCGCAAGACCAGCGCGCCATTGATGACGTTCTTGGCCGCGTGCCGCCGGACGCCGGCGTGCCCGGCTTCGCGGGTGCCTGGCTGCGCCATCGCGGCCTCGATTGGGCGGCCGACCTGCTGCCCTCGTTCCCCGGCCTTGCGCCGGGTTCCCTCGCTGACCAACCCCTGGAGAACCTGCCATGAAGAAGCGTCTTGTCGCCGCCGCCATCGCGGCCATGCTTTGCACCGCCACGGCCCATGCGCAATGGGTCGTGATCGACCCCACGAACCTCGTGCAGAACACGCTGACCGCGATCCGCACGTTGGAGCAGATTAACAACCAGATCCAGCAGCTCCAGAACGAAGCGCAGATGCTGATGAACCAGGCGCGCAACCTCGCCAGCCTGCCGTCCAGCGTCGTCGGCCAGTTGCGCGCCAATCTGGCGACGACCGAGCGGTTGATGGCCCAGGCCCGAGGCTTGGCCTACAACGTGACGAATCTGGATCAGGAGTTCGCGCGCCTGTATGCCGCCGCGCGTCCTGCCGACTGCGCGCCGGTCTTGGCGACGTTGCCCAGGCCAGCCATCGCGCCCTTGGCGCCACCGCCTGCGGCAGCGGAACCGGCCTGGAACGCCGATCTCGCGCTGCCGGCTGCCGACGTGGCAGCACGCGCGCCGCTGCCGGCCAGCTTGGCGGCAGCCGGGGCCATGCGCGCCCCGGCCATGACGGCGCCACCTACGCCCGTCGCGGCAGCACCAAGGGCCACCGCCGCGCCTGCCGCGCCCACAGCAGCGCCGGCCATCGCGCCAGCGCCGAGCTGCGGCGCGCCGGACACCAGGCCCGTGGCAATCCCTGGGCCGAAGATGCCCAACGCCAGCAGCGCGAGCGAGGCCAGCATGATGACCAGCGCGTGGTCGATGGACGGCTCGGCGGGGTGGACTTGAAACTGCGCGAACAGGCCAGAGCCGATACCGACGATCACGGCCAGCACCAGCACCTTGATGCCGGCGGACACCACATTGCCCAGCACCTTTTCCGCCAGGAAGCTCGTCTTGTTCCACAGCGCGAACGGCACCAGCACGAACCCGGCGAGCGTGGTCAACTTGAACTCGATCAGCGTGATGAACAGTTGGATCGCCAGCACGAAGAAGCACAGCACCACGATCAGCCACGCGAGGAACATCACCGCGATGGCATCGACGTTCGCAAAGACCTCGGGGAACCCGGCCATCTCGCCGATCTGCTCCAGAATCGGCGCCCCAGCGTCGATGCCGGTTTTCGCCAGCCGGCCCGGCTGCAAGAAGTTCTCCATCGTGATGGCCGAGCCGGTGGCCGTCAGGCCCAGCCCGGCGAAGGAGCGGAACACGATGCCGGCCAGCCAGTTGAAGTTGCCAATGATGTAAGCGAAGGCACCGACGTAGAGCACCTTGCGCAGAAGCTTGGCGATCACGTCCTCGCCCTGGCCGGTGGCGTGGCTCATGGCCCAATACAGGCCGGCGATCGTCATGTCGATGACGATCAGCGTGGCCGTGAGGAACGCCACTTCGCCCCGCAGCAGCCCGAAACCCGAGTCGATGTAGGCGGCGAAGGTGTTGAGGAACTGGTCGATGATGGTCACGTCATTCATGGCGTGTCCTTCGGTTCGGTCGGCGGTGCCGGCGCTACGCCATCGGCCGGCTCATCGAAGCTCGGCGGGATCGGCGGCAGGTCGGCCAGCGTTTGGTATTCATCCGGCCCGGTCTGGCCGGAGAAGAGGCGCCGCCGGAAGGCTTCGGCAGCGGCGCGGCAAGCGTTCTCGCCCGCGGCCTGCCGGTCGGCCACGCATTGCGCGCGCAATGCCTTGAGCCGCACGGGATCGGCGGCCAGGGCATCGGCAAGGTTGTCGGCCGGCTGCTTGCCGCAAGCGGCCAGCAGTGCCACAAGCAGCGAAACCGACAGGACGAGGACGCATCGCATGGTGGCCTCCCGTCAGTTACCGTAGAAATCCACACGCTGCGGCGTGTACGGCGTGCCGTCGCCCAGGAAACGCCGCCGCACTTCGCGGGCGCGCTCAGTGGCTGCCGCCTGCCGCGCCAGCTCCAGCGAGGCCGCCCGGTCTTGCGTGATCTGGAGCCGCTGCGACTGGATCGACTGCTTGGCCTGCAAGGCCAGCAACTGGTTCATGGCCTGCATCGCCTGCAACGCACCTTCGGCCGACTGGCTCTTGCCAACGAGATCAGCCAGCACGCTTTCGTCTTCCCCCAGGTTCTGCGACACCTGCGCCTGCATCTGCATGGTGGTCTGCAAGCCGTTGAGCGTGTTCCGCCAACGCTCCTGCGCGTCGCGGTACATCTGGTCGCCGCTGACGGTGGCGGCGTACTGCTCGGGATCCCGCGCTTCCGCCGCCGGACAGCGCATGGCCGCGCCGTTCCGCGCTGGCTGGAATGGCCAGGCGGCCGACGCGGGCGCGGCCGGAGCATCCAGCCAGGCCGCCGCAGGCGAAGCCGCTTCCGGCGCAGCCAACACACAGCCCGCCTGGGCCAAGCGGCTGCATCGCCGACAGCAACTCACCCATGCCGCAACCACCACCGCCCACGCGCTGCGCGGTGGCGATGGTGGCGGCTCCGGGCAAGGCCCGAGCCTGCGCGGCTCTGACGACTAAAGCGATTCACAAGGAGAACTGACCATGCGATTCAAGAAACCGCAGGTGCGCTATGCCGACACGCCGCAGCCTGCCACGCCGTACCAAGCTGCCGGCCAGGTGTGGGACGACCGCATCGGCTCGCCGCGCGTGCAGGCGAAGAACTGGCGGCTGATGGCCTTCGGCTGCCTCACGCTCGCGCTGCTGATGGCGGGTGGCCTGGTGTGGCGCTCGGCGCAGTCCATCGTGACGCCCTACGTCATCGAGGTGGACAACGCGGGCCAGGTGCGCGCCGTGGGCGAAGCCGCCACGCCATACCGGCCCAACGATGCACAGACGGCGCACCACATCGCGCGCTTCGTGACGCTGGTGCGCTCGCTGTCCATCGACCCTATCGTCGTGCGCCAGAACTGGCTCGACGCCTACGACTACACGACCGACAAGGGCGCGGCCGTGCTCAACGACTACGCGCGGATCAACGACCCGTTCGCGCGCATCGGCAAGGAATCCGTAACGGTGCAGATCACCAGCGTGACCCGTGCCAGCGACACGTCTTTCAACGTGCGCTGGACGGAGCGCCGCTACGTCAACGGCGCGGCCGCAGGGACGGAACGCTGGAACGCCGTGATTTCCATCGTGCAGCAGACACCACGCACCGAAGAACGCCTGCGCAAGAACCCCCTGGGCATCTACGTCAACGGCTTGTCGTGGAGCCGCGAGCTGGATTCTTCCGAAGGAGCAAAACCATGAATGGTGTTTTCCGTAAATCCGCTTTGCCGGTGATCCTATTCGCCCTGGCGGGCTGCGCCACGCAGGGCAAGCAGCCACCGACCATCTCGCTCGATGAAGCGGTGCAGGCCCAGCCGCTGCCCGAGCCGCCCGCGCCGGTGGAGGTGGTGGCCGTACCCGAGGTGCTGCCGATGCCGGCGCAGTTGAAGCCGTTGCCCGAAACCGAGGACATCAAGCCCGTACCGGAACCGGCAGACGAGAGGGTACGTGTCTCGCGCGCCAATGCCGAGGCCCGCGTCGCACCCACGCGCGAGGGCTACGTCAACGCGATTCAGGTCTGGCCCTTCACCGATGGCGCGCTGTACCAAGTTTATGCGGCAGTGGGTCGTGTGACCGTGGTTTCGCTCCAGCCCGGCGAGGAACTGGTGACAGTGGCCGCCGGCGATACCGTGCGCTGGATCGTGGGCGACACGTCCAGCGGCAGCGGCGCCGACCTGCGCGTGAACGTGCTGGTCAAGCCGATTCGCTCGGGCCTCAAGACCAATCTCGTCATCACCACCAGCCGCAGGACGTACCTGCTGGAGCTGTCCTCGACGGAAAAGACGTGGATGGCATCGGTGTCCTGGGAGTACCCACGCGACCGGATGCTGGCTTTGCAGCGCCAGGCGCAGGCGGCCAGCGTCGCCGCGCCGGTCGATACCGGGCTGGCGCTGGAGAACCTGCGCTTCCGCTACGCGATCAGCGGCAGCAATCCGCCGTGGAAGCCGCTGCGCGCCTTCGATGACGGCGAGAAGGTCTATATCCAGTTCCCGGCGGGCATCGCACAAGGCGAGCTGCCGCCGCTGTTTGTCATCGGCGCGCAGGGCGACGGGCAACTGGTGAATTACCGCTTCCGCTCGCCGTACTACATCGTGGATCGGCTGTTCGGCGCGGCCGAACTGCGCCTCGGCGGTGACAAGGGCGACGTGGTGCGGATCGAGCGCAATGACGGGGCTGTGGGCGCGGCCCGGAGGAACTGACCATGAGCCAGGACGACACCCCCGACCTCGCCACGCCGCAGGCGGGCAAGGTCGCGCCCGAGGCGGTGGCACTGCGCGCCCAGCCGCGCCCGGTCACGCGCCTGAACCGGCGCACGCTGGCCATCCTCGTCGGTAGCCTATCGGTTGCCGTGCTCGGCGCCACGATCTGGTCATTGCAGCCGCAGCGGCGCGGGGCCAGCGAGCAGACCGAACTTTACAACGTCGATCGCGTGTCGAAGTCCGAAGGACTGGATGGCCTGCCGGCCGACTACTCGAAGCTGCCGCCGAAGTTGCCCGAGCTGGGGCCGCCGCTACCGGGCGATCTTGGCCCGGCCATCGTGAACTCGCAGCAGCCGGCCGTGGCCGCTTACGCGGCCTCCAGTCACGATCCCAACGACGCCTTGCGCAAGGAGGCGGAAGCCGCGGCGGCTTCGTCGGTGTTCTTCCGCTCGGGCGGCCAAGGCCAAGCCGCCACCACGGTGGCGCAGGCGACGCCGGGTGCGCCTGGTGGTGCAAGCGCGCTCGCGGCCTTCGACCCGCTCGCTGCCGGGCCGGCGTCGGTGGTGGCGCAGCCTGCCGACCCGACCGCCGCGCAGAACCGGCAAGACCAGAAAGAGGCGTTCCTGAAAGCCGGTTCCACGGAAACCCGCAATTCCGGCAATCTGGCACTGCCGGCATCGCCCTATCAGGTGATGGCCGGAACCGTGATCGCGGGCGCGCTGGTGACGGGCATCAAGTCGGATTTGCCGGGCGACGTGATCGCCACGGTGACGGAGCCGGTCTATGACACGGCTACCGGGCGCTTCCTGCTGATCCCGCAGGGATCGCGCATCCTTGGCAAATACAACAGCCAGGTCAGCTACGGGCAGAGTCGCGTGCAGGTGGTGTGGAACCGGGTCATCCTGCCCGACACGTCCTCGCTGACGCTCGACAACCTCGTGGGCACCGACCCGGCCGGCTACGCGGGCCTGGAGGATGGCGTCGATTGGCATTGGGATCGCATCTTCGCCGGCGCGGCACTGACCACGCTGCTGGGCGTTGGCGCCGAGCTGGCCGCGCCGGAAAACCGCCAGGACGGCGATCGCATCATCATCGCCGGGCGCGACAGCGCGCAGGACAGCATCAATCAAGTCGGCCAGGAGATGACCCGGCGCAACCTCAACATCCAGCCCACCTTGACCGAGCGGCCGGGCCTGCCGGTTCGCATCATCGTCAATCGGGATCTGGTGCTGCGGCCGTACCAGCCGCTGTTCTTCAATCGGCGGACTTCACGATGAGCACGACCAAAAAGCTGCGGCTGGGGCCGCTGCCCAAGACCGAGAGCATCAAGCTGACCTTTGCCTGCCCGGCCAGCTTGAAAGCCGACCTCGACCGTTATGCCGCGCTGCACGCGCAGACGTACGGCGAGGCCGTCGATGCGACTACGCTGATCCCGCACATGCTGGAGGCGTTCATGGCGGGGGATCGGGGATTCAGGAAGGAAGGCGCGAGCAATCCCGCACCGACGAAGCCGAGCTGACAATGCACGGATGCATTGCCGACGCCCCCTCGAACGCGCAGCCCAACGCTGCGCGTTCTTCGTTCTGGAGCGCCGCGCGATTGGACTATGATGGCCGAGCAAGCCTCCCGTCTGCTGGCAATCGCCCCCGATGCAGTACGCTCCGGCTTTCTACCGCGACGCTCTTATGTGGCTCCTAGCCCACAAAGCCGCAGCTCCGCAAAGCGGCCCGAAGTAGAGCTAAACCCGTGTCCTGTATAAGCTTTTGAGCCTCCAGCGATTTTCACGGGGGGCTTGACATAGGTACTTTTTTGTTGGCGCGGCGCGTTTCAGGCGCGGGCGGGGTCTGGCGCGGGATGGGCGTTGCGGGCTTCGCGGGCGATGAGTTCGCGTTTGCGGTCGATGCCCCAGCGGTAGCCGGCCAGCGA
>Ga0180220_1001484_pt1 | contig 17208 bp, 10 predicted proteins | sample eDN5th37CBELigBY_FD_151335 | JGI IMG/M metagenome (GOLD analysis project Ga0180220, IMG submission 151335) | Enriched backyard soil microbial communities from Emeryville, California, USA - eDNA 5th pass 37_C BE-Lig BY (version 2) (version 2) | ecosystem: Environmental > Terrestrial > Soil >...
GCCTCTGGCGTTCATGGACGCACGCCTCGCTCGCCGGCTCGATCGCTACAACCAGTTCGCGATCGCAGCCGCCCGCCTCGCGCTGGAGGACGCGCGCCAGGACGCCGGACGGCTCGATCCCGATCGCGTTGCAGTGACCATCGGTTCGGCGCTGGGCGGGGTCGGCTTTGCCGAACAGCAGGTCGTCAACCTCGTCGGCGGCGGGATACGCGCCGTCGACCCGCGTGTGGCGCTCACTACCTTCGCCGGCGCGGCGAGCTGCTCCGTCGCCATCGAATTCGGCTTCACCGGACCCAACATCACCAACGCCATGTCGTGCGCCTCCGGCACGATCGCGATCGGCGAAGCGTGGCGGTTGATCCGCGACGGCCAGGCCGACTTCGCCCTCGCCGGCGGTGTCGAGGCGCCGCTCTTTCCCCTCTGTTTCGGGGCGTTCGCGCTGATCCGCGCGATGAGCACCCGGAACGACGCCCCCGAGCTCGCCTGCCGCCCGTTCGACCGCGGTCGCGACGGCTTCGTCATGGGCGAGGGGGCGAGCCTGCTGGTGCTCGAGAGGTGGGATCTCGCAGTCGCCCGCGGCGCGCACATCTACGCGGAGCTGAAGGGTTACGGCTGCACCAGCGATGCCCACCACATGACCGCACCTCGCCCGGATGGCGCGCAAGCAGCGCGCGCAATGCGCATCGCGCTGGCCACCGCGGACACCGAACCCGATGCCGTGGACTTCATCAGCCCCCACGGATCGTCGACGCCGCTGAACGACGCGACCGAAAGCATGGCCATCCGTAGCGTGTTCGGTGAACGCGCGTACGACGTCCCGATCAGCGGCACCAAGGCCTACCACGCTCACGCGCTCGGCGCCTCGGGCGCGATCGAAGCCGCCATCTGCTGCCTCGCCCTGGAACGCGGCTGGATCCCTCCCACGCTGAACTTCGAAGCCGGCGACGGCGAGTGCGACCTCGACTACGTCCCCCACCACGGCCGGGCCATCGACGCCCGGGTCTGCCTCTCCAACTCCTTCGGTTTCGGCGGCGTCAACGCCGCGCTGGTCCTGGCTCGGTCGTGACCCCGGATGGGCACCCAGCCAGCGGGTGTCCGAAGCCGGTTCAGGGCAGTCACGACCCCGTCCAGCCACCCCGCGCAGGCCGCCGGACGGCCGGTGTGGAAATCCGCGTCACGCCTTGTCAAATCGGGTCTTACGGGCACAGCGAAGGGGCCGGCGCACGGCCGCAGTGGCAAGGATAATGCATTACTTGCGGCCGCCCCGGGCGGTCTTCGTCGGGGCGCGGCACGCCGGCCGCGAGAGTACCGGCAAGTGACCATTTTGCTGCATGGAAGGAGGTCCCATGAACCTACTCTTCCGGGCGGCCGCAGTCGCGGCTCTCCTGCTGCCGCTGGCGGTCGCGCCCGCAACGGCCCAAGACTACCGCTACGGACTCGGTATCTACGGCGGTGGTATGTGGTTCAGCAACTTCAACCGGGACGCGGATGACATTATCATCTTCGACGACGGCGTGGAGCTGCTCGTCGACGCGGACCGGCTGAGGCTGCGGGACAGTTGGGTCGCTGGAGCACAGGCCGAGTCATGGTTCGGGAACGGCAGGTTCGGCGCGCGCCTCAACGCCGCTTACAGCGAGACCGACTGGCGTCGCCGGGGCGATCTGTTGGACGACTTCTTCGACTTCGACCTGGACTTCCTCGATCGGGATGTCAACGTCTGGTTCGGTGATCTGGACCTCATGGTCCGCATCCTGAACCCGGAGCCCGATCGTGTGTGGGCTCCGTTCGTTGCGGTCGGTGCCGGCTTCGTGCACTACAACCCGGCGGGCCGATTCCTGGTCGACGACGTGCTGTTCCCGTTCGCCGCAGCGACATTCGACGGCGAATCGCAGACGGAGTTCGCCGGCGTTTTCGGCCTCGGTACCGACATTCTGCCCAGAATGCGCGGGCCGGTGCGCCTCGGCTTCCGCGTCGAGGCCATGGACCACGTCGCATTCAACTCGCCTCTCCGGCGGATCGAGTTCGATCCCTTCGAGGACGAGTTCGAAATCGGTGACCGCTTCGGCGCGGTGCACCACGTCCGGTTGACGGCCGGTATCCACCTGCTGGGTGGCCGTCTGTTCCCGCCGCCGGTCGTCGTGCTGCCTCCGGCTCCGCCGCCGGCGCCGCCCGCGCCGCCTGCGCCTCCGCCACCGGCAGAGGAAGCGCTCACGATCTGCATCATCGACGCTAACGCACCCGGCTGGATCCGTGAGGTATCGGCCGTGTACGTCCCGGCCGCCGGTGATACGCTCACGGTCGTGAATGGTGATCGCGTGGCCTTCCGTACGGCCTATCCGACCAACGCTCCGACCTACGTCCGCAATGCGGACTGGTTCGTGGCCGGTCAGCCGCTCACCATGGTGGTCGCCAACCAGCGTTACGAGTACGTGACCTTCGGTGCCACGCGCATCATTGAGCCCGAAGACCTGGCGTTCCTCGGGACGCTCCAGGGTGTGCCGGTGTTCGCGCCGCGCGCCGAGGTGGCCAGCATCATGCCGGCACTCTCGCAGGCTCACGCGACGTCGCAGGACCTGCCCACGATCATGGCCGCCAACACGCAGCTCCGTAACGCGATCGGCCAGCTCAACGTCGTCTACGTGCCCTACGACATCGGGTGCGCGTTCGTGCCGCTCCAGCGCATCGAGGAGGTTCTCAAGGTGCGCGGTTGACGGTCGAACAACACGTCCAACATAGCAGTACCTTCAACGCGAGGAGCCCGGCCCCCGGCCGGGCTTCATCGCGTTGGGGTGTAACCGAAGCGCCCAGCCGCGAGTCCACCCTCCCTGAACTAGTCCGGTCATCTTCCCGCCCGCACGGCACGTAACCAGCGCGCCAGCCTGAGCACGCATCCCCATCGGCTTGCGGCGTGCGCGCGCGCCGGGGTACGTTCGAGCCGATGCCACACTCGACGTTGTACCCGGCCCGGACGCGACGAGCTGCGTCCGTCGCTCCGCACGTCAGATGATCAGCGAGCCCGTCATCCTCATCGGGCAGCTCACCGGGCTGGCGTTCGCATGCGGCATCAACCTCTACGCGACGATCGCCGTGCTCGGGCTGGCAACTCGGCTCGGCCCCCTCGCGTCGCTGCCGCCGGAGCTCGCGACGCTCGAGCAACCGCTCGTCATCGGCAGTGCCGCCGCGCTCTACATCGTCGAGTTCGTCCTGGACAAGATCCCGTACGTCGATTCGGTCTGGGACACGATCCACACGTTCATCCGGCCCGGCGCCGCGGCGCTGCTTGCGGTCGGTGCCGCCGCCGCGTACGCACCTGAGGTCCAGGTCGCGGGCGGACTCCTCGCCGCCGGTGTCGCGCTCTCCGCCCACGGCTCCAAGGCCGGACTCAGGCTCGCCGTACACGCCTCCCGCTGGCGACGCCTCAGCCCCGCATTCAGCCTCGTCGAGGACGCCGTCGCGGTGGCGATCGCGGTCACAGTGATTCGAAATCCCGCAATGGCTGCAGCAGTTGCGGCGACCGCGGTCCTGCTGACGATGCTCGTGGGCCCCGTCCTCTGGCGCGCCTTCCTCCTCGGCATCCGCGCCATGGGCGCCAGGCTACGGAGTCTATTCCATCCCAGGAGCTGGCATTCCACGGAACGACTCCCGCCGGCGTTGCGTGGCGCCGCGCCCCGCCCGCCAGCAGGGTTCGGCCCGCACCGCGTAGCCCGAGCATCGGTCCGGGGGCTGCGCGGGATCGGAGCGTACCAGCACGGCTGGCTCGTCGCTACACCCGAGGGCGTGTACTTCGTCTACCGCTCGTTCTTCGGCCCGCGCCACCGACCGCTGCCCGCCGCCCATGCGGCCAGACTCCGTCCCGGCTTCTGGGCCGATGTCGTGGACGTGGAGAGCAGCGCCGGCAATTATACTGTTTTTCTCTTCAAGGATGGGCCGCCGGCCGCCGCCGCAATACGCGAGATCCTGTCCGACAACGCCGACGGTTGAGGCGCCAACACCCCCCCACCGAGCCGCCCATCCCATTGCGCCGACCACCGATCCGCCGATATCCGGGTCCTTTACACGCCGGGAGGTCGTGTCTATATTCTGCTCGTCTATGGTCGTAACGGCATCGATGGTCAGACCAGGTGCGGATTGTGGCGCAATCGAGGCCGCTCAAGCCACTCTCTAGAAGCAGCGGGCGCCGCTCTGCGGCGAAACTCGCTGCTTTTCCAGTTTCGGCTCCACGAGACTCAGGATCACAAACCATGTTCTTGAACTCCCGCGCGTTGGACTCCTTCGATCAGTATCTCTTCGACGTCGAGAAGTATCCGTTGATCGAAGATCCGGAGGAGGAGCGAGCGCTGGCGCGGCGAGCCCGAAATGGCGACAAGGAAGCCGCCGAAAGGCTCGTGACCGCGAACCTCCGGTTCGTCATCTCCTACGTGAAGAAGTACCAAGGGCGTGGTCTGGGCCTCGCCGAGCTGGTCTGCATCGGGAACGAAGGGCTGCTCAAGGCCGTCAAGAAGTTCGATCCCGACAAGGGCGTGAAATTCATCTCCTACGCAGTCTGGTGGATTCGTCAGACCGTACTCCAGGCACTCGCCGAACAGACCCGCTCCGTACGCATTCCGCTCAATCAGAATTCGAACCTGGTCAAGCTCTCCCGCACTGAAACCGCCCTCACGCAGATTCTCGGACGCACACCGAGCGACCAGGAAATCGCTGAGGAGATGGCGGAGCCGATCGACACGGTACGCGCACTGCGCCGGGTCGCCGCCTCCGAGCTCTCGCTCGACGCGCCGATCGATCGGGGCGACCGCGACAGCGCATCCTTCGGTGAGCGCTTCGCTGGTGCGGACACCGAGGACATCGAGGAACAGGTCGAATACCAGGCCCGCCGCGAGTTCCTCGACCGCATGTTCGAGAAGTACCTCACCGAACGGGAGCGCAAGATCCTCTACCTGTATTACGGTCTCGATGACGGCGAGGAGCGGACGCTCGAGGAGATCGGCTCACTGCTCGGTGTCACGCGGGAACGAATCCGTCAGATCCGGAACCGCGCCTTCGAAAAACTCCGCGAGAGCCCGGACGGTGAAGCGCTCGCCACCTTCTGGAGCGCGAACTAGCAACCCACAGCCCTGGACGCGTGCCGCTCCCCGGCGGGAGCGGGCGCGCCTTCGCGGCACTCGCCGGTCCAACGCATCTCCACCCGGCGTCCTGCGGCGACGGTTCGGCGACGCGGGAACACCGGCACACCGGTTCCTGTACTGGACCTTTCCGTAGGCGAGTACGCCGAAGTGCAACCACCGCTGACCGGTCAGTCATGAGCTTGCCCGTTTCGCTCGCCGCGCGCGCGGCCGCGACGCTGCTTGCGGCAGCCGCCGCCGTCCTGATCTATCCCGCGTGGACACCCGCGCAGAGCGCCGCCGCCGCCACAGACGAGGTCCTCGACTCGGGGTGGAACTCGCCCCCCGCGCTGGAGCTCGTCGCGCGCGCCAGGGAGCGCCGGGCACAGCCGTACGCCGACGCGGAGCTCCGTGACTACAGCGCGCTCGCCCAGGGCCACGTCTACTTCTACCTGGACTGGCGCGGCTCCGACGACCGGACGCTGATCAAGGTCGATCAGGTCGCGGTCGAGGTCTATTGGGCCGCGCCCGACATGGTCAAACAGCGCATCGTCGGGATGCGCGATGTCAGCCATCTCCCGAATCGCCAGCGCTATCACCTGGACCATCTGACGATCGTGCACGACGAGTTCGGCGACGCGATCCGCATGGGCGATGGCGACGAGGTGAGCCAGGTGCCGCACCCCGCGGCCGATGGCGCCGAGGGCGTCTACGATTTCCGGCTCGCCGATTCACTCACGCTTCGCTTGCCGGGTGCGCCCGAACCGATCCGGGTCTACGAGGTCGAGGTGAAGCCCAAGGACTTTACGAGCCCCGGGATCATCGGCTCGATGTTCCTCGATCGCGCCCGCGCCGACATCGTCCGGCTCGAGTTCACCTTCACGCCCGCGTCGTACGTCGACCCGCGACTCGATTACATCCGCGTTTCGCTCGAGAACGGCCTCTGGAACGACCGCCACTGGCTCCCGTACGAGCAGCGGGTCGAAATCCGGCGCCAGCTCCCGGAGCTGGACTTTCCCACTGGCGCCGTCATCCAGGGGGTGCTGCGCGTCGACGGGTACGAGTTCAATCAGGGACTTCCGATCGCTCTGTTCGCCGGTGCCCCGGTCACCGCCGCACCGGCGAGCGAGCGCGAGACCTATCCGTTCACCGAAGGTCTCATGGACGGCATCCAGGCGTACGGCCTCACGCCGCCGCCATCGCTGGAAGCGGTCCGCCGCCGGGCGCTCGAGCTCGCCGGCCAGCGCTACCTGAGCGGGCTGCCTCGCCTCCGGCTCTACGTCCCCGGCGCGTCGTCGGTGTTGCGGTACAACCGTGCCGAAGGCGTGTACCTCGGCGCCGGCGTCGCCTACGCGCTGCACGAGCGCTCGCGGCTCGAGCTGCTCGCCGGCCAGGCAACCTCCCTCGGCAGCCCCACGCTCGACGGCCGGATCACATACCAGACCGTCGGCGGCATCGAGCTGTCCGCCCGCGCCTTCAAGAACTCGCTCCGCGATGTCGGGCCCGTCGAGGGAGCCCCGGGCGCAATAAACAGCCTCGCCGCCGCCATCGCCTCCAGCGACTACCTGGACCCGTACTTCGCCGAAGGGGTCCGCCTCGAGCTCAGCACACCGGTCGGCGAGGTATGGCGAGCGAACCTGGCTCTCTCGGGCGAGAACCACGAGAGCGGGCGCATCGTGCGGTCGAGCATCTTCCGCGATGGCGGCCGGGCGTTCCGGCCGGTGAGACCCGTCACCGAAGGTTGGGTGTACGAGGCGCACGCTTCCATCCGCCGCATCAACGACGGCATCAGCCCGTGGTCCGGAGGGGTGTCCCTCGTGGCCGGCTCCGCCGGGGGTGACACCTACGCCCAGCCGATCCTCGAAATCGGCCGTTCCCACCGCAGCTTCACCAACGGCATAAACGCCGACGCCCGCCTCATCGCCGGGACGACGCTGGGGACCGCGCCGCTCCAGCGCACCTTCCTCCTTGGTGGAAGAGGCACCGTACCGGGATACGAGTATCGCAGCTTCGCGGGTCGTTCCTTCGCTCTCGCCCAGGTCGAGGCGTGGCGCGACATCGTACCGAACCTGATCAATCTCCGCGCCGTGGGTGCGGCCGGCTGGACGGATCTCGGGGACCTGTCCCTGCCGGCCGGTTGGGATGTGACAGCGACGGACGGTGTCCGGACCAGCGTCGGCCTCGGCGTAGGCATCCTGTTCGACATGATCCGGTTCGACGTCGTGCGCGGACTCAACCGCGGCGCCCGCTGGGAGGCCATCCTCTCTGTGAATCCCGGCCTACGCGACGTTCTCTAGCGCCTCGTCGGCCTCCGGCGCCGCGTCCGCGCGCGCGTTGGCAGAGTTCAGCAGCACCAGCTCCCGGACGTGGACCTCCGTCGTCGGGATCGTGACACCGTTCTTCTCGTAGCTGCCGTACTCCAGCCGTCCCTCGACGTACAGCCGGTCACCCTTGCGGACGTACTCCTCGACGAACTGGGCGAGGCGGTCCCACACCGCCAGCCGGTGCCACTCCGTCCGCTCCTCGTACCCGCCGTCACGCGGCACCCGCCGGCTCGTCGCCAGAGAGAAGTGGGCCACCTTCGTCCCCGCCCCAGTGACGTGGACGTCCGCATCCCGACCGACGTTGCCGACCAGGATGATCTTGTTGATGGACCGGCTCATGTTCGCCTCCTCGCGTGGTATGTCGTTGCGGAGCCCGGGGGCTCCCGGCTTCACACGCGAAGAAGGTGCATGCCCCCTCGGGGCGGGAACATGGCAATTCGAGCCGAAACTTCGGGGGAACGGCTACTTGCAGTCGTACCAGCTCTCGCCGACGCCCGTCACGGCCTCGAGCGGCACGTCCAGCGGGAATGCGTTCTCCATCCTGTCGACAATGAGCGGGCGCAACTCTTCCAGCTCCGGAGTCGGGATCTCGAAGACGAGCTCGTCGTGCACCTGGAGCAACATGCGGGCAGCCGTGCCCCGCTCCATGAGATCACGGTGGATGCGGATCATCGCGAGCTTGATGATGTCGGCCGCTGAGCCCTGGACAGGCGCGTTGGTCGCCGCGCGTTCGCCGAATTGACGGATGCTGAAGTTGGGTGAGCGGATCTCCGGGATGTAGCGTCGACGGCCGCTCAGCGTCTCGACGTAGCCCAGCTCCCTCGCCTTCTCGATCTGGGTGTCGAGATACTCGCGCACGCGCGGGAATCGCTGGAAGTATTGCTCGATGAAGGTCCTTGCCTCGGCTACGGAAACCGACAGGCGCTGCGCGAGCGAGAACGGTCCGATCCCGTAAATGGTCGCGAAGTTCACCGTCTTCGCCGCGCCGCGCATGGCCGGGGTCACGTCTTCCGGAGCCACGCCGAAGATGAGCGCGGCCGTCTGACGATGGATGTCGCGGCCGGACCGGAACGCTTCGACGAAGGCCTCATCGCCCGACAGGTGAGCCAGGATGCGGAGCTCGATCTGCGAGTAGTCGGCGGCGAGGAAGACGAAGCCCTTGCGGGGGATGAAGCCCTTCCGGATCTCCGCGCCGATCTCCGTGCGGATCGGGATGTTCTGGAGGTTCGGCTGCTGGGACGAAAGGCGGCCCGTGGCCGCGACAGTCTGGTTGAAGTTCGTGTGCAGCCTGCCAGTTTCCGGATTGACGAGCTGCGGGAGCGACACGACGTAGGTGCTACGCAGCTTGTCGAGCTGGCGGTACTCGAGTAGCAGGCGAGGGAGCGCGTGTCCCTGCGCCGCCAGCTCCTCCAGCACGGTGGCGTCCGTCGAAGCGCCTGTCTTGGTTTTTTTCACTACGGGCAGGCCGAGGCGGTCGAAAAGGACTTCGCGCAACTGCGGCGTCGAGTTGATGTTGAACTCGCCGCCTGCCAGCTTGTAGATCTCTTCCTCGATCAGGGCGAGATCGCGCGCGAGCCGGGCCGCGAGCCGGTCGAAGAAATCCGGATCGATCCGGATCCCCGTCCACTCCATCTCGGCCAGTACCTCGATCAGCGGAATCTCGATCTCGTCGAATAGCGGCCTCAGCCCGAGCCGCGAGAGGTCCTCGTCGAACAGGTTCTTCAGCCGCAGTGCGATGTCCGAATCCTCGCAGGCGTAGTCGCGGACCCGATCGATCGCGCACTCGGCTATGGGGACTTCGTCCTTGCCCTTGCCGCACAGCTCTTCGTACGTCGTCGTACGGTGATCCAGGAACTGCAAGGCAAGCGCGTCGAGGCCGTGCTCGCGCCGGCCGGGATCCAGGACGTACGACGCGATCATCGTGTCGAAACGGATCCCGCGCAGTGCCACGCCGGCTCGCCGGAGCACGAGCAGGTCGTACTTCAGGTTCTGACCGACCTTGGCCACGTTCTCGTCCTCGAGAAGCTCGACCAGGGTCCGCATCGATGGATGCGTGAGCGGCGGCAGGTTCACAGGGTCCGGCGCCGCGGCGCCGTCCGGGGAACGCGGCCGGCTGTGGCCGAAGGGAAGGTAGAACCCGCTGGACGGCTCCAGGCTGATGCTGATCCCCACGAGATCCGCGCGTATCGGGTCGATGCTCGTGGACTCGACGTCGACGGAGAACTCCCCCTTCTCCCGGGCGAGCGCCACGATCTCTGCCACGCGCGCCGGCGTCGTGACGAGCTCGTACTTCACTGCCGAAGCCGCTTCGGACGGTTCCGCCGCTCCGTACTCTCGCGCAAGCGAGTGGAACTCCAGATCGAGGAAGACGTCCCTCAGCACCTCCCGGCGAGGAGGTTTGACGCGAAGGGCTTCGAGGTCCAGCTCGATCGGCACGTTCGTGTCGATCGTGACCAGTTTCCTCGACAGCATGACCGAATCGGCGTGGTTCAGCAACGCCTCCCGCGCGCGTTTGCCGCTGATCTCGGGAGCGTGCGCCAGGATCTCGTCGACCGAGCCGTACTGCTCGATGAGCTGGATCGCGGTCTTGGGCCCGATCCCCGGCGCGCCCGGCACGTTGTCGGAGGCGTCGCCGATCAGCGCGAGGTAGTCGACCACGTGCTCGGGCGGCACGCCGAGGCGCTCGCTCGCGTTCCGGAGATCGACCCATTCCTCCTCGATCCCGACCGGGCCGCCGCGCCCGGGATTCAGCAGGCTGATGCCCGGCCGGATCAACTGGTAGAAATCCTTGTCCCCCGAGATGATCACTGCCTCGAGGCCCGCTTCCGCCGCCTTGACCGCGAGCGTGCCGATCACGTCGTCGGCTTCGTAGTCGGCGACCTCGAGTGCCGGAACGTTGAAGCCCTCGAGAATCGTCCGGATCCGTGGGAGCGACCAGGCCAGCTCATCCGGCATCTTCTCCCGGGTGGCCTTGTATTCCGGAAACATCTCTTCCCGCTGGCTGGTCCCGGCGTCGAAGGCGACACCGAGATATTCCGGCTCGTGTTCCCGCAGCACCTTCAGCAGGAACTGCGTGAAGCCGTACGCCGCCGACGTGTTCTCGCCACGCGACGTGGTCAGCGGCCGCTGGATGAGCGCGAAAAACGCCCGATAGATGAGCGCATAGCCGTCCACCAGGTACAGGCGCGGCCGGGTCCTCGGGGGAATGCTCAACGTGATCTGCGCGTGAAGGGATCTTCGATGTGTACGTTCACTTCAACCACCACGTACACCATTGCGGCGAGAGTATTCCCGCTCACGCCCTGGCGGCCGGCTCCGGCGAGACGTTGCCGCCACCGCGGATGCAGGGTCCAGATACGCAAAGGCGCCCCGCATTGGCGGGGCGCCGTCCAATCCCGCTTCGGCCAGTCAAGGTCAGACCTTCTGGACGTTGGCAGCCTGGAGGCCCTTGTCAGTCTGCTTCACCTCGAACTCGACCTCCTCGCCCTCCGTGAGCGACTTGAAGCCTTCCATCGAGATGGCGGAGAAATGTACGAACACATCCTCTCCGTCCGGTTGCTCGATGAAGCCGTAGCCCTTGGCATCATTGAACCACTTGACCCGACCCCTGGCCATTGCAGCTGCCTCCTACGAAGGGTGTTGATGCTGCGTGGAAAAGATTGTGCAAGTGCACGCCAAACTACGAACGATTCCTGGGAGATGTCAAGCAATCCGTGGCACCGATTGCTACGGAACATTACAACCGCGGTAACAGCCCGAACTGGCCGAAATCTGTAAGTCAATCTCCGACTGCGGGTTCGGCGTCTGGGAGCGGATACAGCGCGGCGTAAACTCGAGCGTTTCGCCGGACGATCTTGACGTACTCGCGAGTCTCGTTGAAGGGGATGCGCTCCGCGAACAGGTCTTCGTCCGCCCACTCCGGGAACTGGCGCCAGCGCCCTACCCGGCCGGGTCCGGCGTTGTACGCCGCCAGCGCGGCGAGTGGCCGGTTTCCGTACGCGCGAAGCAGCTCTTCAAGGTACATGATACCGAGGCGCACGTTGACTTCTGGCTGCTGCAGCATGTTCGCGTCGAACGCGCTGATCCCTGCCGACCGTGCGAGCGACCTCCCCGTGGCCGGCATGATCTGCATCAGCCCGACAGCGCCGGCGTGGCTCCGTATAGCGGGCTGGAACATGGATTCCTGGCGGATCAACCCGGCGACCAGGTACGGGTCGAGGCCGCGCTGCCTCGCCTCAGCGGTGATCAGCTCGCGGAATGGGAACGGATAGATGATCCTCAGCAGCCTGGGATTCCAGACCTCTTCCTGCGAATAGATCTCCCAGCCGAGGCGTACGCCATCGAAGATCTGGCCGCGGTGGTTGAACGCCTCGGCCAGGGCGTAGAGGGCGCCATCGATGCCGTGATAGTGTCTCCTGATGCGCACCAGCTCGAATTCCGCAGCGGCTCGCCATCCGAGTTCCCGGAGCAGATCCACTCGTGCCAGTGCGCGCTGAATGGCGCGTTCAAGCCGCGGGTTGTGGGGCGGTGAAACGTCGATCGGCGAGTCCCAGAAGTCCTGACCGAGACGCTCGGCTGCCCGGAGGCCGTAGTAGGAGAACGGATCAGCGAGTCTCGCCTCCTTCATTCTCTCGAGGCCGAGCGCGCTGTCCCCCAGCGCCATGTGCGCCCGCCCCGACCAGTAGCTCGCCTGCTGGAAGGCAGAACCGTCGGGGTGGTGGTCGCGATACCTGTCGAAAACGCGGGCAGCGGTGGTGTAGTCACCGGCCGCGAAGGCGAGTCCGCCCAGGCGCATGAGCGCGCTCGCCGCACGCTCGGAGCGGGGTTGGATCGAGGCCGCCGTCGTGTAGTACCGGCGCGCGGAGTCGATATCGCCCCGGTCGTGGTCCAGGTCGGCCACCAGAAACATGGCCTCCCCGGCTGCCGGCTCGCCCGGGTAGAGTGTGGCCAGCGCAAGGTACGTGGCGCGCCCCTCTGTCTCACGACCCTGCCGGTACTGCGATCGGCCGATTTCGAAGAGCGCGTCGGCCCGCAGTCTGGAGGTAGGAGCCGAGTCGGCCAGCACGCGGAGTACGGGTTCCGCTTCCGCGAACTTCCCCGCCCGCGCCAGCGCCCGGCCCAGCTCGAGTTGTGCCTCTGCCCGCTCGATCTCCGTGCCCACGCCCGCGGCGAGGAACGACTTCAGCCCTGCGATCCCGCGCTCCACGTTGCCGTGCCGAAGGTACACGCGACCGGCCACGAGTCGGTCGCGGGGCGTCGCGTCGGGGACAGTGGCGAGCATCCTCGCCGCCGTGAGTGCACCGGGTGAGGCCGGCGAGACCTCGATGGCTCGCCGGTACGCCGCACGCGCACCGGCGTCGTCGCCACGCAGCCGCCTCGTGTCGCCTGCTACGGCCCAGGCGGCCGACCTCGACGATGGCTCGTCGAGTGAGTTGGCGGCTGCGACGGCCGCGGCTGCCGCGCCTCTGAGATCACCGGCCTGGCGGCGAGCACGGACCCGCAGAGGCCAGCCCCACTCGAGCGCGAACCAGGGATCGAGCACTCCCAGCCGACGCTCGGTTTCAGTGGTGTCTCCCCGCCCGGCAGCCACTTCGGCGGCGCGGACATTGAGCCAGTCCGCGAGGTGTGGCAGGTGCCGGGATGCTGTGTCATATGTCGCAATCGCAGCGGCCGCATCGCCGCGGGTCGCGAGTCCATCAGCTCGTTTGACGAGCTCGATCCCGGCGGCCAGTCCCACCGGGTCCGGGTCCAGCTCGAGCATGTCGGCGAGTCGGATCGGCTCATCGATCTGCAGCGCGGATGGGTCCGACCGCCTCGCCGCAAGGCGGCCCGGCGCTCCTGTTCGCGACGGGGCCACGCCGCTCGTCAGGAGAAGCAGCCGCGCTTCCGACACGGTCGCCGGAATCCCACCGGTGCGCTTCAGCGATATGGGCCGCGACTCTGCCCGCGGAGGCAGGTAGTCGCCCAGCACCTGCTCGGCGCGCCAGCGCCTCGCCCGATCCAGCGCCTCGTACGCCTGGCCCTCCGGTCGATCCTTCCCGTCCGCCCTTGCCGCCCCTCCGCCCGGGCCGGCGCTGCGCAGGACCGCCGCTGAGACCATCACGCAAAGAAAGAGGACTGCAATGCCAACGAGACGCTCCACCACCCCACCCATGTGCACGAACCTGTGGCGCTCCCGCGTGGGCGCACCCCACTGCTGAGTTTGCAACCATCAGGCCCGACAGCATTTACACCGCAGGAGGAGAGTCCTGGGCCCGGGCCGCGTGCCAGACCGGCCGGAGGGATCCATGGGCGCAGGGTTGTGAGGGCGTGCCGAGATACCGCCAGCCGCGGGCGCAGCGCTGCTACGGCCAGGCGTGCGCGCCCCGGTTGCGGTGTCGTCGATATCGGAGTAGGCGGCGTCTTGCGGGGCCGCTACGCGGGCGGCCGCCGCAACGCCAGATGCTCAGGAAGGAGGACGCAGACGGCTGGCCGCCGCGCGAAATGCTGACCGCGAAGTCGGCGTCAACTCATACCGGCCGAATCCCGTCTGGTCGGCGAAGGTCAGCTCGAGCCTACCGGTCGGTGAGTTGAAGTAGACCCACAGGACCGTATGCGTGAGATCGAGGTCGCGCCTCGCCGTACCATCATCGAAGACCTGGTCCGGCGGGCCCAGGACGATGTAGACCTCGCCCCGGTCCGTCCGCCAGCCTGCGCGACCGCCGGGCTCGCCGAAGTTCTCCGTCGCGAAGCGGACGCGTTCGAAGAACCTCTCACGGAACGTGTTGTCGCCACGGCCGTCCCCTCGCCGCGCCCAGAAACGGTCCCACGCCTCACGGCGCTCGACTCCCTGGGCATTTCGTAGCGAATCCAGCTCCGTGTTCGACGCGATGTACTCCAGGATGTCCAGCATCTCGTCGAAGTTGGCGACCATCCACTGGTCCGTGATCGTGACCAGTAGCGGGGTCCTGCTCGGCGCTTCGCCGAGTCCGTCGGCGCTCACCTCGAGCCAGAGACGGCCGAGCGGCAGAGAATCGGAGGATAGCGACAGGAGCGCGTAGCGGACGTCGTCCGTCCCCTGATCGAAGACCGCCTGGCGGCGCAGGACTTCAACTCCGCCCACGTCCGTAACGACCACGTCCACCGTCTGGCCCTCGGGCGCGCCGTACGCCTCGATGTAGAGCTGCGCCGATTCCGCGCCGTACGGCACCGTGAATCGCGGGTTGACCAGCAACTGCGGAACGGCGGTCAACCCGGTGCGGCCAGCCGCCTGATACACGAGCAGCGGCGGCGACAACCTCGCCTCTCCACCAAATTCCGGCACTTGGATCGTGTCGGTTGCCTCGTATTCACGCGTGCCCAGGGCGTCCCGCACGGTCATCTCGACAGCGTATTCGCCCGGCGCAAGCGCGAACAGCGTCTGGAACACCACACTCTCATCGCTCCGCGACGTCTCCGCGAACGTCGACACGCGCACGAACTCCCGCTTGTCGAAGTCCACGACGACTTCGCCGCCACGCTCGAAGCGGAACGCCACCTCGTATTCGGCCGCGAATCCGTCGTCCTCGCGACGGAACCGGAGCGCGCGGTTCGGCATCGACATGCCGACCAGCAGATACGTGGAATCCGGCGGACCCGCAAACGAAGAGAGGCTGAGCACGACGGGGAAATCCTCACTCCCCGCGTACAGCCCCAGATCCTCGTAAACGGCGAGAGGCCTCGCCACGGCACCCTCCGTGGAGGATACCGGCCTCGGCCCGCTTGCCACCGGTGAACCCGTGGCACCGCACCCGCTCAGTGCGATGGCCGCGGCGATCAGTGCTCCGAAAAGTAGAGGGTCGCCGTGACGGCGACCCTCTACAGTACTGCCGGAAGGCAGTTTCGCCATTAGCGTCCTTCGGCTGCTACTTCCGCAGCGTGCAACGCGTCGACGGCCTTCTGTGCGGATTCTTCCATGTCGAGCACCAGACGGTCCACACGCGTGACGAAGTAGTTGTGGAAGATGTTGATCGGGATCGCGACCGCCAGACCGGCCGCCGTCGTGACCAACGCAACCTTAATGCCAGCGGCCACCAGCGTCGCCTCCACCTCACCGGCGAGCTCGATCGCCTGGAACGCCTGGATCATGCCGACCACCGTTCCGAGGAACCCGAGCAGCGGGGCGACGTTCGAGCAGGTCGCGAGCCAGACGAGGCCGGATTCGAGGCCAGCCATCTCGATGAGGCCGACGTTCTCGATCGCCTTCAACACACGCTCACTGCCCTCGTTGTGACGGGCCAGGCCAGCGGCCAGGATGCGCCCGGCGGGAGCGTTCGACGCGCGCGCTGCCTCGAGCGCGCCAGCGATGTCTCCCTGGGAGAGCCGCTCATCCACTGCGCGGAGGACCTTGCGCGTCCGAACGGACTTCACGCTCAGGTCGAAGAGCTTCCAGATGATGACGATCGCGCCGACCAGCGCGCTGGCGCCGAGCGGCCACATCATGAAGCCGCCGTCGCGCCAGATCTGCGAGATTTGTTCGGACAGCGTGAGATCAGGTGCTTCGAGCCCAGGGATCTGCAGGAGTGCCAGGGCAATAGTGCCTAGACTGCTCAAGGTTGCCTCCGTCGGGTCGGTAGCGCGTTCCCGCGCAACACGGATTAGGGATTTGTGTCTCGCGAACCAGTTTTGGACGCTTGGCTGTGGATTCGCAGAAAGCTAGGACACGCCCAACCGGGTGTCAAGACCGGCGTTTCGTGCCCACACCGGGCGACTACAAGCTCCATTCCTTCATGGTGACGAAGACGCCGCGCGGGTCCTGGACGACGCCGTGCACCCGCGTACTGACGCCGGACAGCTCCGGGAACCAGAACAGGAAGGTGAACGGTTGCTCGGTCTGGAGCAGCTCAGTGAACTCGCGCCAGATGCGCCGTCCATCGTCGGCGTCGGTCGCGGCGGCGCCGGCCTCGATCAGGCTGTCGGCGCGGGGGTTCGCGAAGCTGCTGCGGTTGGACGACCCGGCTACCGGCACCCACTGTGAGTGGAAGAGCGCCATCGGCGTGGAAGCGAGCTGGAAGTTGTCGAGTACCCAGGCGCTCAGCACCGCGTCGAAATCCCGGCTGCGGTGGGCACCCAGTAGCGTCTGGAACTCGATTGCGCGAATCTCGGCGTCCACGCCGGCGCGCCGGAGCTGAGCCTGCACCACCGCGCCGATGTTCCGGTTCAGCAGCCGGTCGCTCGTCAGGAGGGTGAAGCGGAGCGGCTGCCCCGCCGCGTTCTCCCTGATGCCGTCCCCGTTGCGATCACTCCATCCCGCCTCGTCGAGTAGACGTCCGGCCGCGTCCGGGTCGTACGGAAGAGGATCCAGCTCCGGCGCCTGGGGGTGCCACGGCGGCACCGGGCCGATCGCCGTCTGGCCGTAGCCGTAGAGAAGGCCGTCCACGATCTCCGCGCGGTTGATCGCCATCGTCATCGCCCGCCGGACCCGTGCATCGGTGAAAGGCGCGCGCGCGTTGTTCCAGCCGATGTAGTAGAAGGTGCGGCCGGGATTCACGTGCAGCTCCGCCTGCCCGGATTCCTGGACCTGCTCGGCCTGCTCCGGCTCGATGGGGATCGCGATGTGCACGCCACCGGTCAGCAGCTCGGTCTGGAGCGTCGTCGCCTCCGGCACGACCCGGATGACGACCCTGTCGAGGAGGGGCGGACCACCGAGCCCCGCGGGGAAGTCGGGGTTCCGTTCGAGCACGAGCCTGTCATTGGCGCGCCACTCCACGAACCGGAACGGGCCGCTCCCCACCGGATTCCTGTTGAATGCCGCGCTCGCGAGC
>Ga0180220_1001486_pt1 | contig 17190 bp, 12 predicted proteins | sample eDN5th37CBELigBY_FD_151335 | JGI IMG/M metagenome (GOLD analysis project Ga0180220, IMG submission 151335) | Enriched backyard soil microbial communities from Emeryville, California, USA - eDNA 5th pass 37_C BE-Lig BY (version 2) (version 2) | ecosystem: Environmental > Terrestrial > Soil >...
GCCTTCGGCCAGGGCCCGGGCGGCTTCACGGGCCTGCGCGTGGCCTGCGGCGTGGCGCAGGGCATGGCGTTCGCCCTTGGCTTGCCGGTCATTCCCGTCGTGTCGCTGCATGCCGCGGCCTTGCGCGACGACGGCGATGAACCCATACGGGCCGTGGTGCAGGACGCCCGCATGTCCGAGGTCTATGCGGCCGTGTACGGCAAGGCGGCCGATCATCCCTCGGGCTGGCATACTTTGCACGAGCCGGTGCTGCTCGATGTCGCCGACGTCCTTCCCTGGGTAAGGCGCCAGGCGCGCCACTGGGCGCGCGGCACCACGCCGGCGGTCAAGCTGCTGGGCGATGCGCTCGAGGCCTATCCCCAGATGCTGGGCGAAGAGGCTGTGGCCGACGCGTCGCGGGCTTTCGACGACGGCGTGATCCTGCGCCGGGGCGGGCCGCTGCGCGCCTGCGCCGAGACGGTGGCCCAATTGGCATGGCATGCCTTCCAGCGCGGCCACACCGTGCCGCCCCATCAGGCGGCTCCGCTGTACGTGCGTGACAAGGTGGCCTATACGACCGCCGAGCGCGAGCAGGGCCGGGGAGGCAATCCCAAGGCGCGGCCGGCCCTTGCCATTCGCGGCATGACCGAGGCCGACATCGACGAGGCGGCGGCCATCGAAAGCGCCGTCCAGTCCTTTCCCTGGACGAGCGGCAATTTCCGCGACGCGCTCCAGGCCGGCTATGGCGCCTGGGTGGCCTGCGAAGGCGGGCGCATACAAGGGTTCGCCCTGACCATGTTCGCTCCCGACGTGGCGCACCTGCTGCTGATCGCCGTGCGTCCCGATGCGCAGCGCAGCGGGGTGGGCCATGGCCTGCTGCGCCACTGCGAAGGGCAGGCGCTGGCCCGGGGCCTGCCGGCCCTCATCCTTGAAGTGCGTCCTTCGAATGCCCAGGCGCTGGCCTTCTACCGCAATCGCGGATTCTCACAGATAGGCATGCGTAAAGACTACTATCCGAAAGACCGCAATGCGCGCGAGGACGCCCTGGTCATGGAGAAAAAGCTTGGTGCCGGCCATGTCTGAGCGCCTGCCCGATCCCCCGCGGCTGACCGATGCCCAGCGGCTCTGGCTGCAGGAAATCGGCCTCGATCGGCCGATGCTGGCGCGCCTGGCGCGCGGCGATGCGCTTGCACGGGGCGACGCCGGAGCCGCGGTGACAGGCGGCGCCGTCGGCGCGGCGCAGGGCGGGCGTGCGGCGGCGGCCGCCGACACTGTCGCGCTCGAGGCGGCCGCGGCGGACGAGATGGACGCCGGCGCCGCCGTATCCGACAACCGGAGCCGCGCCCTCGCGGCCCTGGCCGCCTTGAAGCAAGGCGGGGGCGAACGCGGCCCGGCCGCGCCCGGACCGGGCGTCGCAAAGCCTGCACGCGATGTCCCTCCTGCGGACACAGTCGTTGCGTCGGTGCAAACTTCGCCTGCGCCGATGCCCGCCCCGGATGCACCGGCGTCGCCTTCAATCCCGGCTGTGGATGCGCCCGTTCCGGACAGCCCGGTGCGGGGCCCGGACGGGGCGCGAGGCGAGTCGTCGCCCGAGTGGGAAGCATTGGAGGCAAGCATCCAGACCTGCGAGGCCTGCGGCCTGCACGCCGGGCGCCATAGCGCGGTGCCGGGGGCGGGGGCCACTCAAGCCGTGGACTGGCTGGTGGTGGGCGAGGCGCCGGGCGGACGCGACGATGGGCTCGGCCGGCCTTTCCAGGGCACCGCCGGCGATCTCCTGCACACCATGCTCGCGGCGGCGGACATCGAGCCCGGCAAAAAAGTGTTCTACACCAATCTGGTCAAATGCCGGCCGCGCAGCAACCGGCCGCCCACCCCGGAAGAAATCGCCGCCTGCCTGCCGCATCTGCACAGCCAGATCGCCTTGCTTAGGCCGCGCGGCATCCTGGCCCTGGGACGCCTGGCGGCGCAGGCTTTGCTGGGCGATGCGGCTACGTTCGAGCAATACAGGGGCCGTGTCCATGCCTTCCAGTCAGGCGGGTCCGACATCCCGGTGGTGGTGACCTATCATCCGGCCTCGCTGTTGTCGCGGCCACGCCATAAGGCCGCCAGCTGGCGCGACCTGAATCTGGCGCGCGCGCTCGTCTGAAGCGGGCGGCCGGGCCGCGTCGCCAAGCCCGGCATGGCGACGGCGGCTGTTCAGCGCAGCGCCTGGCCGTGACCATGCTGGCCGATCTGCTTGTGCAGCTCGGGATCTCTTTTGTGATTGAGGCGGCTCCAGCGCATGAAGAGCAGCATCAGGCTGGCGACCAGCAAGCCGAAGATGACGATAATGACCCCGATGCGCAGGTTCAGCCACAACATCAGGCTATAGACCGCCAGCATCAAGAGGATGTTGAGCTGCTCGTTGAAGTTCTGCACGGCAATGGAGTGTCCGGCCGACAGCAGGACGTGGCCGCGATGCTGCAGCAGTGCGTTCATGGGAACGACGAAGAAGCCCGACAGAGCGCCCACCAGCAGAAGCAGCCCATAGACCTCCCAGGTTCTGTTCACCAGGGGCATCAGCAAGACGGCAAGGCCCATGAGCACGCCCAGGGGCAGCACCGACAGCGCCTTGCGCAGCGGCACCCGGCCCGCGCATATCGAGCCGAACACCGTGCCCAGGGCGGCGACTCCCATCAGGATGGACGCCTGGTCGAGGCGGTAGCCCAGGTGCTGGGCGCCCCATTCGATGACGATGAACTGCAGTGTGGCGCCGGCTCCCCAGAACAGCGTGGTGACCGCCAGCGAGATCTGTCCCAGCTTGTCCGTCCAGAGGATGCGCACATAGCCGGCGAATTCCACCACCAGTTTGAACGGGTTGGTTTGCTGTTTGGGATAGCTGATGCCGGTTTGCGGAATCAGAAGATTGCACAGGGCGGCCAGGCAATACACGACCCCTATGAGCAGGATGGCCGCCTCGGCCCGGGTCTGTACGATGCCGGGCATCCAAGACATGCTCAGCAGGTGCGCCGACACGGAGGGGTTCACCAGCACGCCGCCCAGCACCGTGCCCAGAATGATGGACAGCACGGTCAGCCCTTCTATCCAGCTGTTGCCCTTGACCAGTTGTTCGGGCGGCAGCATTTCGGTGACGATGCCGTACTTGGCCGGCGAGTAGGCCGCCGCCCCGATGCCCACCAGGGTGTAGGCGGCAAACACCAGCACCAATTGACCGGGTACGCCGAGCCCGGTCAGCTGATAGCTGAACATCAGCATGCAGCCCACGACCTTGACCGCATTGGTGGCGAACATCACCCGGCCCTTGGGATAAGAGTCGGCAAAGGCGCCGACAAAGGCCGCCAATACTACGTAGGCCAGGGCGAACCACCATTTCATCATCGGCGCCATCCAGTCGGGCCCCTGAAGGTCCGCGATGAGCGCAATGGCCGCGATCAGCAGCGCGTTGTCGGCCAGAGACGACAGTGCCTGGGCAGCCATGACGAGATAAAAGCCTTTTTTCAATGATGTTCCCGGTTAAGAAAGGAGATGTTTGCGGGTTGGGGGCCGGCGAGCGGGCCATCAGCAAAAGGCGGGCGGAGGCTTGTTCAGGACATGGGGCATGGGTCGCGTTTCAGGCAATCATCGCAACAATTCGCGAAAAGAGTTAAAGAGTATAGCGTCAGGCGCGGCCGGACATGGCGCAAAGGCGCGAAAACCCGTGGCCGTCCGGCAGAACCGGCTTGCTGGAACTGCTTTCCGGTGCGGTATCATACAAACCAATTGTCATCGGGTATGGTTCCCGTTTAGCCACATAGTTCCGCTCCTACATTTCAGCTCATCCGTTCATTGTGCGCCTGACCCAAATAAAACTAGCCGGCTTCAAATCATTCATCGAGCCGACGGTCATCCCCACGCCCAGTCAATTGGTCGGCGTCGTGGGGCCCAATGGTTGCGGAAAGTCCAATATCATCGATGCCGTGCGCTGGGTGCTGGGCGAGACCCGCGCCTCGGAACTGCGCGGCGAGTCGATGCAGGACGTGATATTCAATGGCTCGGGCAACCGCAAGCCGGCGGCGCGCGCCTCGGTCGAACTGGTGTTCGACAATTCCGAGGGCCGCGCCGCGGGGCAATGGAGCGCCTACAGCGAGATCGCGGTGCGGCGGGTGCTGACACGCGACGGCACCAGCAGCTACTTCATCAACAACCAGCAAGTGCGCCGGCGCGACATCCACGACATCTTCCTGGGCACCGGTCTGGGAAGCCGGGGCTACGCCATCATCGGCCAGGGCATGATTAACCGGCTGATCGAAGCCAAGCCCGAAGAGCTGCGGGTCTTTCTCGAAGAGGCCGCCGGGGTGTCCCGGTATAAAGAGCGCCGCCGCGAAACCGAAAACCGCCTCGGCGATACACGCGAAAATCTCACGCGGGTCGAGGACATTCTTCAGGAGTTGACCGGCCAGCTCGAGAAACTCGAATCCCAGGCCGAGGTCGCGGCCCGCTACCGGTCGCTGCAGGAAGAAGGCGAACAGAAGCAGCACGCTCTGTGGCTGCTTAAGGAAACCAACGCCCGCCAAGAGCAGCAGGCCAAGTTTCTGGCCATCGAGCAGGCCCAGACCGAACTCGAAGGCGCCATCGCCGGCCTGCGGGCCGGCGAGTCGGCGCTCGAGTCCCGCCGGCAGGCGCATTATGCGGCGGCCGACGCGGTGCACGCCGCCCAGGGCCAGTTGTTCGAGGCCGGCGCACTGGTCAGCCGGCTCGAAGCCGAGATCCGGCATGTGGTCGATTCGCGCAACCGCCTGCAAGCCAGGCGCGGGCAGCTGCAGCAGCAGATCCAGGAATGGACCGACCAAGAGCGCCATTGCACCGAGCAGCTGGCCCAGAGCGAAGACGAACGCCAGGCCGCCGTCGCGCGCATCGAAGAAACCCGCGCGCGCGCCGAGGAAGCGGCCGCGGCCCTGCCCGAGATCGACGCCCGGGTCAGGGCGGCCGGATCATCGCGCGACGAACTGCGCGGCGTCCTGGCGCGGGTCGAGCAGAACCTGGCTCTGGTGGCGCAGGCCCAGCGCGACGCCGACCGCCAGCTCGGCGCCCTGGAGCAGCGGCGCGAGCGCCTCGAGCAAGAGATGCGCGAGCTGGATGCCCCCGATCCCGAAAATCTCCAGCGCCTGGCCGGCGAACTGGCCGTGCTGGACGAACAGCTCGAAGAGGCCCAGGCCAGACTGGCCGAGTTCGAAGACCAGCTGCCCGGCCTGGATGCGCAGCGCAGCGAAGCGCATGCCGCCGCGCGCGAAGAATCGCAAGAGCTTTCCCGCCTCGAGGCGCGGCTGTCGGCCTTGGGCAAGTTGCAGGAAGACGTGCAAAAGCAGGGCGCGCTGCAGCCCTGGCTCGAGCAGCATGAGCTGACCAGCCTGGGCCGCTTGTGGCAGAAGCTGCATGTCGAGCCGGGCTGGGAGCCTGCGCTCGAGGCGGTGCTGCGCGAACGCATGGCGGCGCTCGAGATCCGGCAGCTCGAACATGCGCGGGCCTTCAGCGCCGAGCCGCCGCCCGCCCGGCTGGCCTTCTACCAGCTGCCTCCGGCCGCACCGGCGGCGGATGCGCCCGCGGGCTTCACTCCGCTCATGTCGCTTCTGCGCATCAGCGACGCCGACCTGCGCGCCTTGCTGAACGATTGGCTGCGCGACGTCTATCTGGCCGATGACGTCGACTCCGCCCTGGTCCAAAGAGACCGGTTGCCGGCCGGCGGGCTGTACGTGGTCAAGGCGGGCCACATGGTCGACCGGCATAGCGTGCGTTTCTACGCCCCCGATTCCGAACAGGCCGGCCTGCTGGCGCGGCAGCAGGAAATCGAGAACCTGCAGCGCCAGGTCAAGGCGCGGCAGCTGCTGGCCGACGAAGCCGTATCCAGGGTGGCCAAGGCCGAAGCGGCCTGGCAGCAGGTGTCGCAGTCCGTGGCGCCCGCCCGTACGCGCGTGGGCGAGCTCACCCGGCGACTGCACGATGTGCAGCTCGAACATTCCAGGCTGGATCAACGGGCCAGGCAGTCCAGCGAGCGCGCGGCCCGCATCCGCGAAGAACTGGCCGAAATCGACGCGCAGTCCGAAGAGCTGCGCGCCAGCCGCGAAGAGGCCGAGGCGCGTTTCGAAGCCCTGGACATCGAGCTGGCCGAGCACCAGACGCGTTTCTCCGACGCCGAGATGTCGGGCGAAGACCTGGCGCGCGAAGCCGAACAGGCTCGCCAGCACCTGCGCGACCTCGAGCGCGCCGTCCAAGAGGCCGAGTTCGCCGAGCGCTCCTTGCAGACCCGCATGGCCGATCTGCGGCGCAATCTGCAACTGGCCCAGGATCAGGTCGGACGCGCCAATGACGAACTCGAAGGGCTGCAGGGCGAACTCTTCGAACTGGACGCGTCTGCGGCGCAGGCCGGCCTGCAGGACGCCCTCGAAGAGCGGGCCAGGCGCGAAGAGGTGCTGAGTCTTGCGCGCATCGAGCTGGACAATCTGGCAGCCCTGCTGCGCACCGCCGACGAAGAGCGCCTGGCTCAAGAGCGTTCCCTCGAACCGCGCCGCGAACGCATCATGCAGTTGCAGCTGCAGGAGCAGGCGGCGCGCCTGGCGGTAGAACAGTTCTCAGAGCAGCTGGACGCGCACGAGGTCGACCGCGAGACGCTGGGCAGGCTGTTGGACGAACGCCCCGACGACTGGCGCCGCACGGGCTGGCTGCAGTCCGAGGTGCAGCGCATCTCGCGCCAGGTCGATGCCCTGGGGCCGGTCAACCTGGCGGCGCTCGACGAGCTCTCCACGGCGCGCGAGCGGCGCAGCTTCCTCGATGCCCAGCATCAGGACCTGTGCAGCGCCATCGAAACGCTCGAAGACGCGATACGCAAGATCGACAAAGAAACGCGCGAACTGCTTCAGGAAACCTTCGACACGGTCAACGCGCATTTCGGCGAACTGTTCCCGCGCCTGTTCGGCGGCGGGGAAGCCAAGCTGACGATCACGGGCGAAGAAATCCTCGACGCCGGCGTGCAGGTCATGGCGCAGCCGCCCGGCAAGCGCAACAGCACCATCCACCTGCTGTCGGGAGGCGAAAAAGCCCTGACCGCGACCGCGCTGGTGTTTGCGCTGTTCAAGCTCAACCCGGCGCCGTTCTGCCTGCTGGACGAGGTCGATGCGCCGCTGGACGACGCCAATACCGAGCGCTATGCCAACCTGGTTTCCAGCATGAGCGAACAGACCCAGTTTTTATTCATATCTCACAATAAAATTGCCATGCAGATGGCTCGACAGCTGGTCGGCGTGACCATGCAGGAACAGGGCGTTTCCCGCATCGTTGCCGTCGACATCGAATCGGCGCTGCAGCTGGCCGAAGCCTGACGCTTTAAAGTGCTTAACAGTTTACGGACGCTACGGGGCGGACAATGAGTGATTTGCAGATAGGCCTGATTTCGTTGGGCGTGATCCTGATTCTGGTGCTGGTGTGCTTCAACTGGTGGCAGGACCGGCGCGTCAGGCAGCGCATGCAGGAGCATTTTCCCGAGGCGGACGAAGACCCGCTCATGGGCGGCCTGGCGCCGGCGATGGGGCGGCGCGAGCCCGGAATAGGGTCCGCCGACGCGCCTGTCGAAGACATGACCGAGGCCGATCCGGTTTGCGAAGCCGTCATCGACGTCGTCTTCTCGCATCCCGTTTCGGGGGCCGAACTGCAGCAGGCCGTGCGCTCCATCCAGAAGGCCGGCGAAAAGCCGGTGCGCGTGCTGGTCGAGCACGAAGGCGGACACACGCTGCGCCTGCGCGAGGGCAACGCCTACCTGTCCGTGCAGCTGGCGGTGTTGCTGGCCAACCGAAGCGGCGCCTTGACCGACATCGAATGGTCGCACCTGTGGACCATCGCCCAGGACCTGGCCGAACGCTTCGAGGGCTCCGTCGAAGGCCCCGACCAGGCTCAGGTGCTGCAGCGCGCCCAGGCCCTGGACGAACTATGCGCCAGCCTGGACGCTCAGGTAGGGCTGGCGCTGCGGCTGGGCGGCGCGCGCTCCATCAACGAGGTGCTGCAGGCCGTAAAGGACGCCGGCTTCGTTTCGTACAGCAATCAGCTCGCCTGGATGTCCGAGGCGGGCGTGCCCAGATTCACCTTGCTGTTCGACGGCGTGCCGGCCGGAGACTTCCAGTCGGCCGGCGTGGACCGGCTCGACCTGCTGCTGGACGTGCCGCGCAGCCAGGCCGACGAGCAGGCTTTCAGCCGCATGGCCAGCGTGGGCCGCGACCTGGCGTCCCGGCTGGGCGGCACGCTGGTCGACGACCAGGGACAGCCCGTGCTTGAGAACGCCGACCACGCCATCGACGAGAAGCTGCACGACCTGTACAAGAACCTGGAGCAAGCCGGCTTTCCCGCGGCTGAAACGCGCACCACAAGGCTGTTCTCGTGAGCGACGGCAAGGAATCGGCCGCCGACGTCCAGGAAACCCTGCAGCGCTTGCGCGAGGAAATCTCCGCGCACAATCATCGCTACTATGTGCTCGACGCGCCGGTCATATCGGACGCCAAGTACGATGAGCTCATGGCGCAGCTGCAGGCGCTGGAGCAGCTGCATCCCGACATGATCGTGCCCGAGTCGCCCACTCAGCGGGTCGGCGGGGCGCCGCTTGCCGCCTTCGACAGCGTCCGCCACGCCGTGCCCATGCGCTCGCTGGGCAATGCCTTCGAGCCGGACGACATCCTGGCTTTCGACAAGCGCATCGCCGACACCCTGCGCGCCGCGGGCATGCTGGGTCAGGACCAGGCGGTCGAATACATGGCCGAATGCAAGTTCGACGGCCTGGCCATCAGCCTGAGGTACGAAAACGGCCTGCTGGTGCAGGCGGCCACGCGCGGCGACGGCCAGGTGGGCGAAGACGTCACCAGCAACATCCGCACCTTGCGGTCCGTGCCCCTCAAGCTACGAGGCGATTTTCCCGAGGTGCTGGAAGTGCGCGGAGAAGTGCTGATGTATCGCAGCGATTTCGACGCGCTCAACCAGGCTCAGCAGGCACGCGGCGAAAAAATCTTCGTCAACCCGCGCAACGCCGCGGCAGGCAGCCTGCGCCAGCTCGATCCGCGCATCACGGCGCGGCGGCCGTTGCGTTTTTTCGCCTATGGATGGGGCCAGATCCAGGGTGAACAGCCGCAAACCCAGGCGGGCGCGCTCGAGTGGCTCGAGCGGCTGGGCCTGCCGGTCAATAGCGAGCGGGCGCTGATCAAGGGCGCCGATCAGCTGCTGGAATACTATGCGCGCATGAACGAACGCCGCGCCGGCCTGCCTTTCGACATCGACGGTGTGGTGTACAAGGTCAATGCGCTCGATGCTCAGGAAGTCCTGGGCTATGTGGCGCGTGCCCCGCGCTTTGCCGTCGCGCACAAGTTTCCCGCCCAGGAAGAAACCACCTTGCTCATGGACATCGAGGTGCAGGTCGGCCGCACCGGCGCAATCACTCCCGTGGCCCGGCTCAAGCCGGTGTTCGTGGGCGGCGTCACGGTCACCAACGCCACGCTGCACAACGAGGACGAAGTCCGGCGCAAGGACGTCCGGGTGGGCGATACGGTCATCGTGCGGCGTGCGGGCGACGTCATTCCCGAAGTCGTCGGCCCGGTCATCGAACTGCGTCCCGAGGGGGCCGAATCATTCGTCATGCCCACGGCCTGTCCGGTGTGCGGCTCCGCCATCCAGCGCCTCGAAGGCGAGGCGGTATCGCGCTGCACGGGCGACCTGTTTTGCCCCGCGCAGCGCAAGCAGTCCCTGTTGCATGCGGTGGGCCGCAAGGCGCTGGACATCGAGGGGCTGGGAGAAAGACTGATCGATCAGCTGGTCGACAGCGGGCGCATCCGTTCCCTGGCCGACCTGTTCACCTTGCGGGTCGAAGAGCTCGTGCTGTTCGATCGCATGGGCCGGAAATCGGCCGAGAATCTGGTGGCGGCGATCGACAAGGCGCGCCATCCTTCCTTGAGGGCGCTGTTGTTCGCCCTGGGCATACGGCAGGTGGGCGAGACCACGGCGCGCGATCTGGCTCTGCATTTCGGCTCGCTCGATGCCGTCATGCAGGCCGACGAAGAAGCGCTGCTCGCCGTCAACGACGTAGGCCCCGTGGTGGCCAGTTCGATTCGGCAGTTCTTCGCCGAAGCGCACAATCGCGAAGTGGTCCAGGCGCTGCTGGATGCGGGCGTAAGCCCCACCGTCGACGCCGCGCCCTCGGGCCGGCTGGTCCTCAGCGGAAGAACGCTGGTGCTGACGGGCACCTTGCCGACGCTCACGCGCGACGAAGCCACGCGGCGCATACTTGCCGCGGGCGGCAAGGTCAGCGGTTCGGTGTCAAAGAAGACGAGCTATGTGGTCGCAGGCGAAGAAGCCGGCACCAAGCTCACCAAGGCCCAGGACCTGGGCGTCGCCATCCTGGACGAGGCCGGCCTGATCGCATTGCTGGAGAACGGCCGGTAGACACAGCATGAAAGACGCCCCGCAAGCGGCATGAACCGATTGCGGGGCGCTGTTCGGGCATCGCCGCGGGCAATGCCTTGATGAGGCGGCCTTTACTTGACGTCGGCCGACTTCATGAGCTCTTGCTGGAATTGCACCAGCTTGTCCTGGCGCAGCATTTCTTCGATCTGCGGCTTGACGTCCTTGAGGTCGGGCAGCGAGACCGGGCGCGCGTCATCGACCTGGATGACGTGCCAGCCGAACTGGGTCTGGACGGGCGTGTCGGTCATCTGGCCTTTCTTGAGCTTCTCGACGGCCTGGGCGAACTCGGGCACATAGTTGCTGCTGGGTCCCCAGCCCAGATCGCCGCCCTTGGCGCCGCTGCCCGGGTCGATGGAGTCTTTCTTGGCCGCGGCGTCGAAGGTGGTCTTCTTGCTCTTGATGGCGGCGATGATGTCCTTGGCGGCCTGCTCTTCCTTGACCAGGATGTGGCGCAGCTTGTATTCCTGGCGGCCTTCCTGGGCCTTTTTGATTTCGTCGTATTCGGCCTGGATGTCGGCGTCGGAGACGGGATGCTTTTTAAGGTAGTCGGACATCAGGGCGCGCACCAGGATGCCCTGGCGGGCCAGCTCGACCTCTTGCCGGACGTCGGCCTGCTTGTCGATGCCGGCTTTTTCGGCCGCCTGCACGGCCACCAGCCTGCCGATCATTTCCTGTTTGACCTGTTCGCGCAATTGGGGAGAGTCCTGCGCCCCTTGCTCTACCAGCAGGCTCACGAAATCGTCGAGCTGTTTCTGTGTAATGGCCTTGCCGTTGACCGTGGCGACGTTTTGAGCGTAAGCCGGAAGGGCGATGATGCAGCTTGCGGCAAACAGGGCGAGTCGTTTCATGGATACCTTTATCAAGTTTTGCTGGTCACGATGGCCAGGGCGTGGATGGGATGGGGGATGAGATCGTGCACGCGATCATACACGAGGCGATGCCGCGCCAGCGCGCCGAGGCCCTCGAACCGGGGGGACGCAATGACGACTCGAAAGTGGCTGGCGCCGTCGCGCGCGCCCGCGTGGCCGGCGTGCAGATGGGACTCGTCGATGACTTCGATGCTGGAGGGCTCGAGCGCGGCCAGCCGTTCGCGCAGCAGGGCGGCGCGTTCGCCGGCGATGGTATCGGATGTGGACATCAGGGGTTTTCCTTCTTGCCGGGCAATGCCGCCTGGCCGTCTTCCTTGATGTGGCGTCCCAGCCAGACGGACTGGGCGATGACGAAGACCAGCATCAGCGCCATCAGGCCGAACACCTTGAAGTTGACCCATTGGGCCTCGGTGAAGCGGCCGGAGAACGCCACGTAGAGATTGAGCGCGCCGGACAGGACGAAAAAGCCCGCCCAGCTTGCATTGAGCTTGTCCCAGACGGCTTCGTCCAGGGATATCTGGCCGCCCATGACCTTCTGCAGCAGATTGCGCCCGAAGATCCAGCGGCCGCCCAGCAGAATGGCTGCGAACACCCAGTACAGCACGGTGGGCTTCCATTTGATGAAGGCGTCGTTGTGCAGCAGCAGGGTGGCGCCGCCGAAGACCACGATGACCGCCAGGTTGATCCAGTGCATGGCTTCGATCGCCTTGCCGCGCAGCTTCAGCCAGATGATCTGGCCGACCCCGGCCGCCATGGCGACGCCGGTGGCCGTGTAGATATCGTAGAACCTGAACGCCAGAAAGAAGAGAATCAGCGGGAACAGGTCGAAAAGGAATTTTTTCATTCAGAGGGTTCGAAGTCGAGCGACAGGGAGTTGATGCAATAGCGCAGGCCGGTGGGGGGCGGGCCGTCGGGAAAGACATGCCCGAGGTGGGCGTCGCAGACATTGCACAGGACTTCGGTGCGTACCATGCCGTGGCTTGTGTCTTGTTCTTCGCGCACGAGGTCGGGATCGAGCGCTTCGAAATAGCTGGGCCAGCCGCAGCCGGCGTCGAACTTGGTGTCGGAGGCGAACAGCGCCGTGCCGCAGCCGACGCAGCGGTAGATGCCCGATTGGTTGGTGTCCCAGTAGCGGCCCGAAAAAGGGCGCTCTGTGCCTTTTTGCCTTGTGACGTAGTATTCTTCGGGCGAAAGCTGCGCCCGCCATTCGGCATCGGACTTACGAACTTTTTGCATGAAAACACCTTGCCGTGTCGTGATGTGAAGCTTGCTCTATGTTAATCGACTTTGAAAAGCGGCGTCGGTTCCCCGGCATGGCCCGAGCGGCGCGTGGCCGGCGCTTTAGCGGCAAGGGGCGGGCGCTATGCAGGGAATCCCCTAAAAGACTTTGCCCCGGTTTCTCTCCATAATGGCTAGTTAGCACAAACCTGAAATGTATTTCAGGCTAACAGTTGTGCTGCTTAATCGACTCACACAGTGTGGTAGGGATGGATTCGACAATAATACTGATATTGCTCCAGGACGGCGTCCTCAACGGCGCCGTATATGCACTGCTGGGCTTGGCCCTGGTATTGGTGTTCCTGGTTACGCGGGTGATTTTCATACCTCAGGGCGAGTACGTCGCATACGGCGCGCTCACTCTGGCCTTCCTGGTCAACGGCAGGGTGCCGGGCACGGTCAGCTTGCTGCTCATCGTGGGCATTGTGGTGTTCATCGCCGACCTCATCGCGGCGTTGCGCAGCCGGGAATGGGCCAGCATGCCCCGAAAGGCCTTCTGGTCGCTGGTGGTGCCGCTGGTGCTGTTCTTCGCCGCGCCCTACATCGTCAGCACCACCACTCCCCTGTGGGTCAACGTCCTGTATTCGCTGGCCCTGGTCATTCCGCTCGGGCCCATGGTGTATCGCCTCGTGTACCAGCCGGTGGCCGAAGCCAGCGTGCTCGTCCTGCTGATCATTTCGGTGGCGGTGCACTTCGCCATGACCGGTCTGGGCCTGGTCTTCTTCGGCGCGGAAGGCTGGCGTACGCCGCCCTTCATGGAAGGCGAGATCCAGATGGGCGCCATCTCGTGGTCGGCCCAGACCTTCTTCGTGCTGGCCACGTGCGCGTTGCTCATCATCGCGCTGTGGATCTTCTTCGGCAAGACCCTGTACGGGCGCGCCCTGCGCGCCACCGCCGTCAACCGGCGCGGCGCGCGGCTGGTGGGCATCAGCACCAACATGTCGGGCAGCCTCACGTTCACCCTGGCGGCCGCCATCGGCGCCTTGTCGGGCATGCTGATCTCGCCCGTCACCACCATCTATTACGACACCGGTTTTCTGATCGGCCTCAAGGGCTTCGTGGCCGCCATCATCGGCGGCCTGGGCAGCTACCCCCTGGCGGCCATCGGCGCCCTGTTCGTCGGCATTCTCGAGGCATTCTCGTCGTTCTGGGCAAGCGCCTATAAAGAGGTCATTGTGTTTACCCTGATCATTCCAGTATTGCTGTGGCGCTCGTTCGGCACAACCCACGTCGACGAGGAGTAGTCATGATCATGAACCGCATCATCCTGATTGTTTTCCTCGTCGTCATGGCGCTGTTGCCGGCCTGGTCGGCAACCCCCGAATTCTGGATCACCCAGCTCAACTACATCGGCCTCGCCACCCTGGTCGTGCTCGGCCTGGTGCTGCTCACCGGCGTGGGCGGCCTCACCTCGTTCGGCCAGGCGGCCTTCGTGGGCATCGGCGCCTACGCCACCGCCTATCTCACCACCGCGTCCGGCTGGTCGCCCTGGCTCGCCCTGGTGGCGGGGCTGGTCATCACTTTTGCGGTGGCCTATATCCTGGGCGCCATCACCTTGCGCCTGTCGGGGCATTATCTGCCGCTGGGCACCATTGCCTGGTGCCTGTCGCTGTACTACCTGTTCGGCAACCTCGAGTTCCTGGGCCAGTACGACGGCATTGCCGGCATCCAGCCCATCGACCTCCTGGGCCTGTCGATGCGCGACGGCCGCGACATCTACTATCTGATCTGGATCGTCGTGCTGCTGTCCATGTGGGCCACGCGCAACCTGCTCGATTCGCGGCCCGGCCGCGCCATCCGCGCGCTCAAGAGCGGCGGCGGCATGGCCGAGTCCTTCGGCATCAACATGGCGTCCTACAAGGTCATCATCTTCGTCTATTCGGCCTTGCTGGCCTGCCTGTCGGGTTGGCTGTACGCCCACATGCAACGCGCGGTCAGCCCCAGCCCCTTCGGCCTGAACTACGGTATCGAATACCTCTTCATGGCCGTGGTGGGCGGCGGCACCAGCGTCTGGGGCGCCATCGTGGGTTCCGGCCTCATCCTGACGCTCAAGGACCAGATCCAGAACGTGCTGCCCAAGGTCATCGACACCACAGCCAACTTCGAACTCGTGGTGTTCGGCATTCTGATGGTGCTGGTGCTGCAATACGCGCGTGACGGGGTCTGGCCCATCATCGCGTCATGGTGGTCCAACATCACCGGCCAATCCAAGAGCCGCCGCAGCGCCGTCGCGCCGCCCGAGGCCCCCGCGCTGCCGCAGCGCCAGCGTCCCGAACTGGGCACGCTGGTGCTCGACGTCGACGCCGCGCGCAAAGAGTTCGGCGGCCTGGTGGCCGTGAACGACATCAGCTTCTCGCTCAAGGCGGGCGAAATCATGGGCCTCATAGGCCCCAACGGCGCGGGCAAAAGCACCACCTTCAATCTCATCACGGGCGTGCTGCCGGCAACCAGCGGCAAAATAACCTTCCTGGGCAACCGCCTCGACAAACTGCCTTCGCGCGAAATCGCCAAGCTGGGCGTGGGGCGCACCTTCCAGCACGTGCAACTGCTGCCCACCATGACAGTGCTCGAAAACGTCGCGCTGGGCGCCCACCTGCGCAGCAAGGTCGGCGTGCTGCCGGCCGCCCTGCACATCGAGCGCCGCACCGAAGCCGCCTTGCTGCACGAGGCCGCCAAGCAGTTGCAGCGGGTCGGCCTGGGCGACTATCTGTACGAGCAGGCGGGCAACCTCGCCCTGGGCCAGCAGCGCATCCTGGAAATCGCGCGCGCCTTGGCCGCCGACCCCATCCTGCTGCTGCTCGACGAGCCCGCGGCCGGCCTGCGCTACAAAGAAAAGCAGGAACTCGCCAAGGTGCTCGACCAACTGCGCAAAGAAGGCATGAGCATCCTGCTGGTCGAGCACGACATGGATTTCGTCATGAACCTTACCGATCACCTTGTCGTCATGGACTTCGGCACCAAGCTCGCCGAAGGCACGCCGGCCGATATCCAGCAGAATCCCGTCGTGCTGGAAGCCTATCTGGGCGGCATCGACGACGATCTCGAATTCGAGACACCCGAAGACACGGCAGTCGCAGGAGGCACAGCATGAGCACCGCCACGCAACAACCGGTGCTGAAGGTCGACAACCTCTGCACCCAGTACGGCAAGGTTCACGCCCTGCTCAATGCCAACATCACCGTCGCGCCGGGCAGCATCGTCACCGTCATCGGCGGCAACGGCGCGGGCAAGTCCACCTTGCTCAACTCCATCATGGGCTCGCTGCCCAGCACGGGCAGCAGCGTCGGCGCGGTGCAGTACCTGGGCCAGCAGATAAGCGGCTGGAACGTCGAGCGCCGGGTCGCCAACGGCATGTCGCTGGTGCCCGAACTGCGCGAGCTGTTCGGCAGCATGACGGTCGAAGACAATCTCCTGCTGGGCGGCTTCCGGCTGTACCGGGCGCGCCAGGCGGGCTGGAAGGACAAGATCGACGAGGTCTTCGACATCTTCCCCCGGCTGCGCGAGCGCCGCCAGCAACAGGCCGGCACGCTTTCCGGCGGCGAGCGGCAGATGCTGGCGGTGGGCCGGGCCCTGATGGCCCAGCCCAAGCTGCTGATGCTCGACGAGCCCAGCCTGGGCCTGGCGCCGCGCATCGTGCGCGAAATCTTCCAGATCATCGCGCGGCTGCGCAGCACGGGTGTGTCCATACTGCTGGTCGAGCAGAACGCGCGGGCGGCTTTGCAGGTGGCCGACTATGGTTATGTGCTGGAGACGGGCGAGGTGGTGCTCGAGGGTCCAGCCAAAGAACTGGCGCATAATCCGCGGGTGATCGAGAGCTATCTGGGGCTGGGCAAGAAGGGGCAGGAAGTCGAGCTTGCTTGACTCGTCTTTGTGCTCAACGTGAGGCTTGTGGCTTTAAACCGTCCCTGCGCTGCGGGGGTGTGCTTGGGCGGGCAGCGGCGGTCGGCCCTTCGGGCACGCCTGTCCGCTTCGTCCGCCCATCCGGGCTCCCTTCAGCGGCGCCTGGCTCTCCCACCAATGCCCGCCCAAGCACACCCCCGCATCACAGGGACTGCACCGGAGCAAGAAGACGGCTCGCGTGCGAGGCCCCAAAATACCCACCCGCCCCGCGCCGTGTCAAGAACTCAAAGACAGCCGTCCAATAAATAGCACCCGGACGAAAAAGCCAAAACCTAAATACCCAGCAGCGCGCTGAAGGCCTCTTGCTTCGAAGCCAGCGCATCCGGCGCGGCCTTGTCTATGACCTGGCCCTCGTGCATCACATAGAAGCAATCGGCCAACGGCCCCGCAAAATCCAGATTCTGTTCGATCAGAACCGCCGTATACCCCATATTGCGCAGCTGATCGATCAGGTGGGCCAGGCTCTGCACCATGACCGGCGCCAGGCCGTCGGCGACATTGTCCAGCAAGAGCAGATTCGCGCCCGTGCGCAAGATGCGGGCCACGGCGAGCATTTGCTGCTCGCCGCCCGAAAGACGGGTGCATGGCATGTGCCGGCGCGGATAGAGCGTGGGAAGAAGCTCGTAGATCTCGGCCAGAGACATGCCCCCGCCCAGCGTGTCTTCAGTGCTGGACGGCAGAAGCAGGTTTTCTTCGC
>Ga0180220_1001487_pt1 | contig 17176 bp, 11 predicted proteins | sample eDN5th37CBELigBY_FD_151335 | JGI IMG/M metagenome (GOLD analysis project Ga0180220, IMG submission 151335) | Enriched backyard soil microbial communities from Emeryville, California, USA - eDNA 5th pass 37_C BE-Lig BY (version 2) (version 2) | ecosystem: Environmental > Terrestrial > Soil >...
CGTACACGAGGGTCGGCGCCGTCGAGCGCAGCGTCAGCTCGCGCACGCTCTCCCACAGCCGCAGCAGATACTCGAAATCGCGCTTGATCTCCTGCTTGGTGCGCGATGCGCCGGCAGTGCGGATGATGAGCCCCATGCCTTCGGGCACATCGAGCTCGGCGGCAATGGCCTTGAGGCGTTTGCGGTCCTGAACATTGGTGATCTTGCGGCTGATGCCGCCGCCCCGCGCCGTATTCGGCATCAGGACGGTGTAGCGGCCAGCCAGGGATAGGTAGGTGGTGAGCGCCGCGCCCTTGCTGCCGCGCTCCTCCTTGACGACCTGCACAAGCACGATCTGCCGGCGTTTGATGACTTCCTGGATCTTGTAGCTGCGCGGGCGGCGACGCGGGCGGGACGGGACCTCCTCCAGCGCGTCTTCGGAACCAACGTTCTCGAGGTGCTCGACCTCCCCGTTGCCGTTACCGTTTTCGCTGCCGTTCTCGTCGACCTCCTCGACGCCGACTTCTTCAACCAGCCCGACAGGCTGGGGGGCATCGCTTATCTCGCACGGCTCGGCTTCGCCAGTGGCGTCCGAGGCTGCCTCTTCAGGCGCCTCCACGGCGTGCCCATTTTCCGCGACCCCGTGCGGGACCTCCTCGGTCAGCCGCTCTTCCGCCTGCGAGGTCTCCGCTGCAACCGTCGTCGGCTCGGGCTTTTCCTGAGCTTCCTCTGCCGGTGCTTCCGGCTCGGGCGGGAGAAAGGCCGTCACGTCGACGGCGTTTTCCTCCGCAGCGTCCTCAGCGCCGGCCTGGTCGGCGTCCGGTGGCTCCGAGCCCATTTCTGCCCGGCGATCGGCATCCGCGTCTGCCTCGGCTTCTTCCTCAGCCTCGGCCGCAGCCTCCTCCTCGATCAGCGCCTGTCGGTCTGCGATCGGGATCTGGTAGTAGTCGGGATGGATCTCGTTGAAAGCCAGGAAGCCGTGGCGGTTACCGCCATAATCCACGAATGCCGCCTGCAGGGACGGCTCAACGCGCGTGACCTTCGCGAGATAGATATTGCCGCGGAGAAGCTTGCGAGCCGCGGATTCGAAATCGAACTCCTCTACGCGGCCTCCTTTGAGAACCACGACCCTGGTCTCTTCGGGGTGCGTGGCGTCGATGAGCATTTTGTTGCTGGACATGTGTGACGGTCCTTGGCACGCCGGCGCGGCTCGACACCGCTTATGGCTGCGGGGCGAACGCCTGCTTCACCACAGGCTGTGCTTCGCCGCACGCGGGCATGCGTGTTGTGTTGATAAGGATGAACAGATCCGGAAAGGGGTGCTGGGCACGTCCACGGCGACTGCGGGGCATGCTTCACGCTCGGGCAGAACCGGCGCAGCGAGCGTCGTCCCGCCTCAGTACGATCCTTGCGTGGTTTCCAGCTGCGCAGTGAGTGTGTGAACGTGCTGTGCATTCGGTTACTAGGGGTATCAGCCCTTCCTGCAAGCCTGCTGTAGCTCGACGAAGAGCTGAGCCCGTTGCCGGGCAGGTGGTGGCGTCTTTATCCAAGTCGCCGCTGGTGCCCCGTCGTCCGCACCCCTTTCCCGGGCGGTCTGGCAGGGCGAGAAGTCCCAGGTGGTCGCCGACAAGACCAAGCTCGCTCCACTCCCGAACATGACCATGTCAGGAGCAAGACGCCGCCTCTCTGAAAGCCGGCAGTGCACCTTCCGCGCCAAACAGGCTGTAAACGCTTGAGCCCAGAGGACCATCCGGAACGCAGCAGCCGCTCGCGTCCATCCCTGGCCCTGCCGGTTGCGTCTGAGATAATCAAGCCCCGGCACGATGCAAACGTTTTAGGGTCTCGCCCTACCCGAAGCAAGAGTGTTGTGAATGTCACGCACGTCTTCGAGCTGCTGCGAGCCCCTTTCGTTTTACGACACAATGGTCAATAACCCGTAAGCTCACGGGGCTGATCGGGGCAGCCTTCTGAGGGCGCAAAGCCGGGTAACGAGTCGCATGAACAACGGGGGGCTGTCGGCTGCCGCTGTAATGGCGATCTTCATCGCCGTCGCGCAGCTTTTCGCGAGCGGATTCGCTCACGCTCAAGGCAGGGGCCAGCCCCCGGGATGGACTGTCGAGGTCAGTCCCGGCACATCGTTCGAGCGCAGCAGGAGCAACCTCGCACCTGTTTCCAAGCCGGCGGTAAGCCGTGTGCGCCTGACTGAAGGGGCTGACCTCACGCGATTGGTCTTTGATCTCAATAGGACCGTCAATGTCAGCGTCACGACCTTGACGGAACCCGATCGGGTCATCGTGGACCTGCCCGAAGTCGATTTTCGCATCAATCCCGCTGCGGGCCAGCAGGGCAAGGGTCTGGTCAAGGCGTTCAGATTCGGCCTCTTTGAAGCCAGCCAGTCGCGCATTGTCATCGATACGGACGGCCCTGTTCGCGTAGCGAAGGCGCGCGTCGAGGGCAAGCCTCCTCAACTGGTGCTGGAATTTGCGCGAGCGGGCGCTGGCCGGACACCGGTCGCAGATGTTGCAAAGCCTCATCTACGTCCAAGCCACTTTGAGGAACCGCCGCTCGAGACGGCCCGCACCTCCGACCGACCGCTCATCGTGATCGACCCAGGGCACGGCGGACTGGACCCGGGTGCCGTCGGCCCCGATGGCCTGCTGGAGAAGGATGTGGTCCTCGCCATCGCCCAGCGCCTCCATAAGCTCCTTCTCGAAACCGGGCGCTACACCGTCGTGATGACACGGAACAAGGACATCTTCGTACCCCTCCAAAAGCGGGTGAGCATCTCTCGCCGGCACAAGGCCGACCTCTTCATCTCACTGCACGCCGATTCTGTGCCGGAGGAATCGATGGCCTCCCACGTTCGCGGCGGTAGCATCTACACACTCTCGGATCATGCCTCGAACGAGCAGGCGCGTCGGCTTGCCGAAAAGGAGAACGCGGCAGACATTCTGGCCGGCGTATCTGCCGCTGCGAATGAGGAGGTGGACGAGGTCCGCAACATTCTCATAGACCTGTTGCGACGGGAAACTGCCAACTTCTCTGCGGATTTCAGCAATCTGCTCACGAACGAGTTGCGCAAGCACATCACGCTCGCGCGTGATCCGCAACGAGCGGCCGCTTTCAGGGTTCTCCAGCAGCCGGAGTCACCCTCCGTTCTCGTCGAACTCGGCTTCATGAGCAACGAAGAGGATCAAAAGCTGTTGCGTTCTGCGGACTGGCAGAAGAAGGTAGCCCAGGCAATGCTAGCGGCTATCGACTCGTTCTTTGCCAAGCGTGCTCTGGGTGCGGTTTACGTCCCCTGACGACCCGCCACTTAGCCCCTGGCGGAGCCTTTGCAGCACGTCTGCCGCCCAGCGGTGACAATTGCCGGGAGCAACTCGTTTTTTAGGATGCCGGAAAGGCAATCCGTGGTAGTTGTGTCCCGATGCCGTTTTGTTGCCGCTTGGTTGTGTGAGGAACTCCCTTTCACGTCCTAGAAGAAAGGCCGATGCGAGCACCGATCCTGCCACCGCCTGCTGCACCGAAACGGAAGCGCAAGCGCCGGAAAAGCCTCCTGTTGGGAGCGCTCGGCTGGCTATTCGCGGCCGGTGTCGTGGCTTTTCTGGGCGGATCTGCAGTTGCCGGATATCTCCTCTGGTCCGCCTCGCAGGACCTGCCGAGCTACGAGAAGCTCGCCGAGTACGAACCGCCGGTGATGACACGCATCCATGCGCACGACGGGCGGCTGCTGGCGGAGTATGCCCGTGAACGACGCATCTTCGTGCCGATCAACACCATCCCGAAGCTCGTCATCAACGCCTTCCTTTCAGCCGAGGACAAGCGCTTCTACGAGCACGGTGGCATCGATTTCTTCGGCATCGCCCGCGCAGCGATCAAGAACCTGCAGAACCCCGGCCGTCGCCCGGAAGGCGCGTCGACCATCACGCAGCAGGTCGCGAAGAACTTCCTGCTGACCAGCGAGCAGAAATTCGAGCGCAAGCTCAAGGAAGCCATTCTGGCAATCCGAATCGAGCGTGCCTACTCCAAGGACAAGATCCTTGAGCTGTATCTCAACGAGATCTATCTCGGCATGGGCTCCTACGGCGTTGCCGCGGCAGCGCTCAACTACTTCAACAAAGAGCTCGACGAGCTGACTCCCGAAGAAGCGGCGTACCTCGCTGCGCTGCCCAAGGGCCCCAACAATTATCATCCATTCCGGAGGACTCGCGAAGCGACCGTCCGACGGAACTGGATTCTCGATCAGATGGTCGAGAACGGCTACCTCGCGGCGGATGAAGCGGCTGCGGCGAAAGCCAAGCCGTTGCAGGTCAACCTGCGCCAGTCAGGCGCGCACATGTTCGCCGCCGAATTCTTCGCCGAGGAGGTCCGCCGTACGCTCCTCGCCCATTACGGTGAGGACAAGCTTTACGGCGGCGGCTTGTCGGTGCGGACGACCCTTGATCCCGAGCTGCAGGGCTTTGCCCGCAAGGCATTGATGGATGGTCTTGTCGAGTTCGACCGCGGCCGCGGCTGGCGCGGGCCTGTCGATCAGATCGACGTTTCCGGTGACTGGGGCGCAAAGCTTGCCCAGATGAATACGCCCACCGACATCGCCCCCTGGCGGCTCGGCGTTGTTCTCGAGGTGGAGCAATCGAAAGCGGTGGTCGGCCTTAGACCACAACGGGAGCCGGACGGCAGCATTTCGTCGACCCGCGAGGCGGTCGAGATCGCCTTCGAAGAAATGAAATGGGCCGGCAAGTTCCGGGCCACCGACAAACCCAAGGGGCCCGCACCGAAGAAGCCCTCGGATGTGGTTTCTGTGGGCGATGTCATCTACGTCACGCCGAAAGACCCGGAAGACCCAACGGGGGCGTGGAGCCTCATGCAAATCCCGGAAGTCGGCGGCGGACTCGTCGCGATGGACCCGCACACAGGCCGCGTGCTTGCCGTGGTGGGTGGTTTTTCCTTCTCGCTGAGCCAGTTCGACCGCGCGATCCAGGCACGCCGGCAGCCGGGCTCATCCTACAAGCCCCTCGTCTACGCTGCAGCCCTCGATAACGGTTACAAGCCGACGAGCATCGTGCTCGACGCGCCCATCGAGATCGAGCAGGGCCCCGGCAAGGAAGTCTGGCGGCCGGAAAACTACAACAGGGAAACCTCTTACGGGCCATCCACCTTGCGCGTAGGCATTGAAAAGTCGCGCAACCAGATGACAGTGCGGCTGGCCCAGGAGCTCGGGATGCCGCTGGTCATCGAATACTCGAAGCGGTTTGGGGCCTACGACGATCTTCTGCCCGTGCTCGCCATGTCGCTCGGTGCCGGCGAGACGACGCTGCTGCGGATGACTGCCGCCTATGCCGTCTTCGCCAATGGCGGCCGCCAGGTCAGGCCGACGCTGATCGACCGAATTCAGGACCGCTGGGGCCGCACCGTCTGGCGCCATGACCAGCGCGAGTGCGTCGGCTGCGATGCCGAGTCGTGGCAGGGGCAGGAGGAGCCGGAGCTGCCGGATGACCGCAAGCAGATTCTGGACCCCCACACGGCCTACCAGATGACCTCCATTCTGGAAGGCGTGATCCAGCGGGGCACAGCTACGAACGTCAAGAAGATCGTCCCAGGAACCCCGCTCGCCGGTAAGACTGGCACCACCAACGAATCGAAGGACGCCTGGTTCGTCGGTTACTCGCCTGATCTCGTGGTCGGCGTTTACGTCGGCTACGACACGCCGAAGCCGATGGGCAAATCGGCGACGGGCGGGCAGATCGCAGCCCCGATCTTCGGCAACTTCATGAAGATGGCACTGGCCGGCAAGAAGGTCCCCTTCCGTGCACCGCCAGGCATCCGGACCATTCCAGTCAACCGGTATACCGGGCTCAGGGCCTCGCCCGGCGAGAAAGATGTGATTTGGGAAGTCTTCAAGCCGGATGAGGAGCCGGACGATCCGAACTCCTTCCTCGGCTACGAAACCAGCTCCTATGGTGACAGCGCACCTCCGCCGCGCAACGTGAGCTCCGGTTTCGGCAACGTCTATTGACGCGCCAACGTGCGGCGAGGCCAAGTCTCGCCGCACCGAGAGAGCGATTTACAGCGTGGTGCAATGCACCTATATCACTCCTGATCCAGCAGACATTCTCGAGACTTGAGGAGGCCGCCAATGCGGGCAGAGCCACAGAAGCACGTCGACGCCATTCGCCAGTCGCTCGCTCTCCTACGGAGGCATCTTTGACTGGGATACGGCCGAAGCACGACTGGCAGAGCTGAACGCGCGGGCTGAAGACCCCAGCCTGTGGAGCGACTCCCGCGCCGCGCAGAAGATCATGCGCGAGCGTCAGTCGCTCGAACGCCAGATCTCGTCCTACAAGCAGCTCGAGCAGGATCTCGAGGACGCCATCACGCTGATCGAGCTCGGCGAGGCAGAGGACGACGAAGCAACGATCGCCGAAGGTGAAGCTGCTCTCAAATCGCTGAGTGAGGTTGCCCAGAAGCGCGAGGTCGAGGCACTTCTGTCCGGCGAAGCCGATGGCAACGATGCCTACCTCGAGATTCACGCCGGCGCCGGCGGCACCGAGAGCCAGGACTGGGCCGAGATGCTCACGCGGATGTATATCCGCTGGGCCGAATACCACGGATTCAAGGTGACCATGGTGGAAGCGAGCCCGGGTGAAGAGGCAGGGCTCAAATCCGCCACCCTCGAGATCAAGGGTGAAAACGCTTACGGCTGGCTCAAGACCGAGTCGGGCGTGCACCGTCTCGTGCGCATTTCGCCCTTCGACTCCAACGCGCGGCGGCATACGAGCTTTGCCTCGGTGTGGGTCTATCCGGTCGTCGACGAGAACATCGAGGTGGACATCAAGGAGAGCGACTGCCGGATCGACACCTATCGAGCTTCGGGCGCCGGCGGCCAGCACGTCAACACCACCGACTCGGCTGTACGTATCACGCATTTGCCCACCGGTATTGTCGTGGCGAGCCAGCAGGAGCGATCACAGATCAAGAACCGCGCCATTGCCTGGGCCATGCTTCGCGCCCGCCTCTACGACCTCGAGCTGAAGAAGCGCGAGGAAAAGGCGAACGCCGAGGCAGCCGCGAAGACCGACATCGGCTGGGGCCATCAGATCCGCTCTTACGTGCTGCAGCCGTATCAGCTGGTGAAGGACCTCCGAACGGGCGTCGAAAGCGGTAACCCGCAGGCCGTGCTCGACGGCGACCTCGATCCCTTCATCGAGGCAGCTCTCGCCCACCGCCTCAAGCCGGACAAGCCAGCCCAGGCGGTTAAGGATCTGGATTGACATACGTGGCATGGGCAGCTCGATGCCGCCCATCACGCTTCACGGCACTCCCGTGCTAGATCGCCTTGAGAACCTGATTGATCATCGCGACCTCGGCGGCGGGCCAAGCTGCCGAGCTTCGTTCGAGTATCCGCTCCAGGTGATCCCGGATGAATGATGCCGTGGATCTGGCTTGGCCCGACGCCAAAATCTCAAGCGCCCGAGGCAGGAAGTAGCGGACTTCGCTGGCGTTGAAGGTACCGTCGTAGTGTGCCGCGGTGATGTACTCGAAGTAGGCCTCGATCGTATCAGCAGATAGCTGGCGCAACGACGTTGTCGTCAGGGCGCGATAGAGCCGGGCGTGCTCCTCATCAGACGCTCCGACCGCTGCGGCGAAATCGATGTCAGCTCCGATTTCGTAGTTCGCGAAAGTTCGATAGGCGCTCTCGACTGCCAGCTGGAGCTCAGGGACCATGGCCAAAATGGGCGACTAGCTCGACGAGTGTAGTCGACCAGCGCAACTGGCGGCTTTTTCGCAGGTTTTCACCGCCTGGCATCGCTGGCAGCAGGCACTCTATCCCTCTCCCTGAATTCGGGAGAGGGATAGAGAACGGCGCAAAGTGGCGACCTATTTCAAAGCCGCATTGCTCTCCTTCACCTTGTCGGCATCTACGTAGACCTCGCCGCCCATTTCGCGGAACTTGGCGCTCATCTCCGCCATGCCGGCTTCGACGTCGAGCGGCGCGTTCTGCTTGGCGGCGTAGTCGCGAACGTCCTGCGTGATTTTCATCGAGCAGAACTTCGGGCCGCACATGGAGCAGAAGTGCGCCACCTTGTGCGCCTCCTTGGGCAGCGTCTCGTCGTGGAAGGCGGTCGCGGTGTCGGGGTCGAGCGACAGGTTGAACTGGTCTTGCCAGCGGAACTCGAACCGCGCCTTGGAGAGTGCGTCGTCGCGGAGCTGCGCCGCCGGATGGCCCTTGGCAAGATCGGCGGCGTGCGCGGCGATCTTGTAGGTGATGACGCCTGTCTTGACGTCGTCCCGATTGGGCAGACCCAAATGCTCTTTCGGCGTCACGTAGCAGAGCATGGCGGTTCCGAACCAGCCGATCATCGCAGCGCCGATCGCGCTGGTGATGTGGTCGTAACCCGGCGCGATGTCTGTCGTGAGCGGCCCAAGCGTGTAGAACGGCGCCTCACCGCAAGCCTTGAGCTGCTTGTCGACGTTGATCTTGATCTTGTGCATCGGCACGTGGCCGGGGCCTTCGATCATCACCTGGCAACCCTTCTTCCAGGCGATCTTCGTCAGCTCTCCCAGCGTCTCGAGCTCGGCGAACTGGGCCGCATCGTTCGCATCGGCGATCGAACCAGGGCGAAGACCATCGCCCAGAGAGAACGAGACATCATACTTGCGCATGATGTCGCAAATGTCCTCGAAGTGCTCATAGAGGAAGCTTTCGCGGTGATGCGCCAGGCACCACTTGGCCATAATGGAGCCGCCGCGTGAGACGATGCCGGTCACACGATTGGCCGTGAGCGGCACATAGGCGAGCCGCACGCCAGCGTGGATGGTGAAGTAATCGACGCCCTGCTCGCACTGCTCGATGAGCGTATCGCGGAAGACCTCCCACGTGAGCTTGACCGGGTCGCCGCCCACCTTCTCCAACGCCTGATAGATCGGCACCGTACCGATCGGCACCGGCGAATTGCGCAGGATCCACTCCCGCGTGTTGTGGATATTGCGCCCCGTGGAGAGGTCCATCACCGTGTCGGCGCCCCAGCGGATCGCCCACACCATCTTCTCGACCTCCTCCTCGACAGAAGACGTCACGGCCGAGTTGCCGATGTTGGCGTTGATCTTCACCAGGAAGTTCCGGCCGATGATCATCGGCTCGAGCTCGGTGTGGTTGATGTTCGCCGGAATGATGGCGCGGCCGCGAGCGATCTCGTCGCGCACGAACTCCGGCGTGATGTGTTCCGGAATGGAGGCGCCGAAGCTCTCACCATCTGCCAGCGCCGCTTTCGCTCGCTCAAGCGCCGCCTTGCGCCCGAGGTTCTCGCGGTGGGCAACGTAGATCATCTCCTTGGTGATGATGCCGGCGCGCGCGTACTCGAGCTGCGTGAGCGGCTTGTCATCGGAAACACGCCGGAACGGCTGTGCTTTGTTAGGGAAGTCACGCGCCAACAAACGGCCGCTGACATTGCCGTTGTCCTCAGGGCGGACGGGGCGGCCCTCGTACTGCTCGACGTTGCCGCGCTCGCGAATCCAGGCCTCGCGGATACGCGGCAGTCCCCTCTCGACGTCGATGCTTGCATTCGCTTCCGTGTAGGGTCCGGACGAGTCGTAGACCCGGAACGTCGGCTGCTCCGGGTCCGTCAATGCGATCTCGCGGAATGGAACCCGCAGGTCCGGGTGGCCCTCGGGTGCGTCATAGACCTTCGTGCTGGCGGTGATCGGCCCAGTCGTGACCTTCGGCACCATCAGCTCGTTCTTGCGGGTGATCTTGTTCATCTCTTCACTCCCGGATCGGCGCAGGTCGCCCCATTGACGACGCGCGCAAGTCGCTCATCGCTCGAAATCCCGGAATGCGTCGGTGAAGGAGGTTTTGCGAACGTGTCCGTCCCTTCGCCGGCATGACCCGGATCAGGTTCAAAGGGTGGCGGCGCGGCTTCAGCGCCATCTCAGCCGGCTGCCGCCGGCCCCCCTCGGAACGCGCGCAGTCTGCGACGGACCGCCGCAAAAGGCAAGCTCGCCCGATGGCAGCAGAGCACAAGAGTTGAGCGGCTCAGCGCTCCAAAGCGTCTTTCAGCAAGCGATCGAAGGCCTTCATCGTGCGAGCCCGGGCGTTCGAATCCTTCATCGCCCAATGCCAGAAGTGATGCGACAGGTAGAGGCCGTAGAGCTCGAACACAAACTGATCGGCGTCGATGTCCTTTCGCAGGTCCCCCTGCTCCACGCCATCTACAATTGCCTGGCGCAGAACAGAGGACCAGTCGTCGAGGATCTGCATGAGCTTTTGGCGGACGGGCTCTGGCAGATGCTCGCCCTCTGCACTGGCACGTACGAACGGACAACCGCAGGTCAGGCGCTTCGATCTCGACCAGTCCAACCAGCGAACGAATAAGGAAGCGATTCGCTCTCTTGGCGGCGCAATCTCCGACGCAGCTTGAACGACTTCTTTGGCGAACAGTGCCGCCGCGTGCTCGAGGACCGCCAGCTGCAGCGCGTCATTCGACGGGAACAACGTGAACAATTGGCTCTTCGGCATGGCGAAATCGCGCGCCATTTCGCCGATCGACAGCGATTTCAAGCCGTGTGCGCTGGCCGCTGTCACAGCGTGAGCCAATATGCGCTCGCGGACTGCATCAGCATGTATCATACCCCAGTGCCTCCCTCCGGGTACGCCTCTCCACGTGCAAGCGGAGAATCCTGACGACATGGGAGTGGGAGTTTCTTGGTCAGAGTGTGGCGGCTCGGTGCGACGCGATTGCTGCCCGCCGCGCAAGGTACGGCATTGATCCAATGGAGGCCGAGTATTGGCTCAAGAGAACTGCCACAGGCCCAGTCATCGACGAAGTATTTCGGCCACGCATGTTAGCAGCACTGAGCGTTTGCTGCTAACATGCGGTGTTTACAGGGATTTTTTTCTTGTTTTGCCATGAAACCTAACTACCTTGTTCGAGTAGGGAGTCTCGAACAGGGATGTCCGCGATGGTTGATGCTGGTTTCGTCGCTCAGCTCAGAGGCTACAGCCTCACCACGGCCGAGATCCTTTATCGGATGCCCGACTATCCGGACCTGCTGCAGACCTTCGTCTGGCAGGACTACGATCTGCATCCGCAATTCCCGAAGCTGAGAAAGTTTCTGGATTTCTGGTCGAAGAACCTGGACGGGAAGCTCTATCGCGTCCGCGTCGCGCACAAACACCTCATCCATCCGAGCGAGGTGCACTTCGTTGGTGGCGAGATTGTTCTCCACTAAGGGCGGGACGCCGTAGCTTAGATTCCGCGGATGCAATTTGATTTAATTTTCTCAATTGGCTCCGCAACGAACCCGTGCGCAATCTTGGGCATTGTGCGCCACCGGCGAATGCCTCGCGCAAACGGCAGGATGAGAAGCTGCAGCAATCTTAGCTGACGATTGTTTACCACCGCCGTCGGAGCGTCGCATCTTTGCTGCGGAAACCGCGTTCTCAATTCAAATCGAGTTCGAAACAGTGCCGGGCATCGTCAGCTTTGGTCCGGCGCTGGCTTCGGTAATTTAACGCCACCATCAGTCAGGAGCCCGGAGATATGAACAATTCCGCTTGTCGCATTGGGAAATCCCTAACGTGACGGGCACGGATTAATTGACTCCTCCCCCACCCGCAATAAATGCTCGCTGCGAGCAATCGCGTTTCGGTGGGGAGCGAAAACCGCGATGGATAGCATTGATCTTATCCGTACCTTTGTTGCCGTTGTGGACGCGGGGAGCTTCACCGCCGCCGGCCAACAGCTCGGCAAATCGAAAGCCTTGGTTTCAAAGCACGTGGCCGAGCTCGAGCGACGGCTCGGCGCCAAGCTGCTCTTCCGCACGACCCGTCGCGTCACCGTAACGGACATCGGCAAAGCCTATCATGAGCGCGTCCAAGAGATGCTCGGCGAGCTCGATGCATTGACGGATGCGGTTCGCAGTGGTGGTGGCAAGCCGCGCGGCATCTTGCGTATGACAGCTCCACAGTCTTTCGGAGAATTGGAGCTTGTCGAAATGGCGAGCGCCTTTCGCGATCTCTACCCGCAGGTCGAGCTCGACGTCGTGCTCACTGATCGGCAAGTCGACCTCATTCACGAAGGTTTCGAAGTCGGATTGCGCATTACCAGTCAGGTCGACACGTCTCTCATCAGCCGCAAGCTGTGCGACATGCCGATTTCAGTCTGCGCCGCGCCGGCCTATCTCGATGCGCACGGCTGGCCCAAGGTGCCCGAAGACCTCGCGTCGCATGCATGCATTCTCGACACCAATTTGCCGGGTCGTGAGATCTGGCGCTTCAGTCGACGCGGAGAAACCCTCAACGTGCGGATCGATCCTGTACTCAGCGTCAACAGCGCGGCTGCTGTCAGTCAGGCGCTGATCGATGGGCTCGGCGTTGGGCTCTGCCCCCAGTTTGCGGTGGCGCGGGCCGTTGCGCGAGGTCAGCTGGTCGAGCTCTTCGAGGAAAAGCCCGCCTATTGTTACTCCATGCATCTCGTTTACCCGCATCGCCAGCACCTGTCGGCCAAAGTGCGCGCATTCATCGAATTCGCCATGGACTGGTACAAGCCGGTTCCCCCTTGGCTTCGCAAACCCCGGGCCTACGGTGACGAAGGTCAGCGCTCGGCCCCTTCTGCTTCAGCCTGAAGCGGGAAGAAGGCTCCGCCGCTCCAAATTCCGAGCTCATCGTTATCGCCGTCTGGAGCTGGAACAGCGAGCTCGACCAGATCGTAGTAGAGGGCCCGCGTCAGCAGGGCCTCGAGGCGCCCGCGGACGAGAACGTAAGGTTTGAGCCCGCCGGTCCCGGGCTCATCCGCAAATCGCAACGGGTGATCCGGCCCGCAGCGAACAACATCGTCGACATTGGTGCGGAAAATGAGCTGCTGATCGGGACCGGAATTCTCCACCTGCATCTCGACTGCAAGAAACGGCGCATCGTCTACGGCAACGTCGACCTTCTCGACAGGCGTCACCAGATACGTGCGACCATCCTCATCGCGGCGCAGAATGCGAGAAAAGAGCTTCACGAGCGGTTTGCGCCCGATCGGGCTGTTCTGGTAGAGCCACGTGCCGTCGGCCCGAATGCGCATGCCGATGTCGCCGCAGTAGGGCGGATCCCACTTTTCGACCGGTGGCAGGCGATCTGCCTCGGCCACTTTCAAGAGATCGTCCAAACCCTGGATCCGAATTGCGCCACCTGCGGTTTCTTGCTGGGCCATGATCACCTCGTGCCGTCCCCCATCAACTTATTGCGAGATGTCTAAGTCACCCGGAACTCTTCCTGTTTATTCATCCAGCTCCATATTGTGACCAATTTCGCCACAGCAGAGTTTGTGCAACACTGGACCCAATCTATAGTAGAGGCCATGACGACACTCACCCACACCGATGACGATATCGTCGCTCGCATCGAAGCGGCTGGCGAGCGCATGTCCCGCGTCCACAAGGCAGTGGCCTCCGTGATCTTCGGCCAGGACGTCGTGATCGAGCAGACCCTCATCACGCTGCTGGCAGGGGGGCATGGACTGCTCATCGGCGTGCCGGGCCTGGCAAAGACGCTTCTGGTCGAAACGTTGGGCAGGGTGCTTGGGGTTGAAACCAAGCGCATCCAGTTCACGCCGGACCTCATGCCATCCGACATTATCGGGTCGGAAGTGCTGGAGGACATCCCCGGCAAGGGCCGCTCGTTCCGCTTCATTGCCGGGCCGATCTTCACGCAGCTCCTGATGGCGGACGAGATCAACCGCGCCAGCCCCAAAACACAGTCGGCTCTCCTCCAGGCGATGCAGGAGCACCACGTCACCGTGGCTGGCCAGCGGTATGACGTGCCGGTGCCGTTCCATGTGCTGGCGACGCAGAACCCGCTCGAGCAGGAAGGAACCTATCCGCTCCCCGAAGCTCAGCTCGACCGGTTTCTGCTGCAGATCGACGTCGACTATCCCGACCTGGCCGCCGAGCGCCGGATGCTGTTCGCGACCACCGGCACCGAGGAGCAGCAGGTCGAAAGCCTCATCACGGCGCAAGAGCTCATGGCCATGCAGCGGCTGGTGCGGCAAATTCCCGTTCCCGACAGGGTGGTGGAGGCCATTCTGCGGCTTGTTCGCGCCGCCCGGCCGGGGCCCGATGCCAGCGAGGAAACGAGCCGGTTCATCGCGTGGGGACCGGGGCCGCGTGCCAGCCAGGCGCTGATGCTCGCGGTTCGCGCACGGGCGCTGATCCAAGGCCGCCTCGCCCCCTCGGTGGACGACGTGATCGCCCTCGCCGAGCCTGTGCTGAAGCATCGCATGGCACTCAGCTTCCTGGCCCGCACGGAAGGTCAGGAGATCGGGGACGTGATTTCCCGCCTCGCTTCGGGACTGGAGTAGCGCGCGGTGCCAAGACCCGGAGCGGGGAAAGCCTCCGCCAGATCACAGCATCGCGGATCGATGTTCGCGCTCGAAGGCGAAGCGCACACGCTCGCGAACCGTTTGCCGGATCTGCTGGTGGAGGCCATCAGGGTGGCAAGCACCGTGGCCCATGGCATTCACGGCCGACGCCGCCCGGGACCCGGCGAAACCTTCTGGCAGTTCCGGCAGTTCCAGACCGGTGATGCGGCGGCTCAGGTCGATTGGCGCCGCTCGGCGAGCTCCGACCACCTCTACGTGCGCGAACGCGAGTGGGAGGCTGCTCATACCCTGTGGCTCTGGCCCGATTTGTCACCGTCCATGAATTTCCGCAGTGAGCTTGCTGCTACGCATAAGGCGGACAGGGCTCTTGTGCTGACCCTGGCACTGGCCGAGTTGCTGGTGCGAGGCGGAGAACGCGTTGCTCTGCTGGGCCTGTCCCGGCCGACGGCGAGCCGCAAGGCGACAACCCGGCTGACCGAAATTCTTGCCGAAAACGCGGATTCGCCCGCCACCAAGGGAAGTCTGCCTCCTGCGGAGCGGCTGAGCCGGTTTTCAGGTGTTCTCCTGTTCAGCGACTTCCTCGACCCGCTTGAGACCATTACAGAACGCCTGACATACTTGGCGAGTGATGGCGTTGCGGGCCACATGATCCAAATCCTCGACCCGGCCGAGGAGACGCTGCCTTACCGCGGCCGCACCGAGTTTCTAGGAATGGAAGGCGGCGAGCGCTGGCTCGCGGATCGCGTGGAAACCTTACGGCCGGAGTATCAGGCGAGGCTGAAGGCGCATCGCGCGGGTCTCGAAGAGTTCGCACACCGGCTCGGCTGGTCGTTCCTCGTGCACCATACGGATCGGCCGGCGGCTGAGCCGCTGCTCACTCTCATTATGCGGCTGCAGGACAGCGGTCACGATTACCGTTGGACGTCCGCCGCAACCAACGCAGGAGCTGCCGGATGAGCCTTGGCGCGCTGGCATTCCTTAATCCATGGCTGCTGGCGGGACTGGCGGCGCTGCCGCTCATCTTCTGGTTGCTACGCACGGTGCCGCCACGGCCGCGTCAGGTCGCGTTCCCGGCCACGCGCATTCTGGTCGGCATCGAGAACCGGGAGAAGACACCGGCGCAGACGCCGTGGTGGCTGATGCTGATCCGCATGCTGGCGGTGGCCCTCGTCATTTTCGCCTTGGCAGAGCCGATCCTGAGCCCGACGCGGCAGGCGGCACTGAGCGGAACAGGGCCGGTTGCCATCGTGGTCGACAACGGCTGGGCATCGGCCTCCCGCTGGTCGCTGCGTTCCCGCATGGTCGACCAGCTGATCGAGGGGGCGGAGCGCCAGAACCGACCGGTCGTGGTGCTGCCGACAGCCTTCAACGGGCGCATGCCGGTCGCCAAGATCGAGGCCCCGAACACGGCCCGAACCGCAGCCGCCGCCCTGCAGCCGCAGCCGTTCGCTCCCGACCGCATGGCCACTGCTGCTGCGCTCGAAACGGTCCTCACAGGTCAGGCTGAAAGCAGCGTCGTCTGGCTCACCGACGGCATAGACCATGGCGAAGCGACCTCGGCTTTCCTCGACAAGCTTTCGTCGCTAGGAACGGCCGGGTTGTCGGTCGTTCAGACGGGTGCAGGTGAGGAGCCGATGGGCGTCGCCGCCGACGTGGGTAGCGGCGGCCGGCTCGAAGCAACGGTCGTTCGCGCGGGAGGCGGAGCACGCGACGGCGTTCTGCACGCCTTCTCTGCTCGCGGGCAGCGCCTCGGCGAAGTGCCGTTCCAGTTCGGTATCGGAGAAACCCGAACCAAGGCCGTCTTCGACCTGCCGCTCGAGCTGCGGAACCAGGTCACTCGCATCGAGATCGCAGGAGAACCGTCGGCGGGCGCTGTGCACCTGCTCGACTCCCGCTCGCAGTGGAACCGCATCGGCTTGCTCTCAGGCGAGAGCAGCGAGCAGGCACAGCCGCTCCTGGGGCCTCTATATTACATCGAGAAGGCCCTGGCGCCGTTCGCGGAGCTCGTGAAGCCGGGTGATGCTAACCTGCTTTCCGGCGTCAACGCGGTGCTGCAGCGGAACGCATCGATCCTGATGCTTGCCGACATCGGCACGCTCACCGGAGAAGTGCGTACGCATCTCGAAGAGTGGGTCAAGAAGGGCGGCATCCTGGTCCGTTTCGCCGGTCCCCGCCTCGAAACAGGTGGCGACGATCTGCTGCCCGTCGCCCTGCGGGCTGGCGGGCGTACGCTCGGAGGCGCACTATCCTGGTCGACCCCTCAGCCGCTCTCAGCTTTTCCCGAGGACAGCATCTTTGCCGGTCTGAATGTGCCGCAGGACGTGACGGTCAACAAGCAGGTCCTGGCCGACCCAACTCAGCTTGGACCCGAAGTGAAAGTCTGGGCACGGCTGGCGGACGGCACCCCGCTTGTGACGGCGAAGTCCCTGGGTGATGGTCAGCTCGTGCTGTTCCATGTCACCGCGAACTCTGACTGGTCCAATCTTCCGATGTCCGGCCTCTTCGTCGAGATGCTGCGCCGGGTCAGCTCGCTCGGCCGGCTTGGCGGGGCGGGCGACGCAACGGCTGCTGACACCCGCGGCAACAACGCGGCGGCGGAGGCTGGCGTCCTCCCGCCCGTGCAGACGTTGGACGGGTGGGGCATCCTGAAGCCGCCGCCGCCAATGGCCCAAGCCATCGCGCTGGCAGATCTGGCGAAGATCACGCCAAGCGCCGAGCACCCGCCGGGATATTACGGAGCGCAGGGTGCGCCGCGGGCCCTCAACGTCGTGACGGTCGAAACTGAGCTGAAGCCCCTCCCCGGCCTGCCGGCGTCCGCGCAGCGGCAGACGTAC
>Ga0180220_1001488_pt1 | contig 17172 bp, 17 predicted proteins | sample eDN5th37CBELigBY_FD_151335 | JGI IMG/M metagenome (GOLD analysis project Ga0180220, IMG submission 151335) | Enriched backyard soil microbial communities from Emeryville, California, USA - eDNA 5th pass 37_C BE-Lig BY (version 2) (version 2) | ecosystem: Environmental > Terrestrial > Soil >...
GAAATGCGGGTGCTGGTCGAGGCGATGCGATCGATGTGGTCACTGACGGCGGCATCGATCTCGCGGCGGGCATCCGCCAGCTTGTCGACCTGGCCGGCCAGCGCGTCCTCGATCAGGCCGCGGCTCAGGAAGATCTTCTCCAGATCGGCCTCAAGGGTGCGCTGCAGGATGTTGCGGCCTTCGGCCAGCTTCTCGACCTGCGTGGCAACCAGCCCGTCGATGCCGGCGCGGCTTTCGGCCAGCTTGGCGAGGTCTTCTTCCAGCACGCGCGACAGGGCGCTGCGGTCGATGGCCAGCCGGCCGGCATGCTGCTCGATGAGGGTGTTGACGCGTGCCAGTTCGGCATCCAGCGCCTGCGAAAGCTTGGCGCGTTCCTCGGCCATCTTGTCGGCCTGGTCGGCGATGGCCTGCTGGATGGTGCCGAGGTCGCCTTCAAGCGCGCGCTTGAGGAGATCGCGACCCTCGGCCAGCTTCTCGACCTGTCCGGTGACGAGGCCATCGATGCTCGAGCGGCTGTCCGCCAGCTTGGCAAGGTCTGCCTCCAGCGCGCGCTTGAGGATATCGCGGCCCTCGGCCAGCTTCTCGACCTGGGCGGCGACGAGGCCGTCGATGCTCGACCGGCTTTCGGCCAGCTTGGCAAGGTCTTCTTCCAAAGCCTTGGCCAGTGCCGCGCGCTCCTGCACCAACCGATCGGCATGGGCGCCGACAAGGCTGTTGACGTTGCGCAGGTCGTCCTCGAGCGAGGTCGAGAAGCGCTCGCGCTCGCCGACGAGCTGCTGCGACTGCTCGGCAATCACGTTGCGGATGGTGTCCAGATCGCGTTCGAGTGCGGCCTTGAGGATATCGCGGCCTTCGGCCAGCTTCTCCACCTGCCCAGCGACGAGGCCGTCGATACCGGCGCGGCTCTCGGCCAGCTTGGCAAGGTCGTCTTCCAGCGTCTGCGACAGCAGGTTGCGATCTCCGGCCAGCTTTTCCGAATGATCGGCGATCATGCGGTTGATGTTGGTGAGGTCGGTTTCGAGGGCGCGCTTGAGGATATCGCGGCCTTCGGCCAGCTTCTCGACCTGGCTGGCGACCAGACCGTCGATGCCGGCGCGGCTTTCTTCCAGCTTGGCGATGTCGGCTTCCAAGGCCTGGGACAACAGTCTGCGGTCGCCGGCCAGCTTCTGGGAATGATCGGCGATCAACTGGTTGATATTGGAGAGGTCGGCCTCCAGCGCGGCCTTGAGGATATCGCGGCCCTCGGCCAGCTTTTCGATCTGCCCGGCGACGAGGCCGTCGATGCCGGCACGGCTCTCCTCCAGCCTGGCGATGTCGGCTTCGAGCGCCTGCGAGAGCTGGCCACGGTCGCCGGCCAGCTTTTGCGAATGATCGGCGACCATGCGGTTGATGTTGGCGAGATCGGCTTCCATGGCGCGGCGCAGGATGTCGCGGCCCTCGGCCAGCTTCTCGACCTGTCCGGCGACGAGGCCGTCGATGCTCGAGCGGCTTTCGGCCAGCTTGGTCAGGTCGGCTTCCAGCGCGCGCGACAGGATGGTGCGGCCCTCGGCCAGCTTGCCGACATGTCCGGCAACCATTTCATCAATGTTTGCACGAGCTTGCACGAGTTTCTGCGAGTCTTCATGCAGGGAATCGGCCAACCGCCTGCGGCCTACCTCCAGCGTTTCGAGGTGGGTGCCCAGCGAGGCGTCGATGGCGGCGCGGGATTCGTTGACCTTGCGCAGGTCTTCTTCGAGCGCCTTCGAGATGAGATTGCGGCCTTCGGCCAGCTTCTCGATCTGGTTCGACACCATGGTGTCGATCTCGGCGCGCCCTTCGGCGAACTTCGCAAGGTCGTCATGCAGGGCGGCGGCCATGCGTTCACGGCTCTCGGCCATCTCGATGCTGTGCTGGCGCACCGCTTCGTCGATGCCGGCGCGGGCATCGGCCAGTTTCTCGATGTCCGCGTCGAAGGCGGAGGAGACGGTGTCGCGAGCCGCCTCGAGGCGGCCGGCGAAGTCGCTGGCGCGGGCTTCCAGCATGGTCGAGGTCGAGGAGATCAGCTCGGCCATGTCGGTGCCGATCTGGCTGCGGCCCTGATCGATGAGCGAAGACAGCGAATCCTTGCCGGAGGTGAAGGCCTCGGCGATATCGCGGGTGCGCTCGGCCAGCGTCTCGTTGATCTGGCGGGCACGGGCCTCCAGCGCGGCATTGAGCTTCTGCGTTCCGGTGTCCAGCGCCTCGGCGCGGGTCTCGAACTCGCTGATGAGCGCCTGGCCGCGCTCGGCCAGCGTGCGCTCGATGCCGGAAAGGCTCGCCTCGAATTCGGAGGTGAGGGTGCGTGCGGCGCCGCCCAGCAGGGAGACCATGCCGGAGGTGCGGTCGTCCAGCAGTTCGGTCAGCGAACGGGTCAGGCCGTCGGCGCTGTCGGTCAGCTTGGCGATGCGGGTGTCGAGCAGGGAGGCAAAGGCCTCGCCCGAGGTCGACAGGCGGTCGGTGATGGAATCCAGGCGGCTCTCGACCGAGTCGAAGATCGTCATGGAGCTTTCGTTGATGCGATCGATCAGGCTGTCGCCCGAAGACGTGATCGTCATCGTAAGCTGGGTCGAGGCGCCCATGATGCTTTCGCGAATGGCGTCGCCCGCAGAATTGATCTCCTCGCGCAGCGTTTCATGCGCCCCGGCGATGGAGGCCCGAACGCGCTCGGCATGGCCGATGACGGCCTCGCGCTCGCTGCCCAGACCGTCGACGAGCGAGCGGATGCGCGCCTCGTTCTCGGAATAGGAGCGTTCGATCTGGTTGACCTCGCTGTGGACGAGCGTTTCCAGCTCGACAGCGCGCGCCAGCGTGCGCTCGATGCCTTCGCCCATGGCGGCGACCTCGCGGCGCACCGCCTGGCCAAGCATCATGACGCGATCCTGGGCGAGGCTTTCGGGCTCGGCGAGGCGGAAGGCCATTTCGGTCATCGACTGCGCCGCGAGGCGCATGTCCTGCGCGCGGCGCACCATGGCGGCGAAGGCCCAGAACAGGACGATCGGCAGCACAGTCGCAACCAGGAAACCGATGAGCTGCGGGCGGGCCAGGAACTGCTCGAAGGAGCGGACCTGCCAGACGTCGGGGCCGAACACCAGATTGGCGAGCGCGGCCGCGCCGGCCACCCAGGCCAGCGACAGGAACGCCACGACCCAATAAATGGTGTTGGGCGCGCGGCGGTTCAGATTGTGGAGGAGGGACTTGTAGTCCTTCTGGCGATCGTCGTTGGCCGGGGCGAAGGCGGCCGGCTGCGTAGCCGGCGTTTCCACGGGGCGAAGATCGGCGGGTTGGGGCTGCGGCTCGGGTTCGGGTTCGGGGGCAGGCGGGGGCGCCGCGGCAACGACAGCGGCCGGCTGGGCTTCCTGTTCCTGCTTCTCCTGCGAGGTGCGGCTGGCCCGTGCCAGTTCGTCGGCCGCCTCCGCGATCTGCGCCTCCAGGTCTTCCATGGAGGCCGCGATATCGAGATCCTCGATATCCGCAGTGTCCAGATCAAGCTCCAGATCGAGGGCTTTTTCGAGTTCCTGGGCCACGTCCTTGTCGAGGGACTTCGCCGTCGTGGTTTTCTTCGCCATGCCTTCGCTACCCTGTACTAGCTGCGTGGAGCGTCTTGTTTTGGTTTTTCACGCCCTGCGGAGAGGCCAAATATGGAGCCTCGTATCGTAATGACACAGGGGGGTAAATAAAACATGCATTCGTGCCGATGCGTAAAACTTTAAATATAAGGTTAACGGCCATGTGAGGCCGAAACCGCGGAAACGGTCGTTTTTCCGGTAGGCGGGGGCATCGGTTCTTAACCTGCTGTCCATCGGTTCCTGTCACATTGCGCGCCACCGCGGCCATGCCGGTCGACGCAGATCGGGAGTTGGGAGCTTGAATAAAGGCGGCCATGTGGCCAGTTCGGGACAGCCCGACGAAAGCTGTGGGAAAGTCCCTTCCGGCCCCATCGATCTTGCCCATCTGGAGCGCCAGACTATGGGCGACAGGGACCTGCAACGCGAGGTGCTGGACCTGTTTGCCGGGCACCTGAGGATGGTGTGGTCCCGAATCGGTGATGCCTCGGCCGAAGACCGGGCCGCATTGGCACACGGGCTCAAGGGCGCCGCGCGCGGCATCGGCGCCTTCGCGCTTGCCGATTGTGCCGATGCGATCGAACGCGAACCGGGATCGGCGCACAATCTGGCGCGGCTCGGCGAGCTCATGGAAGAAGTCCTGGCTTTCGTCTCGCGGCCCGGCTAGGCGAATTTGTCTCCTGGCGCCATGGAATGGCGGTCTTGCGCCGCAGTTGACTTGGGCGAAGGAGTGATTATCTCCGCGGTGTCTTCCCCCTCAGGTGACTAAATGACCAAGCTGACATTCATAGCCCATGACGGCACCCGCTTTGACGTCGAAGCCGAAAACGGCTCCACCGTCATGGAAAACGCCATCCGCAATTCCGTTCCGGGCATCGAGGCCGAATGCGGCGGCGCCTGCGCTTGCGCCACCTGCCACGTCTATGTCGACGAGGAATGGACGGACATCGTCGGCGAGCCCGAGGCCATGGAAGAAGACATGCTCGATTTCGCCTATGACGTGCGTCCGAACTCGCGGCTGTCGTGCCAGATCAGGATCAGGGACGAGCTCGACGGTCTCGTCGTGTCGGTTCCCGAGCGGCAAGGGTAACGGGTTTTTCTGCCGGGCGCGATCGCCCGGCGTCGCACCAATGCGGCCGGCAGCTCATTCGGGCATGATCGGCGCCTGCGAGGCGTCATAGCCGCGCAGCGGCTTCTGCGGCATGAAGGCGAAGACCAGCAGCCCTGCCGCCAGCATGGCCGCCGTGGCCAGGAAGATCACCGAAAACGAACCGTGAGGGCCGGCGAGTTCGGCCGCCATCGCGCCTTCGCCGGCCAGCGGCAGATCGTTGCCGAGGGCGATTGCGCCCAGCGCCGCCACGCCGATGGCACCGCCCAGGGAACGCAGGAAGGTCAACAGGCCCGTTGCGACGCCGAGATGCTGCCTGTCGACCGCGTTCTGCACCGCGATGGTGGAGACCGGGAAGATGGTCCCGATGCCGGCGCCCACGATTGCCGTGGCGATCTCCACTTCCAGCAGCCCGGCGTGGTCAGCCAGATAAGCCAGGATGCCCAGGCTCAGAATGGCACAGGCGATGCCGATATGGGCGATGCGCTTGTAATTGACGAGGCGCGGCACCAGACGGCCGCTCATGCCGGCGCCGACGACTGTGCCAAGCAGCAGGCCCAGCATGGCGAGGCCGGTGTCGCCCGGTGACATGCCCAGCGTCGCCTGCATGTAGACCGGCAGATAGACGGCAAGGCCGATGCTGCCAGCCTGCAGCAGGAACATGGAGAAGGTTCCCGTCAGCACCACACGGTTGCCGAGCACGGCCAGCGAGACCAGCGGTTCGTTCGCCATCCGCAGCCGGAGGCCGAACAAGAACCAGATCCCGGCCGATCCCGCCAGCAGGCCGATGATCTGCGGATCGCTCCACGCATAGCGGTTTCCGCCCCAGTTGACGGCAAGCAGCAGCAGGGAAGTGGCGATGATGAGCAGAAGCGCGCCCCAGCCGTCGATGCTGTGCGTCGTGCCGGCGATGGCCAGCTTCTTCAGCGGCTTGCTGGTTACGGCGATGGCGAGGATGCCGAGCGGCAGGTTGATCCAGAAGATCAGCGACCAGTGCAGATGCTCGGCGAAGCCGCCGCCCAGCAGCGGCCCGGCGATGCTGGCCACCGCCCATGTGCCCGAAATCCAGGCGGCATAGCGCGCCCGCTCCAACGGCGGCACCAGGTCGCCGATCACGGTCTGGGTCAGCGCGAACAGGCCGCCGCCGCCCAGCCCCTGCACGGCACGCCCGGCAATCAGCACGAACATGTTCGGCGCCAGCCCGCATATGACGGAGCCGGCGAGGAAAATCAGGATCGCCGCGAAGATGACGGAGCGGCGGCCGTAGATATCGGAAAGCTTGCCGTAGAGCGGGGCCACGGCGGTCGCCGTCAGAAGATAGGCCGTCACGATCCACGACAGATATTCGGCATGGCCGAGCGAGGCCGCTATGGTGGGCAGAGCGGGAGCAACGATGGTCTGGTCGAGCGCGGCCAGAAGCATGGACAGGAGAACGCCGGCGATGATGACGTTCTTTTCGCGCTCGCTCAGCGAGAAGCTGGGCACGGCCCCTTTCGTTTGGCCACCGATCGGCTGGTCCATTGTTATTATTCTCCGATTTTTTGGTGCGGTGGTTCCTGGTGAACCCTAGCTCTGCCGGCCAGCTTTATCCATGCGCTCGATGCGGTAGCGCAGAAGGCGGAGCAGCCGGCTTTCGAAATTGATGGTTTCGACGCGGTCGAATTCGAGTTGCGCCTTGTCGTGGCGGGCAAGAATCCGGGTCGAGATTTCCTTAGCCCTGGCAGCGGCGGCTTCGCAAGACTTGAAACGCCCTGCCTTCCTCAGCGACTGCTCCATCTCGCGGGCATGCGCCTTGGCGATCTCGACATGGCGGTCCTCGTGCCGCTTGATGTCGGCAAAGAGCGTGTCCCAGAAGATGCGTACATCCCCATCCGCCCGGCTGCGCTGCCGCCATCTGGGCAGGACGACGCGGGCTTTCACCGTGGTGTCGGCCGAGACGATGCGGCAGTGCCGGCCATCATTGGCGTAGCCGATCTTGGTGGTGAAATTCATGCGCGTCGCGCCGGGATGACGAAGTCCGGTCGATTTCACATGCGGCCCGCGTTTCGACAGTTCACTTTCGATCTGGTCGTAGGTGGTGCCGCCGACGCCGAAATAGCTGTAGCTTTTGGCAACCGTCTCGGCTGCCGCCGGAGCCGCCATAGCGGCAAGGATCATCAGGGGAAGGAAAATTTTCTTCATAATGTTGTCTCTGGCCGCACCTTGCGTTACGGCGGCATTTGGCGCAACGGAAATCGGCTATTCGCCACAGACTGAGCGGCAAGCATGATGAGACGATGGCATCTGGCGCATGGACGCCATATCGATCTCGGCGCTCGTGCCGTGGTCATGGGCATATTGAACGTGACCCCGAACAGTTTTTCGGATGGCGGCCGCTACAACTCGTTGGACGACGCCGCGGCACAGGCGCGCCTGATGGTCGAGCAGGGCGCATCGATCATCGATGTGGGCGGCGAATCGACCGGACCCTCGGCCGCGCCGATCAGCGCGCGCGAGGAACAGGAGCGTGCCTTGCCGGTGATCGAGGCGTTGGCCTCGCTCCACGGCACGCTGATCTCCATCGACACCTATCGGGAAGAGACGGCACGGCTGGCCGTGGCGGCGGGCGCACATATCGTCAATGACGTCTGGGGCCTGCAGCGCGAGCCGGGCATCGCGCGGGTCGCCGCCGAAACCGGGGCCGGGCTGGTCATCATGCACACCGGGCGCGGGCGCGAGAAGCTTGCCGACCCGATCGAGGATCAGTTCCTGTTCCTGCGCCGGTCGCTGGAAATCGCCCATGAGGCCGGCATTGCCGACGAGCGCATCGTGCTCGACCCCGGATTCGGGTTCGCCAAGGAGACGCCGGAAGACAATCTCGACCTGATGGCGCGCTTCGAGGAACTGCATGCACTGGGTTTTCCGCTGATGGCGGGCACCTCGCGCAAGCGCTTCATCGGCGCGGTCACCGGCCGCGAGGCGCCGCATCGCGATGCCGGGACGGCAGCCACCAGCGTCATCCTTCGCCTCAAGGGCGCGCAGCTTTTTCGCGTCCACGATGTCGCAATCAACATGGATGCCCTGGCCGTCGCCGATGCTATGCTGACGCGTCAAGCTCATCTCTCCGCCCGGTCTGGACAATAGACATGTATGTCATCCGCATGAAGAATTGCGCCTTCTTCGCAAGGCATGGTCTCCTGGACGAGGAGGAAAGGCTCGGCCAGCGCTTCTATGTCGATGCGGTGCTGCATGTCGAGCCGAGCAAGCCGCTCGAAGCCGATTCCATGGACGCCACGGTCGACTATGGCGTGGCCTTCCAGGTGATCGAAGAGATCATCACCGGCCGCCGGCGCTTCCTGATCGAGGCGCTGGCGCATGAGGTCGCCAAGGCGCTCGCCGCGCGTTTCCCGCAAATCCAGCGCGCCGAAATCACCGTCCGCAAGCCGAACGCGCCGGTGCGCGGCGTGCTCGATCATGTCGAGGTGACCGTTGCCTGGCCCCAATAGCCGCGTCTTCCTCAGCCTCGGCGGCAATCTCGGCGATCCGGAAAAATCGATGGGAACGGCGCTCAGGCTGCTGGACGCGCATCAGCAGGTGGAGGTGAGGGCCGTCTCCTCGCTCTACCGCACGCCGCCGTGGGGAAAGCTGGATCAGCCGGATTTCCTGAACGCCGCCGCCGAGCTTTCCACCACCTTGCAGCCGCATGAATTGCTGGAACTGTGCCTGGAAACGGAGCGCAAGCTGAAGCGGGTGCGTGAGGAGCGCTGGGGTCCGCGCCTCATCGACATCGACATATTGGTGTTCGGCGACCGCATCATCCAGGAAACAGGGCTGGAGGTGCCGCATCCGCGCATGCTGGAGCGCGCCTTCGTGCTGGCGCCGCTCGCCGAGATCGCACCTGACCTCGACGTCGGCGGCCGGCGCATCGACGGGCGGCTGGCGGCTGTCGACACTGCCGGCATCGAGCGGCTTGCCTCCGGCCGGGAGTGGTGGCAGGCCTGAGCGGACCGGCCTTCCGGCTCAGCCGGCGAAACCGCCGCCGTCGAGAAAAGCCTGCTCCTCGGGCGTCGTCTCGCGGCCCAGCGAGCCATTCCTGTGCGGAAAGCGGCCGAAACGCTCGATGATGTCGCGATGGTCCACGGCATATTCGAGATAGCTCGCGGCGTTGGCCTTGTGGAGTTCCACCGACAGCTTCTGGTCGGCGAGATTTTCCGAATGCTCGAACGGCAGATAGAAGAAGACGCGAATCTGCTCGTCCACCGCCAGGTCATGCCCGGCCGCCACGGCCTTTGCCGCGAAATGGCGGGCCAGCGGATCGGTCGCGAACATGTGGCCGGTGCCGCGGAAGCAGTTGCGGGGAAGCTGGTCGAGCAGGATCATGAGGGCGAGCGCGCCTTCCGGCTCCTCGATCCAGTGGTCGAGTTCGCGGCGCGCGGCGGCATAGTGCAGCTCGAGGAAGCGCGTCCTGAAATTGGCGTCGAAGGCAACGTCCTTGCGGAACCATGCCTCGGGGCCGGATTTACGCCAGAAATCGGTCACCATATGCGGGTCGGCAGTCGAAATATCCATGTCGGCTCCTGTCTTTGATCGAACATCGGATATGGAAAGCGGATCCGATGCTCCCGTTCAATCGCGAAGGATCATGCGGTCGCCGCGCACGTCGAAGCCGGACAGCGAGCCGATGAAGTTCATGCCGAGCAGGCTTTGCCGCAGGGCGCCAGGCGCGGCGATCAGTATCGGCATGTCGCGCCGCACGATGTTGCCGACGGCGATCTCGTCCGCGCGCACGGCCGAGGCATTGGTGATGCCGTTGGCGGTGGAGACCGGAACGGTGTAGCGCAGCGATACGACGTCGAAGCCCGCCGCGCGCGCATCCTCGGCGCTGAGCACGGTGGTCGTGGCGCCGGTATCGACCACGGCGTGCACGGGTCTGCCGTTGATCTCCAGCCGGGCCTCGAAATGGCCGCTGCGGCCCTTGTCCAGCGTCACGGTGGGGCGGCCGTCCTCTACGCCTAGCATCAACGGGCTGCCGGGGATCAGCCCGGCGGTGACACGATTGCCGAAGTCCTGCAATTCATAGCGGTACTGGTAGCCGGCAATCAGGGCCAGCACGATCAGGGCCCACAGGCCGAAGCTGCGGGCCATATCGCCGAAGCGGTGGCCGGAGCGCAGAATCCCGGCGCCGATCACCGCGGCGAGCACGCCAAGCCATATGAGATTGGCGAAATCCTCGTTGATGAAGCCGAGCGTGCTTCCCGAATCGTGGTTCAGCATCAAAAGCACCACGGCCACGCCGATGACGACGAGGATGATCCACAGGCCGCGGCTCATCGGGAGGCCTCCGCCCGTTCGCGCGCTATGCGGGTACGACGGGTTTCGCGGCGCGGCTTTCGTTCCACGGTTTCGAGCCGGGCGGGCAGCAGGGCCATGATGTCGCGTCGCTCTTGCGGGGTCATCGAGAGCCAGCCGGAAATCTCGTCGCGCGTGCGCCCGCAGCCGAAGCAGTAGCCGGTTTTCATGTCGATGGAGCAGACGAGAATACAGGGCGACTCAATTGCCGTCATGGTTGTTCCCTTGGGCACCGGACCGAAAATGGGAATCGGTTCTCGAAAAATATCCGATGTCCGGACAAAGAGCAGGCTTCCATTCCACATGGTGCACCCGGCCGGGCGATGCAAGCCTTTCCGCCGCCGTCACCTTTTGCCGTTTTTGGCGATCGCGGTTGTCAGTCGGGCATGACGGGGCTATGCGGACGGCAGTTTTGCAAGGAGCCGCGCCATGGTCAGCGCATTGCCGTTTGAAGATTTCCGAACCCTTTTGGACAAGCTGCCGGGGCCTGACGGCCAGGCCGGGGCGAGTGTCCGCGAGGTGTTCGCCAAGGCGGCGCTGGCACAGGGGCCGCTTGGCCGGATGGAGGATGTCGCCGTCTGGTTCGCCGGCTGGACCGGCCGCGCGCGCCCGCAAGTGACGCGTCCGCTGGTCGCCATCTTTGCCGGCACCCACGGCGTCGCGGCGCAGGGCATCTCCCCGCGTCCGGTTTCGGCAACGGTCGAAGCGGTGGAATTGTGTGCGGCGGGCGGCGCTGCGATCAACCAGGTATGCCTGACCTATGACCTCGGCCTCAAGGTGTTCGATCTCGCGCTCGATCTGCCGACGGGCGATATCACCCGCGAGCCGGCGCTGAACGAGCGTGGCTGCGCCGCCACCATGGCCTTCGGCATGGAGGCGATCGCCGGCGGTTCCGACCTGCTTTGCCTCGGCGAGTTGGGCGTGGGCAATTCCACCGTGGCCGCCGCGCTGCTGGCGGCGTTGTTCGGAGGCGAGGGCAGGGACTGGGTCGGTCCCGGCAGCGGCTCCGATGAGACGGGTGTGGCGCGCAAGGCCGCCATCGTGGATCAGGCGCTGGCCCTGCACGGGCCGCATCTCGACGATCCGCTGGAAGCGCTGGCGCGCGTCGGCGGACGGGAGTTCGCGGCCATCGCCGGGGCTATCCTTGCCGCCCGCATGGAGCGTGTGCCCGTCCTCATCGACGGCTTTGCCGCCACGGCGGCGGCCGCCGTCCTGCACAAGGCGAATCCCTGCGCGCTCGACCATTGCCTGCTGGCCAGCCTGTCGACCGAACCCGGCCATCGGCGGGCCGCCGAGTTCGTCGGCCTGCAGCCGCTGCTCGATCTCGGCATCGGCCATGGAGAGGGCGTGGGCGCGGCGCTGGCTGCCGGTCTGGTGAAGGCCGCGGTGCAGATGACGTCGGGCATGGCGGTGGCGCAGCGCGGCTGAGCAGGAGCGCTGCGGGCCTACCAGCCGGCGTTGGCGGCGACCTTGGTCGGCAGCGCCGGCAACTCTTCCATGACACGCGACGGCGGGAAGATGACGATGGCCTCGGTGCCTTCGCGCAGCCGCGAATGCAACTCGAATTCTCCACCGTGCATGGCGACGAGACCCTGCACGATCGGCAGGCCGAGGCCGGTTCCCTGTTCGGCGCTCTTGATGGCGATTGCGCCCTGGCCGAACACCGACAGCACGACCGGGATTTCGTCCTGCGGGATGCCCGGTCCGTTGTCCTTCACCGAAATGTACTGCCCGCCACCGGCCGTCCAGCCGACGCGCACGCGCACTTCGCCGCCGGTCGGCGTGAACTTGATGGCGTTCGACAGGAGATTGAGCAGGATCTGGCGGATGGCGCGCTCGTCCGCAAACAGGCGCGGCAGCGTCGGCTCGAACTCCTGGACGATGCGGATATCCTTGTTGCGTGCCCGCAGTTCCATCATGTGGCAACTGTCTTCGGCCAGCAGGGCAAGGATCACCGGCTCTTCCTGAAGCTGGTAGCGGCCGGCCTCGATGCGCGACAGGTCGAGGATCTCGTTGATGAGGTTGAGCAGGTGCTGGCCCGAATCGTGGATATCGCCGGCATAGTCGCGATAGGTCTTGTTGCCGACGGGACCCAGCACCTCGTTGGCCATGACCTCCGAGAACCCCAGAATGGCGTTGAGCGGCGTGCGCAGTTCATGGCTCATCGAGGCCAGGAAGCGCGACTTGGCGAGATTGGCCTCCTCGGCGCGGTGGCGGGCCTCGTCCGACATGGCCTTCGCGGTTTCCAGCTCGGCAATCAGCGCATCCTTTTCCGAGCGGAAGGAAAGCAGCATGACCGACGAGCGGTTCAGATGCCGCGCGACGTAGGACAGGAAGGGCAGGGCAACGACCAGCAGGCCCAGCATCATCATCTCGACGGGCGCCAGCGGCCATGTGGCGCCGTAGGCATAGGCCGCGACGGGCAGGGCGAAGGTTGCGATCAGGGCGCCGCTGAGCGACGCGGTCATGATTGCCGTGGCGGCCATGGCCAGCAGGAGCGTCACCGCCTTGACGATATGGAACTGCTCGACCGCACAGGATGCGCATCCCAGCACGGCGAAATGCGCCCAGCCGAGGCCGGCAAGCAGGTGCGCGAGCAGGAAGTTGCGCTTTTCGGCCCTGGGCTTGACGAGGGTGGCGTCGGTCTTGTCGATCCTCTGTGCCGCCAGGATCAGCGCCGTGTTGAAGAGCAGCGCCAGCCCGCCCCACACCAGTATCTGGCTGCCGACGCCGGCTGCCACGCCGGCGAGCATGACGACCAGGATCAACACCGGGATGAACAGCGCGCCGCCCATCATGGCGCGGGCGTGCAGTTTCAGCATCTCGCGGTCGAAATCGGGATTGCCGGCCTGTTGCGCCAGACGGTCGCGGGTCTTGCGCACAGCGCGCGCCACATCGCTGTTGCGATGCGGTCGGCGGCGGTCCACAATATTCTTGTCCGCTGTGGTTGAGCGTTGCAACGGCATCAATGGGTTCAATCTATGCGGCCAGCATGTTCAGCCGACACGCTACGATCGAATGCTTAAGACTTTGTTTTCCATATGAGCAGATCGCGTCGGCGTAACGGAGATCGGCGCCGGAGCCAGCGTCGGCGCAGCCCGGCACGGCGGTGGCTCGACTATGGGCTCACCATCGCCCTTTTCGCGTTGCTGGCGCTCCTCGTGGCGCGGCTGGACGCGGTCAACACCCGAACCGAGCAGGGCATGGCCAGGATCGTCGATGGCGATTCCATCGAGGTTGGCGGGCAGCGCGTGCGGCTGCGTGGGATCGACGCGCCGGAATATCGGCAGAACTGCACGCGCGAAGGCACGGAGTTTGCCTGCGGCCGGGAATCGCGGAATGCGCTCTTGCGGCTGACGCAGAACAAAACGGTGGTCTGCAGCGGCTGGCGCAACGATCAGTACGGCCGGCTTCTGGGGGACTGCACGGCGGATGGCATCGACCTCAACCGGGCCCAGGTGGAGGCCGGCTGGGCTGTCGCCTATGGCGATTTCGAACGGGAGGAGGCGGCCGCACGGGCTGCCGGACGCGGCGTCTGGGCCGGCGAGTTCGAGCGGCCCCGGCATTGGCGTGACCGGCAGGGCGGCCAGCCCGAGCCGGAGCATGATGTTCTGGCCGGCATCGGTGACTGGCTGCGGCAATTGTTTCGTTTCTGGTGAGGGCAGCCCTATATTGCGGGCATGCCGATGACAGGGAGAAGTCGATGAAGCTGTTCGATGGCGGGCGGGCGCCCAATCCGCGCCGGGTGCGCGTATTTCTCGCGGAAAAAGGCATGAAGGTGCCACTCGTTCCGGTCGACATGGGCGCGATGGGCCATCGCGCCGACGAGATACGCGTGCGCAATCCCTTGCAGCGCCTGCCGGTTCTGGAACTGGACGACGGCACCATCTTGACCGAATCCGTCGCCATCTGCCGCTATTTCGAGGAGCTTCAGCCTCAGCCGCCACTGTTTGGACAGGGTGCGCTCGGCAAGGCGCAGGTTGAGATGTGGCAGCGGCGCATGGAACTGGAACTGATGATGCGGGTGGCGCATGCCTTCCGCCACATCCACCCCGCCATGAAGGAGTGGGAGGTGCCGCAGGTGCCGGAATGGGGCGAAGCGAACAAGCCGAAGGTGGTCGACTTCCTCCGGTTCCTCGACGGTGAACTGGCGGGCCGGGAATTCATTGCCGGCGATGCCTATTCGATCGCCGATATCACCGGCCTGATCGCCGTCGATTTCATGAAGCCCGCCCGCATACAGGTACCGGACGAGTGCGCGAATGTGCGGCGCTGGCATGAGGCTGTCTCGGCCCGGCCGAGCGCCGCTGCCTGACCATGGACATAAGCGAGCGGCCACCAGTCGTCGGCGATGATCTCGCCCGGCTGACGGCGCGGGTGCGGGCTTGCCGCATCTGCGTGGAACGGCCGCTCGGCAAGCCGCTTCCGCATGAGCCGAACCCGGTGCTGGTGCCGTCTTCCACGGCGCGCATCCTCATTGCCAGCCAGGCGCCCGGCACAAAGGTGCATCTGAGCGGCGTGCCGTTCACCGATGCTTCCGGCGACCGGTTGCGCTCCTGGCTGGGTGTCACCAGTTGCGAGTTCTACGATCCCGCAAAATTCGCCATCGTGCCGATGGGCTTCTGCTTCCCCGGCCAGGACGCCAAGGGTGGTGACCTGCCGCCGCGCCGCGAATGCGCGCCGGCATGGCGTGCGCCGCTGATGGAACTGATGCCGCAGCTCGACCTTATCCTCACCATCGGCATCTATGCGCAGAACTGGCACATGGGCCCGTTGCGCAAGCCTTCGCTGACCGACACGGTGAAGGACTGGCGGGCGATCTGGCAGGCGGAAGGCAGGGTCAAGGTTCTGCCCTTGCCGCACCCTTCCTGGCGCAATACCGGCTGGCTTAAGCGCAATCCCTGGTTCGAAATGGAATTGCTGCCATTCCTCAAGACGGAAATCCGGCAACGGATTGGCTGAGGTTTTGAGAATTTATCACTCGTCTTCCGCCGATATATCGGAATTTCTTTCTTGTTTAACGGCGTGTTCTGGCGGAAAATTGGGCATCTTTTCTACAAGGAGCGCTCATGGACCGCCTCGACCGAAAAATTCTGCGCCTCTTGCAGGAGGATGCCACGCTTGCCGTGGCCGACGTCGCCAAGAAGGTCGGCCTGTCGACCACGCCGTGCTGGCGGCGTATCCAGAAACTGGAGGAGGAAGGGGTCATCAAGCGCCGCGTGGCGCTGCTCGATCCCGTGCGGGTGAATGTGCGGGTCAACGTCTTCGTCTCGATCCGCACCAATTCGCACAGCCATGAATGGCTGCGCCGCTTTTCCGAGGTGATCCAGGAGTTTCCGGAAGTCGTCGAATTCTACCGCATGAGCGGTGATGTCGACTATCTGCTGCGGGTGGTGGTGCCTGATATCGCGGCCTATGACGCGTTCTACAAGCGCCTGATCGCCAAGATCGAAATCCGCGACGTGTCGTCGGCTTTTGCGATGGAGCAGATCAAGAACACCACCGAGCTGCCGCTCGATTACATGGTTCTCGACAAGGAATCGGGCGCCAACGCCGCTTAAAGCGTGTCGCCCGAAAGTGGGAACCGGTTTCGGGATAACGATATGCGTAAAAACAGCAGCTTAAAGCGCAAGGAGCGAATCTGGAAGATCGCGACGCGCTTTAAGAGGTCCTTGGCAGGCTCGTCAGTTCTTGGCGAGCTTGCCGACAGGTGCACCATCGACGCGCTTGAGGTTCATGCCGATCACCGGCACCACCTGCTTGTCCACCTTGACCGAAACGGTGACGACCATCGACCGCTCGTCCGGGATACGGGCCTGCATCACGCCGTTGAGTTGGTTGCGGTTGATGGCGAACACGACCTTGCGGGTGTCGACCACATTGCCGGCCACGATATCGAGGCCGTTGCCGGACGAGCCGCCCATGAACGAGCCCTTGTAGCCGCCACGGCCCTTGTGCTCGACCGTCGCCGTCATCTGCTGGGTGAAGACGCCGACGCGGCATGTGCCGTCGAGCGTCATGCCGACCTTCAGTTCAGGCGTCGATCCGGTGAAGGTGCAGGTGAACTTGGTGCCCTTGTACTTGCCGGCGACGATCTCGCCCGGGCCGACCCATTTGCCTTCGACCGACTGGAAGAACTGCTTGTCGCGCTCGCCTGCCGAAGCGGTTGCCGGGAGCATTGCGGTTGCCGACATGGCCAGGGCCAGCGGCAGCACGGAAGACACGATCACGCTTTTCATCGAGGATACCCGGCAACGAAATACTGAGAGGAACCTTGCTCGAACCATGAACAAGAATGGTTAACGGTTTCTCACCATATGCCGGACAATTCGAATTTTCGCCAGCTTCCGTGGCGTCACAAAGTGTGTCAGCGCTGCGCGTCTTCTTGCGGTTTCCCGCGGTTTTCCTTGCCGGCGAAGGAGGCCAGGGCCGACAGGAAATCGCTCATGCCGGGCCGCTTGAGCGCCTGGAAAGGCAGGGGTCGGGTGGTGTCCATGGCGGCCAACCCGATGCGGGCGGTCAGCATGCCGTTGACCACGCCTTCGCCCAGCTTGGCCGACAGCCTCGCGGCGAGGCCGTGGCCCAGTATCTGCTGGACGAAGCCGTCGCCCAGCGCGATGGAGCCGGTGATGGCCAGATGGGCGAGCACGCCGCGCGCCAGCCGGAAGAAGCCCAGCGTGCCGGGGCGGCCGCCATACAGTTCGGAAAGCCGCCGGATCAGCCGCGCCGCCTCGAAGGCGACATAGGCGATGTCGACCACGGCGCGCGGGCTCACCGCCGTGACCAGCGAGACACGCTTGGCGGCGTCGAGGATCATGACCTTGGCGCGGGCATCGAGCGGGGCGAGGATCTCGGCTTCGGCCAGCCGCACGAGGTCGGCGCCGTCGATGACCTCGCTGCGCAGCGCATCCAGCGCACGGCGGCCCGCGGCGGTTTCCGGCTTGGAGGCCACGAAGGCGGACAGTTCATCCACCACGGCGCGCGCGGCCTTGGGGTCGTTGCGGGCGAGGGCGTCCAGCGCGCGGCGCTGCATCTTCTCGACCTCGGCCAGGCGGGCGATGGCCCAGAACTCGCGGGCGAGCACGATGACGAGGGCGATCGCGCCGATCGCGGCCACGCCCGCCGCCAGCCAGCCCAGCCATGGGGTGCGCTCGA
>Ga0180220_1001489_pt1 | contig 17152 bp, 12 predicted proteins | sample eDN5th37CBELigBY_FD_151335 | JGI IMG/M metagenome (GOLD analysis project Ga0180220, IMG submission 151335) | Enriched backyard soil microbial communities from Emeryville, California, USA - eDNA 5th pass 37_C BE-Lig BY (version 2) (version 2) | ecosystem: Environmental > Terrestrial > Soil >...
CTTCGCCTTTCGCTGCAACAACCGGGCGGCGGCCCGGTCAGGGGAGACCGTCGAGATCTGGCCCGATGTGGTCAGGGTGATCCGGCGGACCGCAAAGGGCCGGCAATCGCCCGTCGAGTTCGCAACGGGCTGGGTCCGCGTCGCCCTTGCCCAGGACCGCGACGTAGCGAACCGGATCGTGCTGCGGCAGAGCGGCCGGACCTATTCCGTCGGCGAGTGCCTCTCACCCGACGAGCGCGCCACTTTGGCTAAGGCGCTTCAGGAGGCTTTGGCCAAGGCGCGTCGAACAACCAACGCCGCCTGATTTGAGCCAACGCAAAGCCGCTCGCGTCCCCAATCGCGTATCTGCGGCTCAACGGAACCGAAGGAGCGAGCGATGACGGACACCGCGGAGCTGATCGCGCGCTATGCGCGTCCAGCGCCCCGCTATACGAGCTACCCGACCGCGAACCATTTCTCAGCAGCGATCGGGCCGGATCACTATCGCACCTGGCTCGCGGAGCTGCCGAATGACGCGAGCCTTTCGCTCTACCTTCACATCCCGTTCTGCGAGACGCTTTGCCACTACTGTGCCTGCACCACGAAGGCGACACGCCGCTACGAGCCCGTGGCGCACTACTTAACCGCGCTCGAGGCCGAGATCCGTACCGTCGCAAGGATGGCTCCGAGCAGAGCGTCCATCGCGCACGTGCACTGGGGCGGCGGCTCCCCCAGCATCCTCACCCCTGACGATATTCTGCGCGTCTCAGAGTTGCTGAGGTCAGCCTTTTCCGTTCGCGCGACGGCTGAGATCGCGGTCGAGGTCGATCCGCGAAACATGACAGCCGAGAAAGTGGCGGCCTTCGCCGCGACCGGCGTCAATCGCGTCTCGCTCGGCGTGCAGGATTTCGACGAGCGCGTGCAGGAGGCAATCGGCCGCCAGCAGAGCTTCGAGCTGACGCGTCGCGTCGTCGACCTCTTTCGCGAACACGGCATCGTCTCGATTAATATCGATCTCGTCTATGGGCTGCCGCATCAGACGGCCGAGAGCGCCGCGCGAACCATTGCCCAGGCCCTGGAGTTCGCGCCGGATCGTATCGCCACGTTCGGCTATGCGCACCTGCCGCAACGGGTGAAGCCGCAGCGGCTCATCGACAATGCGACGTTGCCCGGCCCGCAGGAGCGCTTCGCCCAATCAGCGACGATTGTCCGCGCGCTGGAGAGGGCCGGATACCAGCGCATCGGCCTCGACCACTTTGCGCGACCGGGCGACAGCCTTTCGAGCCAGCCACTGCGTCGGAACTTCCAGGGTTACACCAGCGACCCCGCCGACGCGCTGATCGGGTTCGGTGCCTCGGCCATCGGCAAGCTTCCCGGCGGCTACGTGCAAAACGCTACTGCCACCCGTCAGTACGAGCGGCTGGTCGCGGAGCGCGGCATTGCGACGGCACGGGGGATCGCGCTCAGCCGCGACGATCGCGTGCGCGCCTACGTCATCGAGCGCCTGATGTGCGACTTTCGTCTCTCGTCGGCCGACCTCGTTTCCCAGTTCGGGGACGCGGCCAGACCTGTGCTCGAGGATGTTGCCGCTGCCGTCCGCCGCGACGCGGACAACCTCCTCGCCCTGACCGACGATGGTCTCGAGGTGACGGAGCGCGGCCGCCCGTTCGTGCGCAGCATCTGCGCCGCATTCGACCGCTATCTTGCCACCGGCCCAGGCACGCACTCGGTCGCGGTCTGACCGGCTGGCGAAAACGCCCGGAGGCGCCGCATCTATTGTGCGGCCTCGGGAAGACTGAGCTGGAGCTCGGCCAAACGCGCATAAAGGCCGCCGCGTGCCATCAGCTCCTGATGCGTTCCCTCCTCGACGATGCGGCCTTCATCCATGACGAGGATGCGGTCGGCCCGCAGAACGGTCGAAAGGCGATGGGCGACGATGAGCGTGGTGCGGCCGCGGCGCAGCGCATCGAGCGCCCTTTGCACGGCAACTTCGCTTTCGGCATCAAGCGCGCTCGTCGCCTCGTCGAGAAGCAGGATTGGCGCATCCCGCAGCACTGCCCGGGCGATCGCGATCCGCTGCCGCTGGCCGCCGGAGAGCGTAACCCCCCGCTCACCCAGCATCGTGTCGTAGCCCTGCGGAAGAGCCTTGATGAAGGTATCGGCTTGCGCCGTTGCGGCAGCCCGCTCGACGTCTTTCCGCGAGGCACCGGGCGAGCCGTAGCGGATGTTCCCGGCAACCGTATCGGCAAAGAGCGCGACATCCTGCGGCACGAGGGCAATACGCCGGCGCACGACCGTCAGATCGGCCTCGGGCAAAGGCACGCCATCGAGCAGCACGCGCCCCTTGCTCGGATCGAAAAAGCGCAATGCCAGCGCGAGGATCGTGCTCTTGCCGGCCCCGGACGGGCCGACGATCGCCACCGTCTCGCCGGGCGCGACCTCGAAGCTCACGCGATCGAGCGCCCGCGAAGCGCTGGCCTTGTCGTAGCGGAAGGAGACGTTCTCGAATGCGATGCGGCCCTCGGGCGGGCTCGGCAGGGGAACCGGTGACGGCGGTGAAGCGATCGCCGGTTTGATGGCGAGGATCTCGGTCAGTCGCTCGGCGGCACCGGCGGCCTGCTGGATGGCCCCCCACACCTCGGAAAGACCCGCCAGCGAGCTTCCGGCGAAGACCGCATAGAGCACGAACTGGCTGAGCGTGCCGGCCGTCATCGCCCCACTCGTCACGAGGCCGGCGCCGTACCACATCACGCCGACAATCCCGGCGAACACGAGCAGAATGACGAGCGCGGTCAGGCCGGCCCGCGCGAGGAAGCGCGAACGCGCCGCCGTGAAGGAGACCTCGACCGCCTTGCGATAGCGCTCCGTGACAACGTCCTCCGCCGTCGCGGACTGCATGGTGCGATGGGCGGCGAGGTGCTCGGCGGCATAACCGGCCGCGTCGGCGAGCGTATCCTGCGCCGAGCGCGACAGGCGACGGACCGAGCGGCCGTATGCCACGAGCGGCAGCACGATCGCCGGGATGGCGATCAGCACCAGCCCCGAGAGCCGCGGACTGGTCGCCACCATCATCGCGAGCGCACCGAGCAGCATGATGGCATTGCGGACGGCTTGCGACAGCGCCGCGCCCGCCGCGGCCGTGATCTGAGTCGTGTCCGCGGTGATCCGACTCATGATCTCGCCGGAGCGCTGGCGCTCGAAATAGCCGGCGTCGAGCGTCGCGAGATGAGCGAAGACTTTCTCCCGCAGGTCGGCAACGACCCTTTCGCCGAGCCAGTTGACGGCGTAGAAGCGGGCCGCGCTTGCCACGGCAAGGGCGGCACCGAGCCCGATGAGACCGAGGAAGTAGCGATCGATGGCGCCATGATCGCCGCCGGAGAAGCCGAAGTCGATCATACGGCGCACAGCGAGCGGAATGGCGAGCAGCACCAGCGCCGACACGACGAGGGCCACGCCGGCGACCGCCAGCATGCGCGGATGCCCGGCAAGATGCGACGCAAGCCCGGCGAGAGGCTTCAGCGAGCGCGGTTTTTCGCCGTCGCCCGTCGTTCCATCGCTGCCTCGGCCCCACCTGGATCGCCGACTCACCCGCGCCTCGCTGTTTAGAATGCTTCGCCTCTTCTTCGATGCCCGAGACCGGACCCCGGCTCAAGTGCGCATTTCGTGACAAGCACGCCATGCCGCAGGGCACTGAACGTGTCTCGCACTCCACAATTTCCCGCATGAATCGCTGCGCGAGAGGCGCGCGTTTGACAAAATTGGGCCATAAGCGTGATTGCGATTGCGCGCTGAGCTGGCGTCGCCCCGAAACCGGAACCGACCGATGGCCGAAGATCCCTACTCCGCCCTGGGCGTCCAGCGCTCCGCTACGGACGATGAGATCAGGCGTGCCTTCCGGAAGCTGGCGAAGGAGCTGCATCCGGACATCAATCCCAACAACCCGGCGGCCGCCGAGCGCTTCAAGCGGGTGACCGCAGCCTATGAGATCATCGGCGATCCAACACGACGGCAGGCCTACGACCGCGGAGAGATCGACGAGACGGGCGAGCCGCGGCGCACCTACCAGGGAGCGGCGGCGGGCCGCGGCGGTGGCCCCGATTTCGGCTTCAACGACATCTTTTCGGATCTTTTCGGGCAACGCGGGCCCCGCGGGCCGGGAGCGGGCTTCAGTCTGCGCGGACAGGACATGCGCTATACGCTGGACGTCGACTTCATGGAGGCCGTGCTCGGCGCCAAGAAGCGCGTCACTATGCCCGAGGGCGGACAGCTCGATCTCGCCGTGCCCGAAGGCGTGACAGACGGGCAGGTGCTGCGTCTGAAAGGCAAAGGCGGTCCTGGTATCCGAGGCGGCGAGCCGGGAGATGCACTGGTCGAGGTGCGCGTCCGGGCGCACCCGTACTTCAAGCGGCAGGGCGACGACATCCTGCTGGACGTGCCGATCACGATCGACGAGGCGGTGCTCGGCGGCAAGATTGAGGTGCCGACCGCGAGCGGGCGCGTCTCGCTGACGCTCCCCAAGGGCACGAGCTCGGGCCGGGCCTTCCGGCTCAAGGGCAAGGGTGCACGCAACCCGGCGACCGGTGTCTATGGTGACCAGATCGTTACGGTCGAGGTCGTATTGCCGCAGACGATCGACGACTCGCTCGCCTATTTCCTCACCGAGTGGCGCAAGAAGAACGCCTACAATCCGGGCCGCCCTTGAAGCCGGGCATCCGTGCCGCTCTCTGGCACGGCGATCGCTCTTCGAAAGCGCCTGAGCACCAGAGCTGCGGACTTTGCTCGCCGCTGCGGCTAGTGTCGCGGCCAGTGTACAAAGTCAATCTGGAGGAAACCGATGTCCAACGCGCCTTCCGCGCCTTTGAAGGGCGTGCTCCCCATCGCGCCGACGCCCTTTCACGACAACGGTGAACTCGATCTCGACGGGATGCGCAGGGTGCTCGACTGCATGATCGACCAGGGCGTGGACGGAATCTGCATCCTGGCGAACTATTCAGAGCAGTTCGCGCTGAGCGACGCCGAGCGCGAGACGTTGCTGCGGCTCTCGACCGAGCACGTCGCCGGCCGCGTGCCGGTGATCGCGACCATCAGCCACTACGCGACGCGAATTGCGGCTGCCCGCGCCCGGCAGGCCGTCGAAGCTGGCGCGCAGATGGTGATGATGATGCCGCCCTATCACGGCACGGCGATCCGCGCCGACGAGGGGGGCATGCTCGAGCATTTCGCCCGGGTGGCCGAGGCGGGCCGTTTGCCGATCATGGTGCAGGATGCGCCGCTGTCTGGCGTCACGCTATCGGTGCCGTTTCTCGCGCGGCTGGCGCGCGAGGTGCCGCTCGTGCGCTATTTCAAGATCGAGGTGCCAGGGACGGCGGCCAAGCTGCGCGCCCTCATCGCCGCCGCAGGTGACATGATCGATGGCCCGTTCGACGGCGAGGAAGGCATCACTCTCATGGCCGATCTCGACGCCGGAGCGACCGGCACGATGACCAGCGCCATGTATTCGGATCTCATCAAGCCCATTGTCGTCGCCCACGCCGAGGGGCGCCGTGAGGAAGCGGCGGCGCTCTACAATCGCCTCCTGCCACTGATCAACTTCGAAAACAGGCAGTGCGGCCTCAGGGGCACCAAGACCGTCATGAAGGAAGGCGGAGTCATCAGAAGCGACCATGTCCGCCACCCGCAGGCCCCTCTTCCCGAGGCGACACGCAGGGAGCTGATGGAGCTTGTCCGCGAGGCCAACCCGCTCGCGCTCCGATGGGGGACGTGAGGGCCGATGCGGCCTGACGGCTTGTTCCCCGGGCAGTCGGCACGCATAAAGACGACACGTCATTCTCAACCGACAGGCAGAGCACCGTGATGGAACCCGAGGCGCCGAAGGCCATCTTCCTGAAGGACTACAAGCCGTCCGGCTGGCTGATCGATACGGTCTATCTCGACATCGCGCTCGACCCGACCGAGACGCGGGTGCGGTCGCGCCTCGCAATGCGCCCGAACCCCGCGCGGACGGGCCGCCGCGGAGCCCTCGTCCTGGACGGCGAGAACCTGACGCTCGACCGGGTGGTGCTGGACGGCGAGGAGCTTGCGGGCAAAGCCTTCTCGGTCGGCGAAAACGGTCTCAGGATCGGTTCGCCGCCGGACACCGCGTTCGTGCTCGAAATCGAGACGCGCTGCAATCCGTCGGCCAACAAGGCACTTTCGGGGCTCTATCTGTCGAAGGGAATCTACTGCACACAATGCGAAGCGCAGGGATTCCGGCGGATCACGTATTTCCTCGACCGCCCCGACGTGCTTGCCGTCTATACCGTGCGCATCGAGGCGGATCCAAAGGCCGCACCCGTGCTGCTCTCGAACGGCAATCCCGTGGAACGGGGCACGCTCGATCGCGGGCATCGGCACTACGCGGTGTGGAAAGACCCGCACCCGAAGCCCTCCTATCTGTTTGCCCTGGTCGGCGGCCAGCTCGGCGCCATCACGTCGACCTTCAAGACGATGTCCGGGAAAAAAGTCGGCCTCGCCATCTATGTCGAGCCGGGCAAGGAGGAGCGCTGCGCATGGGCGATGGATTGCCTGAAGCGGGCCATGAAGTGGGACGAGCAGCGCTTCGGCCGCGAGTACGATCTCGACGTCTTCAACATCGTCGCCGTATCCGACTTCAACATGGGCGCGATGGAGAACAAGGGCCTCAACGTCTTCAACGACCGCCTGATCCTGGCGAGCGCCACGACGGCGACCGACAGCGACTATTTCAACATCGACCGCGTCATCGCGCACGAGTACTTCCACAACTGGACCGGCGACCGGATCACCTGCCGAGACTGGTTCCAGCTCTGCCTGAAGGAAGGGCTGACCGTCTTCCGCGACCAGCTCTACTCGGCCGACCATCGATCGCCCGCCGTACAGCGCATCTACGACGTGCGCATGCTGAAGGCGCGGCAGTATCCGGAGGACGCGGGCCCGCTCGCGCATCCGGTGCGCCCCGACCGCTTCATCGAGATCAACAACTTCTACACGTCGACCGTCTACGAGAAGGGCGCCGAGCTCTGCCGCATGATCCACACGCTGCTCGGCGAGGCGCTGTTCCGCAAGGGCATGGATCTCTATTTCGAGCGCCACGACGGGGAAGCGGCGACTGTCGAGGACTTCATCCAGTGCTTCGCGGACGTTAGCGGCCGCGACTTCAAGCAGTTCATGACGTGGTACTCGCAGGCCGGCACGCCGAGCCTCGTCTGCGACCTCACGTACAATGCCGAGAAGCGCACCGCCGACCTGACGGTCGAGCAGGTGCTGCTGCCGACGCCGGGCCAGCCGACCAAGAAACCGCTGCATATCCCGCTTCAACTGGGGCTGCTCGGCGGCAACGGCAACGATCTGCCGCTCGACACGGCCGGCGGGACGAGGATCGACGATGGCGTGCTCGAGGTCACCAAGCGCAAGGAGACGTTCCGCTTCGTCGATATCCCGTCTCGGCCCGTGCCGTCGCTGCTCAGGAATTTCTCGGCCCCGGTCAACCTGACGGTGGAGCTTGCCGACGACGACCTGCTGTTCCTCATGTCGCACGACAGCGACGAGTTCAATCGCTGGCAGGCAGGGCAGGACTACGCGACACGCCTGCTGACCGCGAGTGTCAGGGCGTTGCGCAAGGAGAAGCCGCTGCCCGATCCGTCGCGCTTCATCGCGGCCCTGGGCGAGATCGCGAGCGATGCGCGTCTCGAACCGTCGTTCCGCGCGCAAACGCTGACATTGCCGAGCGAGACCGATCTCGCCCGCGTCATTGCAAAGGACATTGATCCCGACGCAATCCACAAGGCGCGGAACACGCTGCGCCGCAAGATCGCGCAGACCCTCGGCAAGACGCTGGAGGACGTCTATGCCGAAATGACGGTGAAGGAGGCGTATGCACCGGCGCCCGATCAGATTGCGCGCCGGTCGCTTCGCAACTCGGTGCTGAGCCTGCTGACGGCACGCGGGACCGCCGCTGACGTGGCGCGAGCGGCCCAGCATTTCAACACGGCCAGCAACCTTACGGACGAGATCGCCGGCCTCGCGGCGCTTTCAGAGACGCGCGGCGCCGAGAAGAAGGCCGCGTTCGAGCGCTTCTACGAGCGCTGGCACGGCGACCATATCGTGATCGATCATTGGTTCCTCTATCAAGCCGCAGCGCCACAGCATGGCACACTCGCGACCGTCAGGAAGCTGGCGCGCCATCCGCTGATGTCGCTGGAGAACCCGAACAAGGTGCGCACCTTGATCGGCGCCTTTGCAGCGAACCCGGTCGCCTTCAATCGTCCGGACGGCGCCGGCTACGACTACGTCGCCGAGCGCATCCTGCAGATCGACGGGTTCAACCCGCAGCTTGCGGCGCGGCTGCTGACGGCCTTCCGGAGCTGGCGCACGCTCGAGAGCACGCGCAGGAAGCTTGCGGAGAAGGCCCTGAAGGGGATCGCGAAGTCGAAGCCGCTGTCGCGCGACGTCTACGAGATCGTCACGCGGATGCTCGACTGAGCGTCACAGGCGGTGGCCGGCATTTCCCCTCATTCGGTCCTGTCCGGCTACGGCTTGCCGCCGCCAGGGGTCTGAGTCACCGTCACGGGCGCCGCCTGAGATTTCTGCGGCGCCTCTTGTTGCTCGTCATCCTCGCGGTCGGACGGCTCGCGGTCGCGCCTGCGCCGCGGAGGCTCGGCCTCGGCCTGCCAGCGGGCGAACCCGCGCCGCTCCTCGGCCGTCAGTTGCGTCGCCACCTTGTCGAAGAGCGGCTGCAAAGCCTGGCGCAGCTTCACCTCCACGTCGAGCAGCCGATCATGCGCCTGGCGATAGCGCGCGATGTCGAACGGCTCGGCGATGAGCGCCGAGCGGACGTCGGCTCGCGCCTTGCGCAGCTCACGCCAGAACGGACGGGTCGCGCGAAGCTGCGGCCGAATCTCGTTCCAGATCTCCTTCTTCCGCTCCGCCGGCAGCGTGCGCGCAAACCTCAGCAACGTCGCCTGCTGGATGCCGGACGGCGGTCCCCATCCATGCTTGATACCGGCAGCCGTAACCAGCCCGAGAATGAGCAGATTGAGGGCCAGCGAGACGACGAGCAGGATGCCCTTCCAGCGCGGCCAAGCGGACGGCGTCTCACGGGAGGGCCCGGGATCGGTCATATCTGCTCCTCGTCGAGTCCATTCCACGCATCGAGCTGCAGCTCCGACAGCACCGTCTCGGCGTCCGACGCAGCCGGCTGGACGAGAGAGGCGACATTGTAGGTGGCGGTCGGCGCGATATCGCTGACGCCGATCGCAACGCCGAAGGCGAGCGAGGCGGCAAGAGCCGCGGCCGCCTGCCAATTGACGTCGCCGAACCATCGGCCTCTCGACGGACGGATCGCCGACGGCGCCGGGCCAGCGCCAGCCTGCGGCTCGAGCACCTTGCGGCCACCGTTCGCGCGTCCATTGACCGGCATGGGGATGATGCGCGCGCCGGCTGCAGCCTCGCGCTTGCCGCCGGCATCGGGCCGAGCCGCCAGCCCCTCGCGCCCGGCGGCCGCCATGATGCGCTCCGCAAGCTTGTCGAGCCGCTCGGGGTCCGGCGCCGATGCCTTCGTCAGCAGACGATCCAACGCCTGCGCCTCGCGGTGCAGCCGCCGCGCATCGTTCGAGCTGCCGATCAAGGCCTGCGCATCAACCACCAGCCTCTCCGGCCAGCGGGACAAATCACCACCATAAGCATCAAGCAGGCGCTCGAGGCCATCGAGGGTCAGTTTCTGGTCTCGACCGTTCATGCCATTCCGGGACACGCGGGTCCCGCCTCCATTACCATCCTGATCACGCCGGGTCCCCGCTGCCCGGCAAGAGATCCCGCCATTCCTCCTTCAACGCCGCTTTCAGCGAGCGCCGCCCCCGTGCAAGCAACGATTCGACAGCCTCGTCCGAGATGCCGAGCGTGGCGCCGACCTCGGTCTGGCTCAACCCTTCGAAATGAAACAGGGTGAGCGCCTGCCGCTGCCGGTCGGGCAAGGCCTTGAGGGCCTCGTCGACGCGCCGCGACAGATCCCGGTCGACCAGCCCGTCGAGCTGGCGTGCCGGCTCGGCCTCCTCGGGCACCTCCTCGACGACCGACAGGTGGCGCGACGAGCGGACACGATCGATGCAAAGGTTCGTCACCACCCGCCTCAGCCACGGCTTGAAGCCACCCGGACCGAGCTCCAGTCCCGAGGCGTTCCGCCAGAGCCTGAGGATCGCCTCCTGCGCCACGTCCTCGGCCTCGGCCTCGTCGCGAAGCATGCGACGCGCCACACCCAGGACGAGAGGCAAATGACGATCGACGACCTTGCGGAACGCCACGGCATCACCTTCCGCGAGGCGGGCCAGAAGTTGGCCGTCCTCGCTGCTCACTCCGTTTGCGGCGGGCGATGTGTCGCCGGTCCGTGCCAATGCTGTCCTCATCTGAAAGGCCCTTCACGGCCGATGTGTCGAGCTTGCCCGATCCGGCGACGCGGAGCTACTGCCGCATGCACCGACGTCACTCTTTGGCCGGCGCTCCGCCAGGCTCTCCCGGCCCGCGAGGGCCGCCGTCTCCCGGCATGCCGTCAGCGCCACCCCGATGCGGCCCCTTGCCGTGTGGCCCGGAACCATGGTGCCAGCCACGCATCCCGTGGCTGCGCCCAGGCAGCTCGCGGCGCGTCAGCGTGCCGTCCTTGTCGGCATCGAGCCGGGCGAAGCGCTCCGCAGCCTTGGCTTGGAACTGTTCACGGGTGACCTTGCCGTCCGGTCCGGCACCCATGCGGTGTGCCATCCGCTTCACGGCGTAGTCCGCCATCTCCTTGCGCAGAGCATCACGGTCGGCCTGGTCGACGACGCCGTCCTTGTTCCAGTCCATGCGGGCGAAGCTGCGGTCGGCAAGCGCGGCCACCTCGTCCTTGGTGACGACGCCATCCTTGTCGGCGTCGGCCTGCCTGAGGAAGCCGAGCCCGCGCATCATGCCGTGGCGCCCGCCGCGCCTCATGCCGAACATGCCTTCGTCAGTCGCGCTGCGGCCACGCATGAGCGGCGGCAGGTCGGCATCGTCGATCTTGCCGTCGGAGTTGATGTCGGCCTCGGCGAACCGGCGCTCGAACTCGACGCGAACCTCGTCCTTGGTGGCCTTGCCGTCATGATCGGCATCGAACGCGCGCAAGGCGCGCTGGCCCATCCTATCGCCGCCTCGGCCGCGGCGATCGACACGGCGCGACATGCCGTCCTTAATCACGGCCTCCATCTCGGCCGGGTCGATGACGTTGTCGCCGTTCTTGTCGAAGCGGGCGAAGCGCTCGCGCGTGCGCGTGTCGAACTGATCCTTGGTCACGGAGCGCGAGAACCAGCCGCGCTTGCCCAAGCCGCCGATACCGTCGTCCTCCATCATGGGCCCATGGCCCCACCGGTCCCGATGCCCGGGGGCCGACACCGCCGCGATCGTGCCCGCGACCAGCACGACACCCGCAGCAGCCAGCGCGATCTTCGTCTTGGACATCTCCAACTCCTCGTTCCAGGACCCCGCCACTTCCGAGCGGGGCGATGCTTCTGAAACGAGCGAGACGCGAACTTCCGTCGCCTCGGAGGACGCTCAGGCGATCAACTCGTCAAAAAGGGAGGCGACCTCGCGCGTCAGGTCGGCGAGTGACCCTTCCAGGTTAGAAAAATCGGGCGCCTCGCCGACCCTTGCCAGCAACTCCTTCAGGCCGTCCGGAGCCTTGGCCGGATCGAACGGGCCGTCGAGCGTCAACCGCGTGACCTGGGTCAGGTTGTGGATGAGACCGGCAGCCGGGATGAGAACGTCAGCGGCCCGGGCCGGGATGAAGCCCCTCGCCGCCAGCTTCTCGAGCGCCCGGACCGTGGTCTGATCGAGCACGTCGGGGGCGTCTGCCGCGTGCACGAGCTGCAGGTACTGGGCGATGAACTCCAGATCGACCAGCCCGCCTCTCACCTGCTTGAGATCCCAGAGGTTGGCGGTACCCTTCTCCTTCTCGATCATCGCGCGCATCTCGCGCACGTCCGTGGCGATCTTTGCCCGGTCTCGGCGACGGACCAGGACCGACCGGATGGCGGCCTCGACCCTGCCGACGAGGTCCGGCGGCCCGCTGACCACGCGTGCACGCGTGAGCGCCATGTGCTCCCACGTCCACGCCTCGTTGGCCTGATAGTCGATGAAGCGCGAGAGCTGGGTCGCGACCGGCCCTTTCTGTCCGGACGGCCGCAACCGCATATCGACCTCGTAGAGCGCTCCCTCGGCGGTCGGGACCGAGAGCGCCGATATGAGACGCTGCGTGAAACGGGCGTAGTACTGGCTCGGTGCGAGCGCGCGGTCGCCGTCGGATTGAGACGTCTCCGGATCGAAATCGTAGACCACGATCAGGTCGAGATCGGAGCCGGCGGTCATCTCGCGGCCGCCGAGCTTTCCCATGGCGATGACGACCGCCGCACCATTGGCTATTTGGCCATGCGCCCGCACCATCTCTGTCTCGACGCGCTTCGACAGCGCCCGGATCAGATGACCGGCGAGTTCAGCGTAGGCGCCTCCTGCGTTGGCGGCGGAGATCGTCCCCGAGAGAACGCGGACACCGATGAGGAACGCCTGCTCGCTGCCGATGACGCGGGCCCGATCGAGCGCCTCCTGCAGATCGGCGCCGTCGCCGATCGCATCCTCGACGATGCGCCGCAGCGCCTCGTCGTCGGGCAGGCTTCCGAAGAACCCCGGATCGAGAACGGCATCCAGCACGCGGCGACGGCGGCTCAGGATGCGGGCGAGCCTCGGGGCCGTGCCCATGATGTCGGCGATGAGGCGCAGCAGGCTCGGATTGGCACGAAGGAGCGAGAACAACTGCACGCCGGACGGCAGCTCCGCCAGAAAGCGGTCGAAGCTCGCGAGCGCCGCGTCCGGATCGGCCGTGCGGCCCAGCGCCTCGATCAGCAGCGGCTGCACCTCCGTCAACAGCTCGCGCGACCGTTGCGTCCGAACGGCAGGATAGCGGCCGTGGTGCCAGCCACGGACGGCCGCGATGGCATCGCTCGGCCGTTCATAACCCATCCGGTGAAGCGTCTCGATCGTGGCGGGATCGTCGGACTCACCCGCGAAGACCATGTTCGATCCGGCCGCCGTCAGCTCCGGAGTGGTCTCGAACAGGGCCGCGTAATGTCTCTGGACCCGCTCCAGGCGGGCAACCAGTTCCGTCGAGAAGGCCGCAAGCGTCTCATATCCGGCGAACCGCGCCAGGCGCTCGAGGTCAGCCTCGCTGGTCGGAAGGGTTTGCGTCTGCTCGTCGGCGAGCATCTGGAGGCGGTGCTCGATGCGGCGCAGGTAAGTGTAGGCCTCGGCGAGGTCCGAGACGACGGGCGGATCGATCCAGCCGCGCTCGGCAAGCCGCTCCAGCGCAACGAGCGTTGTCGGCACGCGGAGATCCGACTGCCGCCCGCCGGCGATCAACTGCTGGGTCTGCACGAAGAACTCGATCTCGCGGATGCCCCCACGGCCGAGCTTGATGTTGTGGCCGGCCACGCCGATCTGCCCGAACCCCTTGAAAGCGTGGATCTGGCGCTTCATCGCGTGGATGTCGGCGATGGCGGCGAAGTCCAGGTACTTGCGCCAGATGAAAGGTGCGAGCTCCGCGAGGAAGGACCGGCCGGCCGTAAGATCGCCGGCGATGGGTCTTGCCTTGATAAGGGCCGCGCGCTCCCAGTTCTGCCCAAAGCTCTCGTAGTAGTTCAGCGCCGCGTCCGATGCGATGGCGACCTGCGTCGCGCCCGGATCCGGACGCAGGCGCAAGTCGGTGCGGAAAACATAACCGTCCGCCGTTCTTTCCTGCATGAGCTTGACGAGGTCGCGCGTCATCCGCACGAAGAAGGCAGGCGCTTCGAGCCCTGGCTTGAGGCGCGCCAGCTCGGGCTCGTAGAAGACGATGAGATCGATGTCGCTCGAGTAGTTCAACTCGCCGGCCCCGTGCTTGCCCATGGCGAGCACCATGTAGCCGGAACCGCGCTCGGGCCGCTCGCGATCGTCGCCGACCCAGTCGCCGCGCTGGACCGCCTGGGCAAAGAGAAAGCGGATGGCCGCGTCGACAGCGGCATCGGCGGCGGCGGTCAGACCCGCGGTGACGCGCATGACGGGCCAGACGCCGCCGAGGTCGGCGAACGCGATGAGAAGCGCCACCTCGTTCTTGAACTCGCGCAGGAGACGCATGGCCTCGGGGATCGCAGAGGCTACTGCCACCGTGTGACCCAGATCGGCGCAGAGCCGCGACAGATGCGCCGCCGGCTCGCAGTCGAGCAACCTGACAAGGCGGTCCGGATCGCGCCGGATGAGACCCGCCAGATATGGCGAGCAACTCAGCGTTCCGCCGATCAGACCGCGCACTTCGGGGAGATCGAGGAGCTCACCGAGGCGGACGTGCTGTTTGCCGCCCGTGCTCTCCTCGCGCAGATCGGCCAGCAGCGTCACCGCCTGCTCTCGGTCAACGGCGCGCGGCGTTTCGACAATGCGCGTGCGGAGTGACCCGTTTTCGTCGCTCATCCCCGAACCGGCTCCTTCTCGTGGCCCTGATCCGTCGGCAAGTCTGCCACGTGAGGGGGCGTTCGCGCGAGCGGCAGGCTGACCACGACGCGAAGCCCCGGGGCATTGTCCTCGAGCGCGACGCTGCCGCGATGCAGGCGGGCAACGGCTGCGACAAGGCTGAGACCGAGTCCGGTTCCGGGCAGCGAGCGGCTCTGCTCCAGGCGAACGAAGCGCTTCAGGGCCCGCTCACGGTGCTCGGGAGGGATACCGGGCCCGCGGTCCGCGACGACGAGGCGGGCGTGCTCGCCGGCTTTTGCGATGGAGATCGCTATCTCGCGGTCGCCCTTGGCATCGGCGGCGTACTTCAGGGCATTGTCGATCAGGTTGGCGAGCATCTGCCCGAACAATTGCCGGTTTCCGTTAACCCAGACATCCGGCTCGACGTCGGTCTGAAGCGCGAAGTCTGCCTCCTCGGCGACCGGCTCGTAGAGCTCGGCGACGTCCGCCACCAGACGGGACAGGTCCACGGTCGCGACGGCATCGCCGGCGCTGCCGGCCTCGAGGCGCGCAATCAAGAGCAGCGCGTTGAACGTCTTGATCAGCTCGTCGGCCTCGTCGATCACCTTCTCGAGGCCCGAGCGCCAGGCCTCAGCGCCGCGGCCGTCGGCGAGGGCGGCCTCGGCGCGGTTGCGGAGACGGTTGAGCGGGGTCTTGAGGTCGTGCGCGATGTTGTCGGAGACTTCTCTCAGCCCCGTCATGAGCTGCTCGATGCGGCCCAGCATCTCGTTGAGCTGCACGGCCAGCCGATCGAGCTCGTCGCCGGAGCCGTCGACGGGAATGCGGCCTGAGAGATTGCCGGCCATGATGTCGGCGCTGGCGCTGCTCATGTCCTCGATGCGGGTCTGGATGAGGGTCGCAATGAGGACGCTGCCGGCGAGGCCGAGGAGCAGGAGGAGGGCCGTTCCGTAGCCGATGGTCCTATACACGGCCAGGAGAAGCGCACGCTGATCCTCGACGTCCCGCCCCACCACGAGACGCGGCTCGCCGTCGATGTCGATGAGCAGCCCTGCCGCCGTGCGCCGGACACCGCCAGCAGAATAGGTGAAGAGGCCGCGGCCGATGGCGCCGTGCCAATCGGGAGGACGTGTCAGGTTTCCGGCACGGTATGTGCCGCTGGCGTCGGCGAGATAGTAGATGCCGCTGCCTCCGGAGTGGCTTCGCTCGGCAACCAGCCTCGCAAGCGCATCAAAGCCGCGAGTCACGAGCTCGGACTTCAACTCCGCGGCATCGGTCTCGATGGAGCGCTCGGCCGAGCGCGTATAGATGGCGTTGGCGTTCCAGCCGACGACGCCGGTGATGACCGCGGCAACTCCGGCGAGCAGCAGAACAACCGCCAGCGTCCTCCGGAAGACACGCGATCGCAGCAGTCCAAAGCGTCGGATCTTAAATGCGACCCATGGGCCGGATCGGTTTCGAAGTCGCATTTAAGATCCAAAGACGCTTTAGATACGTAGAGTCCTAAAGCAACTTTGGGCTTGAAATTCGCTCCTCGCCGGGCCGCGAAATGAAGGCGAACTTCAAGTCCGTTGCTTTAGCCGATGCCATCTCGGATCATGTATCCGGCGCCGCGGACGGTGTGCAGCAGCGGCTTGTCGAAGCCCTTGTCGATCTTGCCTCGCAGCCGGGAGATATGAACGTCGATGACGTTGGTTTGCGGATCGAAATGATAGTCCCAGACGTTCTCAAGCAGCATCGTGCGCGTGACCACTTGGCCGGCATTGCGCATCAGATACTCGAGCAACCTGAACTCGCGCGGCTGCAGGACGATGGACGTGCTGCCGCGCATCACTTTGTGGGTGAGCCGATCCAGCACAAGATCGCCGACGGCGTAGCGAGTGGCGGGCTCTTCCGATGACACCCGGCGTACAAGGGCTTCGATCCGGGCGAGCAGCTCGGTCAGCGCGAACGGCTTCGTCAGGTAATCGTCGCCGCCGACCTTCAAGCCTTTCACACGATCATCGACCTCGCCAAGGGCGGACAGAATGAGCACCGGTGTACGCACGCCGGCGCTGCGCAGCGACTGGATGGCGGAAAGGCCGTCGCGCCGCGGGAGCATGCGGTCCATGATGATGGCATCGAAAGCACCGGAGAGGGCAAGGTCGAGCCCCTCCTCGCCATCGTATGCGACTTCCGCCCCGTGCCCACTCTCTTTCAGTCCGCGCTGCACAAAGTGGGCGATCTCTCGATCATCCTCGACAATGAGCACCCGCATGACCGCCTCTTTTCCATCTCTCCGATCGTTGGCTCCGTAAGCCGAGAGACGCACCCTGTCAGGAGCGCGCCCCATCGACAACTCGTCTGACCGACGCGATCAGCCCTTCGTGTCGAACTGGACCGCCACGAAGCGGATCGTCTCTCCCTGCTTGACGCGCAGCAGAACCGCCTTGCGGCCGTCATCACGCGCCTTCTTCACGCCGGCGATGACATCCTGCGGGGTCTTGATGACGCGACCTTGCACCTCAAGGATCGTATCGCCCACCCTCAGACCCTTGAGCGCGGCATCCGAGTCGCTGTCGATGTCCTTGATCACCACGCCTTCGTCCTTCGGATCGGAGGCCGGACCGACAGAGAACCCGAGCGCTGCAAGCTCCGTCGCATCGGCGTCCGGCTTCGCCTG
>Ga0180220_1001490_pt1 | contig 17143 bp, 16 predicted proteins | sample eDN5th37CBELigBY_FD_151335 | JGI IMG/M metagenome (GOLD analysis project Ga0180220, IMG submission 151335) | Enriched backyard soil microbial communities from Emeryville, California, USA - eDNA 5th pass 37_C BE-Lig BY (version 2) (version 2) | ecosystem: Environmental > Terrestrial > Soil >...
TGTTACTCACCCGTCCGCCGCTAATCTTTGGGAGCAAGCTCCCTCAGATTCGCTCGACTTGCATGTATTAGGCACGCCGCCAGCGTTCGTCCTGAGCCAGGATCAAACTCTCCAATAAAGTGTTTGATATAGCTCATAAAAATTTGTACTATATAGTACGTTTTTGTTAATCGAAATTAACGTTGGCACGCTTGGTTTTGTTTAGTTTTCAAAGAACTTTTTAGTTGCTTCATCAAGAAGCGACTTTAAAATAATACCATGAAACAATTGTATTAGTCAACAACTTTTTTCAAAAAAGTTGTTTTGTTTCAGTTAGTCTTTTTTGAAGACGAATAATAATATATCATGTGTATTAAAGCATGTCAACAAAAATTCAAAAATATAAAAAGCAATCAGAATAAAAGGTATTTTCCTCCTTCCTGATTGCCCTACTGAACTTGCTTTTAACTAACAATAAACATTTTTATTATAATTAATGCAGCTAATCCCGGGATTCCTAATATCCCCGAAATGCTTGATGTAATAAAGTTAATCGGTATATGTAAATCTATGCTTGTACCAAAGGCATTTACAAAAAACAACAGTAGCGCCCCTATTATAATCTTTATTGAAAGCCGCCCTAGTAATTGCAATGGACGAATTGGAGCTCCTACAAATAACAAAATCAATATTATTCCGCCTATTACAGAAAAAACTAAAATAGGATCCACTAAAACACTCCCCTTTTATCCCTTTTATTTATAGGATATGAAGGGAGTATTAAATTAGAACAAGCTATCCTTATGTGTTTAAATTTTCCCTATTTTTATATTTCGTTTTTTTGCTTCTTTGAGTAGAAAGAAATATTTGGCCTCTGCAATTTTTAAATCATAGAGTACTTCAGGAGAAGGTTCAACACTTTTATCAACTAATTGTTTTTGCCGATTCCATTCTTTTTTCATTGTAAGCAAGTTTTGTATTAGTTGTTGATCATATTGATTTCTTAACCAACCTTTTCGGCGAAAAAGCACGGAACATCCTCCTCTATAATTCTCTTCTTCCTTCTAACGCTTTGGATAAAGTAACCTCATCGGCATATTCTAAATCCCCGCCTACCGGTAAGCCATGTGCAATTCTCGTAAGTTTAATACCAGACGGCTTTAACAGCCTTGAGATATACATTGCCGTTGCTTCCCCTTCAATATTAGGGTTTGTAGCGAGAATGACCTCTTGTATAACATCATCTTGCAATCTTTTTAGAAGTTCAGGAATCTTGATATCCTCTGGACCAATTCCCTCCATTGGTGATATAGAGCCATGCAATACATGATATAACCCGTTATATTCCTTCATTTTCTCCATGGCAATAACATCTTTTGGGTCTTGCACCACACACACAACACTTTTATCTCGGCGCTCATCCTCACATATGTAACAAGGATCTTGATCTGTTATATGTCCGCATACAGAGCAATAGGTAAGATTTCGCTTCGCATTCACTAGTGCTTTAGCAAAATCAAGGACAACGTCTTCCTTCATATTTAGGACAAAAAAAGCCAGACGAACGGCCGTTTTCGGACCGATTCCTGGCAATTTCATAAAGCTATCGATTAACTTTGATATTGGTTCAGGATAATGCATGATAATCCCCCTAGAACATTCCCGGTAAGTTCATTCCTTTTGTGAACTGACCCATTGTTTCATTTGTTAGTTCATCCATCTTTTTCAATGCATCATTTGTTGCAGCTAAAACTAAATCTTGAAGCATTTCAATATCTTCTGGATCTACTACTTCTTCTTTAATGTTTACTTCTAGCACTTCTTTTTGACCGTTTACTACAACTGTTACCATACCGCCACCAGCAGTACCTTCTACAGTTTTTTCAGCAAGTTCTTCTTGTGCCTTCGCCATATCCTTCTGCATTTTTTGCATTTGCTTCATCATTTTTTGCATATTTCCCATACCGCCACGCATCATAACTTCATTCCTCCAAGTTTAATCTTTTATTTCAATTAGTTCATTTCCAACTAGCTTTCTTGCTTCAGCAATAAGTGGATCTTCCTCACCACTTGGCTGATTTTGATCTTCATCCTTTTGATCTCTTAAAAACTCTTTCCTTATTTTAACCCAATCATGCTCGGGAACGCCAACCATTTCCATGCTTTTACCGACAATCTCTTGTAAGATCACTTCTAAATTGGTTCGCACATTATTATTATTTTCTGCTACCATCTTACAATGAATTTCAAACTTAAATTTTAAGACAAAGGCATTCTCTGAAGCTGCAACTGGCTCGCTATCATTTAAAAGAGCTGCATGTGATACTTTATTCTGACGTCGAAGCATTTCTAATAGCTCTGCCCATCGTCCCTTTATAATCTCTAAATCTTTTCTAGTTGCAGACTTTAGGATTTCTTGAATTCTTCCTTCTGGCGTTTTATAGCCACTTTTCATTGACCTTTGCTTTGGCTCCTTTGAACCTGTTGTTCCTTGTTGCGGAGCCGTAAATCCTTGTTGTTTTAGTCGATTTACCTCTGATTGTAAACTAGTTATTTTTTCTAGTAAAGACTGATACTCTTCTTGATTTGATTGAGATGCATTTGTTGATTGTTGACAGAGCTTTACAAGGGCAACTTCAAGGAAGACACGCGGATGATTTGTCCATTTCATTTCTTGCTGGCTCTTACTTAACAACTCGATGATCTCATATATTTCTGAAGATGGTATTTCCTTTGATAGCTGAATGAAATGATCATCTACTGAAACACGCTCTAGAACATCTTCCAGTGTAGGTGCTGTCTGATACAATAGCATATCGCGATAGTAAAAGATAAAGTCCTCAATAAACCTGCTTGGGTCTTTTCCTTGAAACATTAATTGATCCAACGCTTGCAAAGCAACTGTTACATCTTTCTGATGGATTGCTTCCGCAATTTTTCCGATCATCTCCTGTGATACTGACCCAGTAATGAGTAATGCCTCATTTAACGTTACTTGGTCATCACTATATGAAATAGCCTGATCAAGTAAACTTAACGCATCACGCATACCTCCATCAGCTGCTCTTGCGATAACATCAAGTGCTTCATCTTCTACATTTACCTGTTGGTTATGTACGATCTCTTTCATTCTTCCTACAATTGAAGCAGCTGTTATTCTGCGAAAATCAAATCGTTGACAGCGAGAGATAATCGTTAAAGGAATTTTATGAGGTTCAGTAGTAGCTAATATAAAGATGACATGCTTCGGCGGTTCCTCAAGAGTTTTTAATAAAGCATTAAAAGCTCCAATTGATAACATATGAACTTCATCGACAATATATACTTTATATTGTACGGCTGATGGAGCAAACTTTACTTTATCTCTAATATCTCTTATTTCATCTACACCATTGTTTGATGCAGCGTCAATTTCAATCACATCTGATATGGAACCGTTCGTAATACCTTTACAAGCAGCACACTCATTACAAGGCTCCGCTACCGGTGCTTTTTCACAATTCACTGCTTTTGCAAAGATCTTTGCTGCACTAGTTTTTCCTGTTCCACGAGGCCCAGAAAAAAGATACGCATGTGAAAATTTATTTTGTAATAGGGCATTTTGTAAGGTTTTAGTGATATGTTCTTGTCCAACCACATCATGGAATAACTGTGGCCGAAAAACACGATATAATGCTTGATAACCCACAAAAACGTCTCCCTTCTTTTTCATCTTCTTTATTATAACAACCATCGTTGCTTTTACAAAGTCGTTTCTTAGAAAAGCGCAAGCGCCTTGAACAGACTAAGACAGCATAAGACGCTCCAGGAATAGAAGACGTTCTTTTTTTCAATTCCTGAGCGGCTCATGATCTCGAGGGAGTTACTTACTCGACATCCTGTCGCTGTAACTGAACTTGCACGTCCTGTGCTTCAGGTCTAGAAGCTGGAGCTAGACACCAATACTAAGTACAAACTTTTCTTCCCTTTTAAAATAAACGTAGCTTCTCACCAAGTCCTAACAACACTCATAAAAGCACTATACTTTTTGGTCATAAATAAAAAACTCACTCAAAAAGAGTGAGTTTATTTAAAATATTACCTGCCGTGCACCTTCCGTCGATTAGCCACCATAGGCGTTACTTAAGCAGTTAGCTCGGCTCAGGCAACCCTGCGGCACATGAGAGCTTCCACTTAATGCTGCTTCCTTCCGGACCTGACATGGTTCATGGATTCCCATTGCGCAGGACCCAAGCGTCAACACCACTTACTTAAGGCAGCCCTACAGTGAGCTAACCTCTAGAAGGGATTCGGCCTCGCTAGAGCGGATTGCGAGTACAGGGCACCGCTACCTCCCCGCTTAGCACGGCAAAATTGATACCATATTTAGTTGCATCGTTAAGTACGACGCATTTATAAGTATATATCCTAATAATATAAATTGCAACTTCTAGACTATGTAAGTTTTTGTCAGCATTGTTTCTTTTGCTTTTTTCGTTCTCTTAATTCCCTGAAAAATAAGCTTAACATTTCACTGCACGCCGCATCTTCAATCCCTTTTGTTACCTCAACCTGATGGTTAAACCTTTCTTCTTGCAAAAGATTCATCAATGTACCTGCGCAGCCACCCTTAGGATCAGAAGCACCATAAACAACCCGCTTAATCCTTGAAAGAACAATCGCTCCCGCACACATTGGACATGGCTCCAGAGTAACATATAACGTTGCATTTTCTAATCTCCAGGAACCTATTTTTTCACATGCTTTATCTATAGCCAATATTTCTGCATGGGCAATAGACCGTTGCTCCGTCTCTCGTAGATTATGTGCTGATGAAATAACAGTATCATTTAATACAATGATCGCCCCAATTGGAACTTCCCCTATTTCCTTCGCCTTTCTCGCTTCTTCTAAAGCTAACTTCATATAGTATTGATCATTCAATCCAATATATCCTCCTTATTAAGAATAAGCGTAAGGCGCTAAGCATTCGGCGACAAGCATAAGGCAAATAGGAATAGAAGGTGCTTTTTACCTCCTATTCCTATTTACCTAGACCCTAGAGCCGATGGCGCCTGAAGCTAGACACTAAAACTAAGTACAAGATTTTATTTCTTACCTATAGAAATAAAACAATTGTTGCATATTAATTTTAAAGCTTACTGTGGCACTAATGTTAATAGCCTAATTTTTATAAAGGAGAAAATAGCTCATATGCAGCAAACAAATAAACAAGCACTTCTTATTATAGACATGATTAATGACTTCAATTTCGCGCATGGCCCTATTTTGGCAGAACAAGCTGACGCAATCTCCCACAATATTCTTTCACTAAAAAATAAAATGAAAACAGACAACTGCCCGATTATCTATGTTAATGATCATTATAACCTATGGCAGGCTAACTTTGAGAAAATTGCTCAAAAGTGCAGTAATTCCTTAAGCGAAAAAATCATTCACCGTTTATATCCAGACGATGATGATTATTTTTTAATAAAACCAAAACACTCTGCATTTTATGGGACTGCCCTCAATACGTTATTATACAGTCTTAACATAACTAAGCTTGTGATTACAGGAATATCTGGAAATATATGTGTCCTCTTTACCGCCAATGATGCCTATATGAGGGAATATGATATTACCATTCCTGCTGACTGTGTTGCATCTAATAATAAAAATGATAATGAATTTGCTTTAAAAATGATGAAGAACACCCTAAAAGCCACAATTATCCATACAGAAAAAGAATAAAAGCGCAAGCGCCTTGGTCAGCCTCGGGCTTATGACTTCGAGGCTGTCAAAATCACGACGTCCTGTCGCATTGACTGCACTTGCACGTCCTGTGCGATCTAAGGCTAGGTGCTGGAGCTGGATGACGTTCGCTTATCTACAGTACAAGAAATTTTATAATTTAATAGACCATAAATTAACATGCATCAAGCCTTCTCATCATATGATGTATAAAAATGTTTTTGAGGAGGACAAACATGCAAATACATACCGTCCAACAAGGACAAAACTTGTATGGGATTGCACAAGCATATAGTACTACAGCAGAGGAAATTATTCGGACAAATGAAATTCCAAACCCTAATAATTTAGTTGTCGGTCAAGCGATTGTTATTCCTATCCAAGGCAGATTTTATTGGGTACAGCCTGGAGATAGTTTGTATGCTATTGCAAGAAGATTTGGAATTTCCACATCAGAACTTGCTAGGGTAAATAACATTCCCTTAAATCAACCCCTTTCTATAGGAGTAAGACTCTACATTCCTGAAGGGGAGAAAAGATCGGTCGAATCTAATGCTTATATTGAACCAAGAGGCACAAGTGTTCCAGCTAACCTTGAGCAGGCTGCTAGAGATGCTGCACCATATTTAACCTATTTAGGACCATTTAGTTTTCAAATTCAACGGGACGGAACACTTAAAGAACCGCTTTTAAATAATTTCCCCCAAATTGCCAGGCAAAATAATGTCACATTAATGATGGCCATCACCAATTTAGAAAACGATCAATTTAGTGATGAACTAGGGAGAATTATTTTAACAAACACAGAGATACAAAATAAACTTTTAAATAATATCGTAACAACCGCTAAAAAATATGGTTTCAGAGATATTCATTTTGATATGGAGTACTTAAGGCCGCAGGATCGTGAGGCCTATAACCAATTTTTACGGAAAGCAAAGGCCCGTTTTAATCAAGAAGGCTGGCTTCTTTCTACAGCCTTGGCACCTAAAACAAGTGCAGGGCAAAAAGGACGTTGGTACGAAGCACATGATTATAAGGCACATGGGCAAATAGTAGATTTTGTTGTCATTATGACATATGAATGGGGATATAGCGGTGGCCCGCCAATGGCTGTATCCCCAATAAACCCGGTAAGGGAAGTTCTAGAATACGCTATTACCGAAATGCCAAGCCGTAAGATTATGATGGGGCAAAACTTATACGGCTATGATTGGACATTACCTTATGTAGCTGGCGGGCAATATGCTAAGGCTGTTAGTCCTCAGCAGGCTATTCAGCTTGCAAGTACAAATAATGTGCCAATTCGATATGACCAAGAGGCACAAGCTCCTCACTTTAATTACAGAGATGCAGATGGGAAGGAACATAAAGTTTGGTTCGAAGATGCTAGATCGATTCAAGCAAAATTTGACCTTATCAAAGAACTGAATTTACGAGGGATTAGTTATTGGAAGCTAGGGTTATCCTTTCCTCAGAACTGGCTGTTACTTGCCGATAATTTTCAAATTGAAAAGAAGTGATGTTTATAGAAAGAGGTACTCACCATCGGATGAGTACCTTTTTCTATTAGATTTTTTTATAGTAGAAAAGTCCCTCCATGGAGTAAAAAAATAGAAAATGTAAACAATCCCTTAAATCAATACTCAAAAGGAGTGTTGCGTGGTAAAATGAAATTTGTCGATTTTTAGTATTGGTGTTTCGTTTTAAAGGAGGACCCATGATGAATATACCCTTTATTACTGTAGAGGGACCGATTGGTGTTGGAAAAACATCTTTATCAAAAGCAATAGCTGAATACTACAATTTTCATTTATTAAAAGAAATCGTTGAGGAAAATCCCTTTCTTGGAAAGTTTTATACAGATATTGAAGAATGGAGCTTTCAAACAGAAATGTTTTTCCTTTGTAATCGATATAAGCAATTAGAGGACATTGACAAAAAGTTTCTTCAGGCAAATAAACCGGTTGTAGCAGACTATCATATTTATAAGAACCTTATCTTCGCAAGACGTACCTTAAAGCATGAGCAATACGATAAGTATTTGAAAATTTATGATATTTTAACAGATGGTATGCCAAAACCTAATATCATTATTTATCTCACCGCTAGTCTTGACACATTGCTTGCACGAATTGAAAAAAGGGGTCGTGAAATAGAACATCAAATAGATCCCCAATATTTACAGCAGCTTTCAGAAGACTATGAAATTGCCATGTCACAGTGGGAAAAAGAAAATCCTTCTATCCCGGTTATTCGTATTAATGGAGATACATTGGACTTTGTTCAAAATCCACAAGATTTAACATATATATTCAAGACATTGGATCAGTACTTGCAAAAAGGAGCAACGATAGATGAATTTACGCGAAAAATATAAAATTCCTCACAATGCAGTTATTACGATAGCTGGTACTGTAGGTGTTGGAAAGTCTACAATGACAAAAGCTTTGGCAAAAGAGCTGGATTTCAAAACCTCCTTCGAAAAGGTAGATTCAAATCCATATTTAGATAAATTTTATGCAGACTTTGAAAGATGGAGTTTTCATTTGCAAATTTATTTTCTTGCTGAACGTTTTAAAGAGCAGAAGAAGATTTTTGAGTATGGCGGAGGTTTTATCCAAGATCGTTCAATTTATGAAGATACAGGGATATTTGCAAAGATGCATTATGAAAAAGGAACAATGTCTGAGGTTGACTATGAAACCTACAAAAACCTTTTTGATGCGATGGTGATGACTCCATATTTTCCACATCCAGATCTTCTTATTTATTTAGAAGGTAGCTTGGACGATATTTTATCTCGTATTAAACTTCGTGGACGTCCGATGGAACAGCAAACACCCATCGAATACTGGACAGAGATGCATCAAAGATATGAGAACTGGATTAATAATTTTAATGCATGTCCTGTTCTTCGTATTAATATAAATGATTACGATATTATGGAAAATGAACAATCCATTGAACCAATTATTGAGAGAATCGGTTATTTTATTGAACAAACGAAATTTCTAAAAAAATAAGAGGATGACATAAAGGTTTTAAGTCCCTTTATGTCATCCTCTTTTCATGTTTGAGTTCGCAAAATTTCCCGTTATATAAATAAGTGATAGAGACGATCCATCAGAAAGCATAAAAAAAATCGCTACAGTGCAGTAACGATTTTGAATCAATCTCCCACATTTTATGCGCTAAATATGAGAATGAATTTTAAAATTATGGAGGAGGAAAGGGGATTCGAACCCCTGCGGGCTTTGACACCCCTGTCGGTTTTCAAGACCGATCCCTTCAGCCGGACTTGGGTATTCCTCCGTATTGACAAGATATAATTTATCATAGGATCTATATGCTTGTCAACATATTTCAAAAACTTTTTCAAAAGTTTTTTTACATAAATTATCATGCCTAAATTTATAAAAAGTTATTCTTTAAAAAGACTTCTTATCCCATCAAACTGATTACGAAAACCTTATGAAAAAAGAATACTAAAAGGGAATCAAAAGACTCCCTTTCAATATTGTTTTACTCTGCCATACTAATTCTTTCTTTATTTCCCATATAAGGTCTTAATACCTCCGGAATAATCACTGACCCATCTTCCTGTTGGTAATTTTCTAAAATAGCTGCAACAGTTCGGCCAATTGCTAATCCTGATCCGTTTAATGTGTGAACATGCTCAACCTTTGCTTTAGGATCTCTTCTAAATCGAATATTTGCTCTTCTTGCTTGGAATGCCTCGAAATTACTGCAAGAAGAAATTTCACGGTATGTTCCATAGCTTGGAATCCAAACCTCTAGGTCATACTTTTTAGCGGCTGTAAACCCTAAATCTGCTGTACACATGCTCATTACTCGATATGGAAGGCCTAACAACTGAAGAACCTTTTCAGCATGTCCAGTCAGCTTCTCAAGCTCCTCATATGAATCCTCCGGTTTTACAAAGCGGACAAGCTCTACTTTATTAAATTGATGCTGACGAATTAAACCTCTTGTATCTCTCCCTGCAGATCCAGCTTCAGAACGGAAATTTGCACTAAAAGCTGCATAGCTGATTGGAAGTTGTTCGACATTTAAAATTTCCTCACGGTGTAAATTTGTCACAGGAACTTCAGCTGTTGGAATTAAAAAATAATCTTCACCAGCAATTTTAAACGCATCTTCTTCAAATTTTGGTAGTTGGCCTGTTCCTGTCATACTATCGCGATTGACAATGAAAGGTGGTAGGATTTCCGTATAACCATGTTCCTCGACATGAAGATCTAACATAAAATTAAATAATGCTCTTTCTAATCGAGCACCTAACCCTCGATAGAAAACAAAGCGGCTTCCTGTCACCTTTGCTGCTCGTTCAAAGTCCAAAATTTCTAAACCATCGGCAATTTCCCAGTGCGGCTTTGGTTCAAATTCAAAGGTAGGCAGTTCTCCCCATTTTCTAACTTCAATATTGTCATCCTCTGTATCTCCTACTGGAACACTTTCGTGAGGGATATTAGGAATAGATAGCAGAAGCTGATCTAGTTCTGCCTCAACTTCACGCAGTTGATCATCAAATCCTTTTATTTTCTCCCCAACCTCTTTCATTTCCTTGATTAAGTGGTCAGCATCTTGCTTTTCTCTTTTTAATTGAGCAACTTGTGCTGAGACTTCATTTCTTTTACTTTTTAACTCTTCCGTAGAAGCAATTAGCTCTCTTCTTTTTTTATCAAGTTCTTCGAATTTTCCAAAATCAGTTAAATCTTCACCACGTTTAGATAGCTTTTCTTTCACATCTTCAAGGTTTGTGCGTAGAAATTTAATATCCATCATAATATTTGCTCTCCTTTTCATTTAAGCATACTATTTGATCATAAAAACAAAAAACTCCCGTCCCCTAAAAAGGGACGAGAGTTACCCGCGTTGCCACCCTAGTTAAGAATACACTTTGTACTCTTCACTTAATGAATAACGGTCATAGCCGGAACCGCCTACTTTAACTGTTAGTAGTTCAGCGATTCATTCAAGGATGGATTCACAAGCATCTATCACCGATTTTCACCAACCATCGGCTCTCTATAGATAGAACATCATGTTACTAGTTCCTATCATCACGTTTGCTTATTTTGATTTTGTATAAAATAATTTACTATAAGTTTACATTAGTCGCAAGTTTTTTATACATTTATTTGGATTCTTTTACCATATTGATGAACAATTGAGTCATTCGATTATCATCTGTTAACTCAGGATGGAATGAGCATCCAAGGAATTGGCCTTGGCGGGCTGCAACGATTCGGCCGTTATGCTTCGATAAGATCTCCACATCTTCTCCAACCTCAACAATATGAGGAGCACGGATAAAGACTCCAACAAAGTCTTCACCAACACCAGTAATCATCAATTCAGCCTCAAAGCTATCCTTTTGTCGTCCAAATGAATTACGCTCGACTGTTACATCTAATAGTCCTAAGTGTGGCTCATCATAACCAACAATATTTTTAGCCATGAGAATTAATCCTGCACAAGTACCAAACATAGGCTTTCCAGATGCAGCAAATTCTTTTAATGGCTCCATAAAACCGTATTTATCGATTAGGCGTCTCATTGTTGTGCTTTCTCCGCCTGGAATGATTAAGCCATCAAGGTCTGCAAGTTGATCAACCGTTTTAACGATAACTCCCTCAGCCTCACACGCTTCTATTGAGCGAATATGTTCTCTTACAGCACCTTGTAATCCTAATACACCAATCTTTAGCATGTTAAAAACTCCTTTTTATTACCAACCACGCTCTTGCATTCTATGCTCTGGTAAAAGACTTGAGATTTCAATTCCTTGCATAGCTGATCCAAGTCCTTTAGAAAGTTTTGCAATTAGTTCGTAATCTTGATAATGAGTTGTAGCTTCAACAATAGAACGTGCAAATTTAGCTGGATTTTCTGATTTAAAGATACCTGATCCAACGAATACACCATCAGCACCTAGCTGCATCATTAACGCAGCATCAGCTGGAGTTGCTACACCACCTGCTGCAAAGTTAACAACCGGTAATTTTCCTTCTTTTTTAATTTGAAGAAGAAGCTCAAAAGGAGCACCTAAATTTTTTGCTTCCGTCATTAACTCATCTTCGCTCATTCCAACTACTTTACGAATTTGAGCATTTACCTTACGCATATGACGAACAGCTTCTACAATGTTTCCTGTTCCTGGCTCACCTTTTGTACGAAGCATGGAAGCACCTTCTGCAATACGACGAGTTGCTTCACCTAAATCACGGCAACCGCAAACGAATGGTACAGTAAAGTCACTTTTTAATAAGTGGTACTCTTCATCAGCTGGAGTTAATACTTCACTTTCATCAATGTAGTCTACACCCATAGCTTCAAGGACACGTGCTTCTACAATATGTCCGATACGTGCTTTTGCCATAACTGGAATCGATACAGCATTCATTACTTCCTCAACAATTGTTGGGTCTGCCATTCTAGCTACGCCACCCGCTGCACGAATATCAGCTGGAACTCGCTCAAGTGCCATTACAGCAACTGCGCCAGCTTCCTCTGCAATTTTAGCTTGCTCTGCATTTACAACGTCCATGATGACGCCGCCTTTTTGCATTTCCGCCATTCCGCGTTTTACACGGTCAGTACCTGTTGTATTACTCATTATGGTTGTCCCCCTTATGTAATTTCCTATAACTAGGATTTGTATTAGATTTAGTAAAAATTCATCTACGCTATATTTTATCCTAAGTTCTAAAAAAATCCTATCAAAATTCATATAATTAGTAAAACAATTCCTATATGTTTTACTATTCTATCATTTTCTCATTTAATAATTTTCTATTATAGCTTAGTTTTTATAAAACGAATACTTTTTTTAATCATTATTAAATATTACTGAATGATTAAGGCTACTTTCGCAAACTTTTGTAATAAGTGTTCTCGCTTTCCATGGGGCGTGCGGTGAGCCTCCTCGGCGCCAGCGCCTGTGGGATCTCAACTGTCCCGCTACTCCCATAGGAGTCTCGCACCTTCCGCTCCAATCAACTGAATATTTTCCAAAGAATTTTTAAATACAATAACATTTATAAAAGGGCCTATAAAAAAAGACTCCCTATCAAGAGAGTCTTTTTTATAAATTAAAACCAACCTTTTACTGTATCAGATACTGTACCCCATAAACCTCCGAAGAAGCTTCCAATACCTCTCATTGAGAGAACAAACCAGTTAGCCTTTTCGACTGTTTCATTTGTTACAAGATCAACTTGAGAGAGCGTATCGTTTTTGATATTGCTTAAAGCAGGACCTTCACCCTCATATTTAACAGTCATCTTCCCAACAACATGATCTTTTTCAACTGGTGCAGTTAATTCCCCTGCTTTTGTTAATTGATTTTGATCAATTTCAAACATTGGTTTATAGGCATCTTCTTCACCATTTTTCACTACAAGTGTTACTGCATCTTTTGTATGAATAGATACTGTGTCTTCTTTTCCTTTTACAACAGGAATTGTTGATTGTTTCTCGATTTGATAGTTAGCCGGGAATACCTCTTTTACCGAAAAGTTATTAAATGCATAATCTAGCATTTTTTCCGTTTCAGGGAAGCGTGGATTCTTTACATCCCCCTCACTGCCTTTGGCATCCATAACAACAGTTATGACACGCATGCCGTTTTTACTTGCTGTAGCCGTAAAACAAGACCCTGCAGAGCTAGTTGAACCTGTTTTCAGTCCGTCCACACCTTCATATCCATAAACTAGTTCCGGAAGCATCCAGTTCCAGTTTGGCATTTCAGTCGCATCATCTGTTCCTTCTCTAAAGGTTTTTCTAGGAATACTTGCAGTCTCTAAAACCTCAGGGAAGTCTTGGACTAACTTTTGAGATAGTAGAGCCATATCTCTCGCAGACAGCTTACTTTCTGCATTTGCATCTGTTCCTTCAGGATGCATTCCAAGTAAATCTTTATTTTCCAAACCAGTTGCATTCACAAATTCATAGTTTGTTAAGCCCAATTCTTTGGCTTTGTCATTCATCATCTTTACAAAAGCCGTTTCAGAACCGGCAATTATCTCTGATAAAGCAATTGCCGCACCATTAGCAGAGTAGATTGCCATTGCTTCGTATAACTCTTTCACGTTATAGCTGCCATCTAATCTTAAAGGTACATTTGAAAGATTTCCATTTTGAGAGATTTTATAAACATACTCACTTGGTTTATATGTTTGATCCCAGCTAATTTTTCCTTCCTTAACTGCTTCTAGAACTAAATATTCAGTCATGACCTTTGCCATACTAGCAATAGGAAGCTTTTCATCAATGTTTTTTCCATAAAGGATTGTTCCAGTCGATTCTTCAATAATAATAGCTGAGCTTGCATTAACTGAAATTGGCTCTGCAGCTTGAGCAGATGCATAAGGAAAAAGAGTTGAAACAATAAATGTTAATGCAAAAAGGGTTGCAATCAATTTCTTCATTCTCACGTTGTACACTACCTCCGATTTTATTTTATCTATATGAAAACTCACTTGAATTTTTAAACAACAAAATTGATTTTATCATAGAAAGGATAAAAAAAATAGACAGAGTCATAGACTCTGTCAAATGTTCTAGTTCTGTCATATTTCAATTCAATTTTAATCCAAAAGACATATTATAACGAGTAATTTGGGGCTTCTTTCGTAATTTGGACATCATGTGGATGACTTTCTTTTAATCCTGCTCCAGTCATTCGAATAAATTGTGAATTTTCTCTAAGTTCTTTAAGATCCTTTGTTCCACAGTAACCCATACCAGAACGAATACCGCCAACTAATTGATAAATAGTATCCGCTAAAGGCCCTTTATATGGAGTTCTTCCTTCAATTCCTTCTGGAACGAACTTCTTGTTGTCTTCTTGGAAATAACGGTCTTTACTACCTTTTTCCATAGCAGCTACAGAACCCATTCCACGATATACTTTAAAACGTCTTCCTTGGAAAATTTCAGTCGCACCAGGACTTTCAGAAGTACCTGCAAGTAAACTTCCTAACATGACAGCATGGCCTCCTGCAGCTAATGCTTTTACCATATCTCCGGAGTATTTAATTCCTCCATCTGCAATAATAGCCACACCATGTTTTCTTGCTTCAGTAGCACAGTCATATACAGCAGTGATTTGCGGTACACCAACCCCGGCAACAACACGAGTTGTACAAATAGAACCAGGACCAATTCCTACTTTCACAACATTTGCACCAGCTTCAATTAGATCTCTAGTTGCTTCAGCAGTTGCAACATTACCTGCAACAATATTTAACGTTGGGTATTCCTTACGAATAGCCCTTACCGTTTCGATCACACCTTTTGAGTGACCATGTGCAGTATCCACTACAATTGCATCTACATTTGCTTCAACCAGCTTTTGAACTCGAACCATTGTGTCAGCAGTCACACCAACAGCTGCTGCTACTACAAGGCGTCCATGTGCATCTTTAGCTGAGTTTGGGAATTCAATTACTTTCTCAATATCTTTAATCGTAATGAGCCCTTTTAAGATGCCGTTACGGTCAACAAGTGGAAGCTTTTCAATTTTATGCTTTTGCAAAATGCTCTCTGCTTCTTTAAGTGTTGTCCCAACATCAGCTGTCACAAGATTTTCCTTCGTCATAACATCGCTAATTTTGATGGAATAATCTTGAATAAATCTCATGTCACGATTTGTAATAATACCAACTAATTTTTCTTCTTCGGGGTTATTTACAATTGGAACACCTGAAATTCTATATTTACCCATTAAGTGCTCTGCATCAAATACTTGATGATCAGGAGTTAAATAAAATGGATCTGTAATGACTCCTCTTTCAGATCTTTTTACTTTGTCTACTTGCTCTGCTTGCTGTTCAATCGACATATTCTTATGAATAACACCAATTCCGCCTTGTCTTGCAATAGCAATAGCTAATTCAGCCTCTGTTACAGTATCCATACCAGCACTGATAATCGGAATATTAAGCTTTAAACTAGGTGTAAGCTCAACACTTAAATCCACATCTCTTGGTAATACTTCAGATTTTGCTGGCACTAATAAAACATCATCAAAAGTTAAGCCTTCTTTAGAAAATTTTTGTTCCCACATTAGTAAAATCCCCCTCTATTCGGCAAAATATTATTAGTAGATTATCAACATGTTTTCAGACTGTCAAGAAAGGAGAAAAGAGTTTAAATATTTAGAATTGATTAATTGGAGTGTACAATTTATGTCAACGTTGCATTGGGAACGCTTACTATCTTATCATTCAACCCAAATTATCCAAAAAAAATTAGAAAAATGTTATCAAAAAATTAAACATGAAAACTCGAGTGGATTGTCATATGATAATTGTTACCGATTTATTTACTTTCTTAAACATGGAGAAAATTTCTTTTTGCAAGCAAATCAATCACCACATGCAATTCAACCCATTTTACTTTTTTATGGAATATCACAACTTTTAAAAGCATGTCTCTTAATAAAGGATCCCTATTATCCATCAACATCATCCGTATTAGCTCATGGAGCATCAAGTAGAAAAAGGAAAAAACAACAGTATCAATTTTTAAAAGATGAAATCAAAGTTCAACGAAACGGTTTGTTTAGCCATGTTGCAAAAGAGCTTTTTCATCTACATGATCACCTTGAAGCTGAAAAATTCTCGATGGAATTACTTCTAAACCAAGTTGCCGAGATGAAGGATGTCTTCATGTTTCACCAAGCTAAAACTAATCATGTGAAAGTCGATACAACCGGCCTATATCAAGTGATTTTAACCGATGCCACTGCTCAACACTTTCACATGTCAGCAGAAAGACTTTCTGAACATTTAACTGAGAAATATCAGCTTCAAAAAGTAAAAAATGCTGAAGACCATATCCTATTGCAAACACAATACACAAATCATACCTTTCATTGTGCACCATTTTTATTTCATATTGACGAAAAGACATTTTACTTACCAAACAATCGTGAATCATTTATTAACCTTCCAGAACTTCTTGTTCACTACTTGCTGTTATATAATTTAAGCATGATCTCACGGTATGAAACAGAATGGTGGTATGAGCTTCTATTAGGGGTCTCAAACGATGATTATCCCATTATTTTACGTTATATGGAGGTTGCTAAAAGAAAGATTCCTTACTTTATTTTAGTGTTTTTAGAAGAGCATATGTAGTATGAGAAGCTATCTTTTGGTTAGCTTCTCTTTTTGTAATTGTTATAAATTGCAAGATGATGACTATCTTCATCCTCTTTTAACTTATTGAGCTATTTCTCTTTTCTGATCTTTCCCGCCCACTACATACATCGTTTTACTTTGTTTTATTCTTTTGGAAAACCTTCGGTTTTTATTTATTTTTCCACACAAAAAAGACCAGTATCTCTACTGATCCTTTTTTCTTACCTGGCAACGTCCTACTCTCACAGGGGGAAACC
>Ga0180220_1001492_pt1 | contig 17135 bp, 16 predicted proteins | sample eDN5th37CBELigBY_FD_151335 | JGI IMG/M metagenome (GOLD analysis project Ga0180220, IMG submission 151335) | Enriched backyard soil microbial communities from Emeryville, California, USA - eDNA 5th pass 37_C BE-Lig BY (version 2) (version 2) | ecosystem: Environmental > Terrestrial > Soil >...
CCGACGCCGGCGCCCCCAGCATCGGCTTCAACATCACGCTGCCTATGGAGCAGCAGCCGAACATCTACTCCACGCCGGATCTGACCTTCCGCTTCCACTACTTCGCGATGCGCAAGATGCACCTTGCCATGCGCGCCAACGCGCTCGCAGTGTTCCCCGGCGGCTTCGGCACGCTCGACGAGCTGTTCGAGATCCTCACCCTCCAGCAGACGGGAAAGGCCCCGCCCATGCCGGTCGTCCTCTTCGGCCGCGACTATTGGAGCAAGGTCCTGAACCTCGACGTCCTGGTAGACTACGGCACGATCAACGAGGCGGACTTGAAGCTGTTCGACATTGTCGACGACGCCGAGGAAGGCTGGACCGCATGCGTCCAGCGGGGCCTCGATGCCCACATCCCCGTCGGCGACGAATACTTCCTGAGCGAGCCCCAGCGCGAATAGGCGATCTCACTCCTCGCTGCCCATCTCCGCCAGCTTCTCTGCCGCGTAATTTTCGCCGATCGACATGGCGCAGATGCGCGAGACGTGCACCATCGGCAGCCCGCTCTCCTTGGCCCAGGCGTTCATCTGCTCCTGTGCCTTGCGCAGATCCTTCTTCGACGTCGGCGCCTCGGCAATGTCACAGCCGGCATCGCGCAGGCACGCGACCACGTCATTCGAGAGCACGAAGCCATCCCAGCCGACGAAGCGCAGGAAGTACTGCCCCGTCTTGCCGCCAAGCCGCGCGCCGCGCTTCGCCAGCACCTCCAGCAGCCCCACCACGTCGTCCTTCGGCCATGCCGCGAGGAAGCGCCCGAAGCTTCCGTGCTCGCTGGCCACATCGGCGACGAACCGTGCGTTCTCCCGCACCGACTTGATCTTCTGCGGATGCCGCACGATCCGCTTGTCCGAGAGGAGCGCCTCCCAGAACTCGTCCGGCTCGAAATTGAGCCGCGCCACGTCGAACTGCTGGAACGCCACCTCGAAGCCCGGCCATTTCTGGTCGATCACGCGCCACACGAACCCCGAGCAGAAGATGCGCTTGGCCATCTCCGACAGAACCCGGTCGTCCCCGAGTTGCACCAGCGCGTCGTTGCCCGGCACCTCCGGCAACAGCGCCTTCAAGGCCTTCGGCCCGCCCTTTCGTTGCTCCGCACGCTTCCGGATCGTCTTGAACGAGGTCATGCAGTCCTCACACGCTGGCATTCGAGTAGGGCGGCCCCTTCAGCTCCACGCTGTTGCCGTCCGGGTCCGTGATATACATCGACGGCCCCTCCCCTTCGGCACCATAGCGGCTCACGACGTCGCCCGGCACCACGCCGCGCGCTTCCAGATGTGCCCGGATCGCCGCCTCGTCGAAAGGCTCGATGCGGATGCACAGGTGATCCATGTTTCGCCCCTCAGCGCCGGGACCGGCCCCGCCCTTGCGTCCGAGCTCGCCATCGAGCAGCACGAGGTCGATCAGCGCGTTTCCCGCCCGGAGCTGGTGGAGACCGATGGCCTCCTGGACCTTCTCGACCTTCGCACCCAGCACGTCACAGTAGAAGGCCGTAGCCTGCGCGACATCGACCACCCGCAGCACCACATGATCGAGGCCGAGCGGTCGGAACGGAACCTCACTTGTCACGAAAGCCTCCTGTCGCTCACTGTTCACAGGTCCAAAATCATGCCATCAGACGGCGCCGAGGATCAAAGCAGGGAGCCGCACATCCATGTCCGCTGACGTCGAGACCATCGTGATCGGAGCCGGTGTCGTCGGCCTCGCCATTGCTCGCGAACTGGCGCTGCGCGGCCAGGACGTCATGGTCCTCGAGCAGCACGACATCATTGGCTCGGAAACCTCCTCCCGCAACAGCGAGGTGATCCACGCCGGCATCTACTACCCGCCGGGCTCGCTCCGCGCCAAGCTGTGCGTCGAGGGCAAGAAGCGCATGTACGCCTTCTGCGCCGAAAACGGCGTCGATCACAAGCCGATCACCAAGCTGCTCGTCGCAACAAGCGAAGCGCAAGTGCCCAAGCTGAAGGCCATCCAGCAAACGGCCATCAGGAACGGCGTCGACGACCTCGTCCCCCTCACCGGCGAGGAAGCACGCAAGCTCGAGCCCGAGGTCTTCTGCGTGCAGGCCATGCTCTCGCCGTCGACCGGCGTCGTCGATACGCACGGCTTCATGCTGGCGTTGCAGGGCCACGCCGAGAGCAACGGCGCGCAGGTCGTCTTCAATACGCCGGTCACGCGGATCGGACTGACGCCGGCCGGCCTCTACGAGGTGGAGACCGGTGGCGCCATGCCGGGCACGGTGACGGCCAAGCGCCTCGTTCTCTCGGCCGGCCTGCATGCCTCGAAGCTCGCCCGCACCTTTCCATGGTCCGGTAACTATCGACCGCCCGAGACCTACTACGCCGTCGGCCAGTATTACGCCCTCGACGGCAAGTCCCCGTTCGGCCGGCACATCTACCCGATGCCGGACGGCGCCTGGCTCGGTCTCCACGTCACGGTCGACATCGGTGGACGCTGCAAGTTCGGCCCGGACATCGAGTGGATTCCCGAGATCGACTACTCCTTCGACGAATCGAAGCTCGAGAAGTTCCTCGGCTTCATCCGCACCTACTACCCCGCCCTCGACGCCTCGAAGCTGCACGCCGACTACACCGGCATCCGCCCGAAGCTCTACCGCGAAGGCGAGCCGGTGCCCGATTTCTTCCTGCACGGCCCGGAGACGCACGGCCTCCCCGGCCTTATGCTCCTGTTCGGCATCGAGAGCCCGGGGCTGACCTCTTCTATGGCGCTCGCCGAGATGATCGCCGACCGGATCTGACGGATGCCACAACCAGCGCGCCAGCGCTGGAGAACGCGACGGGAGGCAGGATCATGAAAGTCTACGAAGGCAAGCGCGCGTTCGACGGCCTGATCGTCACCGTCGACGATGAGCCGTTGCCGGAGCACTACGAGGTTGCGCAGTTCACGACCTGGGGCTTCGAGTGGACCTACGAGGGCGAAAGCCCGCAGCAGCTCGCCCTCGCCATCCTCTATGACCATCTCGGCGACAAGACGCGCGCCATCGGCTTGTCCGAGCGCTTCATGCGCAAGGTCGTCGCCAACCTCGACAACGACTGGCGGCTGACCAGCAGCGAGATCGACACCGCCATCGCCGAGATCGACCGGGCTTAGATCCACACGTCATGCCTGCGCCGGCGGGCATCCACGTACGATCACATCTGGATCGAATGCTCGCGGATCTCCGCCTTCGCGGAGATGACGTCTGGGTTAGGGTCGGAAGGACCGACAGAAAGAAAGGGCGGCACGTGGCCGCCCTTTCCATTTTCCGTTCAGCCCGCCCGCTCCTTGCCGTCGAGCGAGTAGAGCTTGGTAAGCAACGCATCGAGGCCGTTGCCCGAGCCCGCATGCAGGTCGATGCGGCCGACCTTCTCGACCAGCCGCTCCAGCGCCTCGAGCTCCTTCAGCTTCAGGAGGAGCGGGTTATCCTCCATCAGCCGGGCCGTGTTCAGGAGCGAGCGCGTCGCCGCCGTCTCCTCCTGGCGGCGGATGAGGTTCGCCTTCGCGACCCGCTCCGCCTCCACGACCTTGTTCAAGAGCTCCCGCACGTCACCCGGCAGGATGACGTCCTTGACGCCGATCTCACCGACCTCGGCACCGAGTTCGCGCGCGCGGCCCGTCACGAAGGCGCGAACCTCCTGGTCGATCGCATCGCGCGCCGCCAGGATGTCGTCGAGCGTGCGCGTCGCCACCGCCTCGCGGATCGCGAACTGCACCAGGCGGTAGAGCGTGTTCGCGACATCCGCCGACGCAACCGCAGCCTTCTCCGGATCGGCGATCCGGTAGAAGGCCGTCAGCGTCACGCGCACCGAGACACGATCCTTCGTCAGGATCTCCTGCGCCGTGACCTCGAGCGGCTGCGGACGCAGATCGATCTTGGCGATGCGCACCTGCCGGCCGACATTCCAGAAGGCGTGCCGGCCCGGCACCAGCTTCTCCTTCAGGACACCATCGACGAACAGCAAACCGGCCTCGTACGCCTCGACGGTCGCGTGCACGACGATGGTCGAACGCGCGAGATCGAGCCGGTCGAGATGCTTCCTCTCGACGCGGAGCTGCGCTGCCGTATCGATCCGGTCGACCTCGACGAGGGTCAGCGTCTTCCAGAAGGCGCGGGTCGTCGACGGCGGCACGAGGTACTTCGGCTCGCCGTCGAGCGAGACGATCGCCACCTCGGTCGCGCCCGTCTGCAGGATCTCGAAGTTCTCGCCCGCGATGTCGGGCTTCGTCTTCTCGATCAGTAGGGCGCGATCCACCGGCACCTCGGCGCGGACAACCTTGACGGTCTCCGCCCTGAGGCGCGCGAACGGATCGAACGCGCTGAACCGGCCCGGCCCCAGCAGGCGCTCGAAGCGGCCATCACGTGTCAGGAATGCGCGCTCGTCGTCCTTTACGACGACGGTCAGAAAGCGGAACGGCTTCATCATATGTCTCCAATACGTTTCTTGTTCTTTGCAACGACCCGCATGCTCGTCACGAAAGGTCGCCGGCAGCCGTCCCACGGCGAGATTGCGGGACCACGCTTCAGCCGACGGGCGAACGGTCCGCAGCACGGCGCGTCCAAAGTGCACCCGAAGGTTCACAGTGCCGGTGCCGATGCTTTGCACCGCTCTTCCGCCGGCGGTATCCGCGCAGCCACAGAGCGCCCTTGCCGTTGCCCTTCCGCAGCGCCCTTGGCCGAAGCCGCGGGCGCCTTGGTCGGGCCGGGAAAGCTGCCGGCTTCCCCTATTCAGTTATCGGTCCCAAACCGAGTGTGCTTAAGAGGCACATGGTTCACGACGTGGGAGTCGAACCCACGACCAACAGAGTTCTATTCTGCCGCTCTACCCACTGAGCTAGTCGCGAGGGAGCAATTGAAGGGAATCGAACCCCCGTCCTCCGGATCGCTCCGGCGCTCTGCCACTGAGCTACAAATGCGGGAGCAATAGGCAGCGGAACACACCACCGCAAAGCGGCGCGCGCCAGCCGGGATCTCAGCGAGCCCGGACCCGAGGCGTCCTAAAGCGCGGTCTGAGTAGAAAATAATTCAGGCGGAAGCATAGCCGAAGTCGGGCATTCTTCCGGCAGTGCCGAAGCGTAGCTCCCCCGTCACGCCCTGTTCCGCCGCCGTTGCTGCGTCAGCCGAGCTCCGCCAGCCGCGGCAGCACCTCCTTCGAGAAGAGCGTGAGGTTGTCGACCGTATCCTCGTGCGTGATGTGGCCGCCCTGGCCCATCATCAGCAGGTGCCCGAAGCCGCCCACATGGTCGTAGAAGGCCTTCATCTGCGCGAACACGTCGTCCGGCGTGCCGGCGAAGCAGATGCCCGCATCGATGAACTCGTCGACGGAGGCCGTGAACACATCCGCCTCCTTGCCGTTGCGCAGCGTCATGGTGCGCATGGCGACGCCCGATCCGTAGCCCGGCATGCGCAGCGCCTGCGCATAGGCTTGCGGCGATTGATAACCGGGCGGGAAGGCGAACTGCGCCCCGACCTTGCGCGACGTGCGGCTGTAGTCGAGCACGTGGTCGGCACGGCGATAGCCTTCCTCGCGGGTCTTCCCGACGCCGACCATGGCCATGTAGGCTAGGCGGTCGAGCGAAGCGGTCCGCCCCTTGTCGGCGGCGCCCTTGCGATAGGCCTCGAAGATGCCCGGCGTGCGCTGATAGCCGCTGTTGAGCACGCCAATCACATAGCCTTTCTGCCCGCCGACGAATGCCGACTCCGGGCTGTTCACAGTGAGCCAGACCGGAGGATGCGGCTGCTGATAGGGCCGCGGCCACACGTTCACCTGCCGGTAGTGGAAGTGCTTGCCTTCCCAGTTGAACGGCCCGTCGTGCGTCGTCATCGCCTTCAGGATGAGGTCGTGGGCTTCCCAGAAGCGCTCCATCAGCGTTGCCGGGTTCGAGTTCGCCGGCGTCACCTCGAACGGCGCGCCCTTGACGAAGCCCATCTCGATGCGCCCGCGCGAGATCACGTCGAGCATGGAATACTCTTCCGCCACGCGCACCGCATCCATGCGATTGCCGATCGGCATGCCGAGGCACAGGAGGCGCACCTTCTTCGTCTCGCGCGCGAGGATGGCCATCGGAATGGTCGCGACCGAATCGATGCACGTCGCGGTCGTGTGATGCTCGTTGGTCATGATGTTGAGGCCGAGCTCGTCGCACAGCGCCCACTCGTCGAGGTAGCGGTGGTAGAGGTCGGCCGCGACCTTCGGGTCGCAGACCCGGCTCGGGATCACGTTTCGAAGCTGATCACCCAGCTCGCTCCAGCCGGGATGATAGGCCATTTCACTGAAATGCCAGACTTGCATGGATGAGGTCCTCGGCGGCGCCGGTCGGCGCGGGCTTCTGCGCTTGCGGTCAGCGGCTCGCGAACGCGTCGATCATCTTGACGAGTTGGGCCGACTGCTCGATGTGCGGATAGTGTCCCGCCCCCGCCAGCAGGCGCAGCTCGGCATTCGGAATGCGCTCTGCGAGCTGGCGGCCATAGGACGGCGCAACGAACCGGTCCTGCTCGCCCCAGACCAGCAGCGTCGGGACATCGATGCGGTGCAGCCACCGTTTCAGGACGGGATTGTGCAAGTACGGCTTCCAGCCGTAGAAGGCCGTCGCCTGGCGCTCGCGCGCGATCGTCTCCACGGCCGAGACCTCGAGCTCGCCGAAGCGAGGGGCCGACCGCGCGGCGTCCGCCAGCAACGTCTCGTAGAGTTTCTCCTCCGACAGGTAGAAGAGATCGGCGAAATCCCGTTCCTGGCGGTCCGAGAGTTTCACGCCGACGGGCGAGACAAGGGCCAGCTTGCCGATGCGGCTGGTATTGCGCACGCCCATCTCGAGCGCGATCCAGCCGCCGAACGAGCCACCGACGACCAGCACGTCCTTCAGGTCGAGCGTCTCGAGCAGATCGAGATAAAGGTAGGCGAGATCATCGACCGAGCGAAAATCGACCGGCATCGGCAGCGTACCGAAGCCCGGATGCCGCGGCGCAACCACCCGCCAATGCCGGGCGAGGTCGTCGATGTGAGAGCGGGTCTGATCGAAGAGCTGTTCGGCGTGAAGGTAGAGGAGCGGAGGGCCGGATCCGGCAATGACTGCCTCGACAGGCGTGCCCCGCACATCAACGATTTCCATCGTGCGTTCCTCGGCACATTCTGATTGTGAGGCGATGGTAGCCAGCTCGAAGTCGAAGGTGCAACAACAAATGGCCTCGGGCTTCGGCCACCGTCGATCGCCGGCCGGTGGAAGGCAACGCCGGATTTTTTCTGTTCGAGAGATGGCCGCTGCCGAAGGGCTCAGTCTTTGCGGATCATGAGCATACTATAATCGCCGGCGCGATTCCTCGCGCTTCTCCAGGAGATGGCCATGACGAGCCGCGCACCCGTTCCAGGCCTCGCCGGTATCGAGCACGTCGGCTTGGTCGTGCCCGACCTCGATGCGGCGACGGCGTTCTTCGAGAGCGTGCTGGGCGCCGCAGCCTTGTACGACGTCGGGCCGTTTCCAGGACACGAGGACTGGATGGCCGGACACCTTGCCGGTGCCTCCGGCGCACATATTCATCGCATGCGCCTGCTCGCCGTTGCCAACGGCCCCTCCATCGAGCTGATCGAGCTGACGCGGACCGACGGCCGCAGCACTGCCCGCAATGAGGTGGCCCCCGCCGGCTGGCACATCGCGTTCTATGTCGAGGACATGGACCAGGCGCTTTCGGCGCTCAAGGCACACGGCTGCCAGATCCTGAGCGGACCCGTCGAGATGACCGAGGGACCGAGCACGGGACTGGCGTGGCTCTATTTCAAGGCGCCGTGGGGACAGCAGCTCGAGCTCGTCAGCTACCGGCGGGATCGCGGCGTATCGCGATCTAAAGCGCGCCGTGTGGCGGCCCGCCTCCCCATAGCTGCGTCCGGGCGCGGCTAGGCAAGAATCGCCCGCGCCTCGTCCCATATCCGCCTGATGTAGTCGCCCGCGGGCTCGGCCGGCGCGAGGCGGGCGGACTGGCCGGCCCACACCTGCATGCGGTCGACATCTCCCGCCTTGGCGCCCGCCGCGCGCATAGCTGCCGACAGTCCGCGCTGCACCGGGTAAGGGGCGGGTAGCGGCGCATCGGGACTATTCGCAGCCTTGACGTAGGCCGTCGCGATGCTCCGGCCGAGACGTCCGGAGAAGGCGCGCGTCGCGACGGTGTCCTCTGGCTGCGCATTGGCGATGGCATCGGCCCAGGCGGGCGCCAGCCTGGCTTCAGGAGTTCGTAGGAGCCCGGTGCCGATCTGGATGGCGGACGCGCCCAGCACGAGGGCAGCCGCGATACCGCGCGCATCGGCAATGCCACCCGTCGCAATGACCGGCACGCGATCGCCCACGGCATCGACCACGGCGGGCAGCAACGCGAACAGGCCGACCAGTGCCTCCCCGGCCTTGTCGGCCTCGAAGGCACCGCGATGGCCGCCGGCCTCCATGCCTTGGGCGACGATGGCATCTGCCCCGGCGGCAACCGCCTCGCACGCTTCGGCGACGGTGGTCACATTGGCCATCCACTTGATGCCGCGCTCCTTCAGGCGAGTGACGAACGCCGGCGGATAGACCCCCATGATCGACGAGACGACCGCCGGGCCTGCGTCCAGCAAAGCGTCGCACTGCGCATCGAAATCGACGAGGGCAGCATCGCCGGCCTCCGCCGCGACGGGCGGGCCCCATTGGCCGAGGAACGCGCGCACTCTCGCTTCATGGCCGGGATCACGCACTGGTGGCGGATCGGGGATCCAGAGGTTGATCTGGAAACCGCCGTTGGTGGCAGCGCGCACCTCGCTCGACCACGCCCGGATCGCATCCGGCTGCATCAGCAGCGCGCCGCAGCCACCGAGACCGCCCGCCTGGGCGACCGCGATGGCCAGCGACGCGGGACAGGCACCGGCCATGGGCGCCATCAGGACCGGCAGCCGAAGCCCGTAATCGCTGCAGAATTGATCGGTGCGAGCCAGGATGGCAGGGGACTTCGACATGGGGCGCTCCTTCAGGCCGAGCCGTGAGGCGAATCTTCCGCATCGTCGCCAAGTCACTCTGCGAGCGCAAGCAATGCCGGATTCAGCACCGGGGGCACTGGCTTAACGCGGCATGCTCGGTTAAATGCGATCCAGCCGTCCACGAATCGAAGGACGATCAATGCTCCACACGACACGGTTGCTCTTTTTTGCCGGGTCCGCACGGGAGGGCTCCTTCAACAAGAAGCTCGCCCGGCTCGCGCATGACGTGGCCGAGGCGAACGGTATCGCCGCCACGCTGGCCGACATCGGCGACTACCCGATGCCGATCTACGACGGCGATCTCGAAGCGCGCGACGGGCCTCCGGAGAACGCGCATAAGCTCAAGGCGCTGATGAACGTGCATCACGGCGTGTTCATTGCTTGCCCCGAGTATAACGCGTCGGTCACGCCGCTCCTGAAGAACACGCTCGATTGGGTCAGCCGCGTGAAGGACGAGGGCGAGTCGGCGCTCGCGGTCTACAAGACGCGCGTCTTCGCGCTCGGATCGGCCTCGCCGGGGGCGCTCGGCGGGTTCCGGTCCCTGATGGCGGTGCGCCAGACGCTGGAGCTCGGCGTCGGTGCCCTCGTGCTTCCGGACCAGATCGCAGTGCCGCGCGCGGCCGACGCCTTCGGCGACCACGGGCACCTCAAGGACAAGGCCCAGATGGCGCATCTGAAGGCAGTGGTCGAGAAGCTCGCCCGGGCCGCGCACGTCATGCGGGGAGACGAGACAGGATGAGCGGGATGGCGGAGGACGCGCGGTCGAAACTGTTCGTGGCCCTCGATGTGCCCGACGTCAACCACGCCAGGCAGCTCGTCGAGGCGCTCGGGGATAGCATCGCCGCCTACAAGATAGGGCTCGAGCTGCTGTTCGGAGGCGGGCTTGAGTTTGCGCAGGGCCTCAAGGCGGCCGGCCGCAACGTGTTTCTCGACATGAAGCTGCTCGACATCGCCAACACGGTCGAGAAGGCGGCGGCGAACATTGCGGCGCTCGGGCTCGACTACCTCACTGTGCACGCGACCGACCGCAAGACGCTCGATGCAGCGGTGAAGGGGCGTGGGACGTCGAAGCTGAAGCTCCTCGGCGTCACGGTCCTGACGAGCCTGACGAAAGCCGATCTCGAGGAGCAGGGCATTGCCGGCGCGAGTCCCGCGGATCTCGTGGTGCACCGGGCGCGGCTGGCGCATGCTGCCGGCTTCGACGGCGTCATCGCATCGGGGCAGGAGGCCGAGCTTGTGCGTGCCGCGGTTCCGAGCGACTTTCTGATCGTCACGCCGGGCATCCGCCTGCCGGGCGGCGATGCCGGGGATCAGGCGCGCGTGATGACCCCGGAGGCCGCCGTCAGGGCCGGGGCAACGCATCTCGTGGTCGGGCGCCCGATCACGGCCGCCGCCGAGCCCCGAGCGGTCGCGGAAGAAATTGTCCGACGCATCGCTATCGCTAAAGCGTCGGATCTTGAATGCGGCTAGTGAGCTGGATCAGATTCAGCGCCGCATTTAAGATCGAAAGACGCTTTGGATACATAGAGTTATAAAGTAACTTTGGACTTGAAATTCACTCCGTGCCAAGCGTCGAAGCAAGGCGAATTTCAAGTCCGTTGCTTTAGCGCGTGAGGAAACGAGACGGAGGGAGAGATGGCCAAGGGCTACTGGATCGCGCACGTCGATGTGACGGACCCCGAAGGATACAAGGAGTATGTCGCGCTCAATGCGAAGGCGTTCGCGAAGTATGGCGCTAAGTTCCTGGTGCGCGGCGGACAGTTCGAGGTGAAGAGCGGCGCCTTGAAGCCGCGGCACGTGGTGCTGGAGTTCAAGGACTACGCAACGGCGCTCGCCTGCTACGAGAGCCCGGAATACAAGGCCGCTTGCGCCGTGCGCGACAAGAACTCGACGGCGGACGTGATCGTGATCGAAGGCTACGACGGCTGAACGCAGCCGCCCGGCGCCGCGACATGAGGGCGGACAGGCACCGTGCCTGCCCGCCTCGCCTATCGGACCGGTTAACGGTCGAGCCAGATATCGTCGAAGCGCCAGTTGTTATAGATGCTGTTCCGATGCAGCGTGAAGTTCTTGACGTGAGGGTGCCAGCACAGGCCGGCGATGCCCTGGAAGATGATCGGGCGGGCCACGTCCTTGGCGAGTAGCGCTTCGATCTCCCAGACGACTTTCTTGCGCTTCTCCGGATCGAACTCGCGCGACTGCTTGTCGGTCAATGCGTCGACCTCCTTGTTGCAGTATTTCGTGTAGTTGCGCTCGGAGCCGCAGGAATAGTTCTCGTAGAGCTGGATGTCGGGATCGTCGATGGCCCCCGCGGTGGCGTTCAGGCCGACCGTGTAATCGCCCCGGGCAACCTTGCCGAACCAGATCGACGCATCGACGATGTCGAGCTCGGCGTCGACATGGATGCTCTTGAGCTGGTCGACGAGGATGACCGCCGGATCACGGTAGAGCGGGACGCTGCGCGTCGAGACCTTGATCTTCAGCGGGTTCGCAGCGGTGTATCCGAGGCTTTCCATGATCTTCCGAGCGTCAGCGCGGTTCGCTTCGACGGTGCCGCCGTAGCCGGGCAGCTTCGCCACCACCTCGGGAGGCATGCCCCAGTTCCCCTCTGGCGGCGCCATCATGATGCCGCCGATCTTCGTCTTGCCTTGGTAGATGATGGTATTGAACGCTTGGCGATCGAGTGCGAGCGCCAGGGCCTGGCGCAGCCTCTCGTTGTCGAACGGCGGCCTGTCACGGTTGACGATCAGGTTTATCGAATTGTTGGTCGGCGGGATCTCGCAGTGCGCCTTGGGGGCCTGCGAAAGGATGTCGGCAACGAGCGGCGGCGTCAGGTCGAGAGCGAACGTCATGTCGAGGTCGCCGGCGACGAACGAGAGGATGCGTGTCGAGCGGTTGGAGATGACGCGGAACTCGATTCCGTCGAGATAAGGGTGGCCCTTCTTCCAGTAGTCTGGGTTCTTCTGAAGGATGACGCTCTCGTTGCTCTTGAAGCTCACGAACTTGAAGGGGCCGGTGCCGACCGGCTTGGTGCGCATCTCCGCCGCCGGCACATGGCAGGGGTATACCGGGTTGTAGCCGGTCGCGAAGAAGGCGACGAAGGCGGGCTGCGGCCGGGCCAGCTCGAAAGTCACCTCATGGTCGCCGTTGGCGGTCACCTGCTTCAGGTTCCTCCACCAGATGCGGCGCGGATTCTTGCGGAACCGGTCCTTCGCCTTGCCCTGCAGGAGATCCATGGTGCACACGACATCCTTCGCCGTGAACGGCTTGCCGTCGTGCCACTTGACGCCCTCGCGCAGCTTGAAGGTCAGCTTTGTCTTCGTGTCGTCCCAGGACCAGCTCGTCGCCAGCTCAGGCTTGATCGTGTCGGCCGTATTGAGGGGCTTGTGCTGGTCATAGAGGACGAGGTTCGAGAACACCGGCATGAACGGCACGGTGGTCGAGACGGTCGCTTCCTCGTGGATGGAGGTGCTGGGCGGGTTGTCCCAGATGTACATCCTGAGCGTTCCGCCCTGCTTCTGGGCATAGGACGGCATGCAGGCGCAAAGGAGCATCAGGGCCCCGAGAAGCACCTTCGACAGGTACGTCAACATCGTTTCCTCCCTTTGAAAACCCGTCTTCGCGGGCTCGTGCATTGGGCGCTTGCGGACGCCGACTGCGACTATAGCTCCCGCGGTACAGGTGGAAACGCTTGAATTTCCGGCACGAGCGCACAGCGATTGCGTTCGATCGCGATCGGTCCCTACACTTCGAGCAAAGGTCGACTGACATTCGGAAGGATGAGGCCACATGCGCCAGATCGTACTGGTCGGGTTTCTGCAGGCGCAGAACTGTTCGAACTTCGCTGGATCGTGGCGGCACCCCGAGTCGCGTCTCGATTTTCTCAGCCCCGAGTTCTACGCGCACATCGCGAGGACGCTCGAGTTCGGCAAGTTTCAGCTCGCCTTCTTCGACGACCGGCTGGGCATGCCGGAGTTCCACGGGGGACGCTTTGCCGAGGCGGTCGAGAACGGGATCCGCTGCGTGAAGCTCGATCCGATCGCGTGCCTGATGCCGATGGCGATGGCAACGAGCCGCATCGGCCTGGGCGCCACCTACTCGGTCACCTACTATCAGCCGTATCACGTCGCGCGGCTCTTCCAGACCTTCGACCACATGACCAAGGGCCGTGCGGCCTGGAACGTCGTGACCTCGATGAACGACATCGAGGCGCAGAACATGGGAGCCGCCGCCGCTCCGCCCCACGACAACCGCTATGACCGTGCCGACGAATTCATGGAGATCGTGCACGGCCATTGGGATACCTGGGCCGACGACGCCCTTCTTCTCGACCGGTCGGCTGGACGCTTCGCCGACCCCGCGAAGGTGCACCGCATCTCGTACCAAGGCACGCATTTCGCCTCCCGCGGGCCGTTCACAGTGCCACGCACGCCGCAAGGCCATCCCGTGGTCATCCAGGCCGGGCAGTCGACGCGCGGGCGGAGGTTCGCATCACGCTGGGGCGAGGTCGTCTTCACCTCCAACCCGGTGCGCGAGGACGCGGCCAAGGCCTACGGAGAGATGAAGGAGGAGACCGCACGGCTGGGCCGCAATCCGGACCAGCTCAAGATCGCGACGCTCTGCCATCCGGTCGTCGGCAAGACGAAGGCCGAGGCGGAGGACAAGCGTGCCTTCCTCGAGACGTTGCCGCTCGAGGTCGACAGCCTGATGCTGCTGTCCGAGAACAACAACTTCGACTTCGGCTCGAAGCCGATCGACGAGCCGTTCACGCCGGCCGAGCTCGACTCGATGACCGGCACGCAAGGCAACAAGGACCGCGTGCTGAAGACGCTCGCCGGCAAGCGGATGCCCACGCCGCGCGATTTCATCGAGATCACGCGTCGGGGGCGGCTGCCGCATCCCTGGGTTGGCACCCCGAAGGATATCGCGGACATCATGGAGGAATGGTTCACCACGCCAGCCTGCGACGGATTTGTGGTTGGCGCGCCCTGCGTACCGGGCAGCTACGAGGACTTCGTGCGCCTCGTCGTCCCCGAGTTGCAGCGGCGCGGCCTCTTCCACAAGGACTATGCCGGGACGACGTTGCGCGAGAACCTCGGGCTTGCGCGCCCGACGGTCGGCGCCCGTCGTTGACCGCATGTCGGGACGGTGTCGGCTGGCGCCGCCCTGACGGCGTGATAGAACGACCCATCCGAATCGTTCGAAGACTCAAGCAGGCCCGCCCTCGTCGATGAGCCAGGATGCCGACAAGGCCGTCTACGACCTGACGCCGGCTGTGCGCATCATCCTGCTTATCGGCGTGGTTCTGGCTTCCACCTGCTATACCGCCACGATCCTGGTCGCGACGACGTTGCTGCCGCAGATGCAGGGCGGCCTGGGAGCCACCCAGGACGAGATCTCCTGGGTGATGACGTTCAACATCATCGCCACGGCTGTCTGCACACCCATGACGGGCTGGCTGGTCGCCCGGTTCGGCCGCCGGATGACGATGATGGGGTGTCTTGCCGGCTTCACGTTCGCGACGCTGATGTGCGGAGCCTCGACATCGCTCGAGATGCTTGTTTTCTGGCGTGTCGTGCAAGGCGGGATCGGAGCGCCAATCGTCCCGCTCAGCCAGACCTTGTTGCTCGATAGCTTTCCCAGGCGACAGCACGGGCTCGCCATGTCGCTGTTCGGCATGTCGAACATTCTGGGGCCGGTCATCGGACCGACGCTTGGCGGGTACATCGGCGAGCACATGGGTTGGCCATGGGGCTTTTACATGGTGCTCCCCGTGAGCATGCTCGCCTTCGGCATGTTCAGGCTGTTTCTGCCGGCGGACACGCTGAAGCGCGGATCGACGCCGCTCGACTGGCTCGGCTTCCTGTCGCTCGCGGTGGCGATCGCCGCCGCCCAGCTCGTGCTATCCCGCGGCCAGCGCCTCGACTGGTACGACTCTGCCGAGATCTGGATTTCGACCGTAGTCGCGGTGACGGCGTTCTATGTGTTCATCACGCACAGCCTCACGGCGAAGGACACGTTCCTCAATCTCGGGCACTTCCGCGATCGCAACTATGCGCTCGGCTGCGTGCTGGTGACGCTCTACGGCATGCTGAACTTTGCGCCGATCGTGCTGCTGCCGCCGCTGCTGCAGCAGCATGCCGGCTTCCCCGACTCGGCCATCGGCGCCTATGTAGCGTGGCGCGGCGTGGGCAACGGCTGCGGCTTCTTCTCCGCAATGCTGCTGCAGCGGATCGACCCGCGGATCACGATGATCTTCGCGGTCCTCGTGCAAACGTCGTCGGGCTGGTGGATCGCGCATCTCAATCTCGACGTCGATCAGACGACGCTTGCGATCAACAGCCTGATGCAGGGCTTCTCGGTCGGCGTGTTCTGGGTGCCGCTGACCGTCGCCACCTTCTCGACGCTCGCGCCCGAGTACCGGGCGGAAGGATCGAGCGTGTTCCACTTGCTGCGCAATCTCGGCTCGAGCCTCTTCATCTCGATCGCAGTGACCGAGATCGTGCGGACCACGGGCGCCAACTACAGCCGCCTCACCGAGATGGCGACGGTCTACAACAAGGTTTGGCAGCTGCCATGGGCGACCGGCGCGTGGACCGTGGAGACGCTCTCCGGCATGGCGCGGTTGTCGAAAGAGATGACACGCCAGGCAACGATGATCGGCTTCACCAATGCGTTCATCCTTTACACTGTGCTGTCGGCGATGGCGGTGCCCCTCTGCTTGCTGATCCGGCCACCACGGAAGGGATGAGGCACGCTCGCGTGAACGCAGCAGACTCGGCGACTCACATCTGCGGCTTGATCCGCGGCGGGTCGGTCATCCGCTCGGCGCCCGCAAGACGACGCGCGATCTCGTCCCGGCGCTCCTGATCGTGCGCATGGTCGGTGCCATGATCATCGCCGCAGCCGCAGTCCTCGCAGTGCCCATGCGCATGCTCGTGGTGATGGTCGTGCCCGCATCCGCAGGCGTCGTCATGATCGTGGTGATGATGGTGATGATCGTCATGCGTCTCGCCGTTGAGCGTTTCGGCGATCTTCCGCTCGATCAACGCCGCCTCGTTACGCGGTGACGTCTTCTGCTCGATGGCGAGCGCCATGATCTCGGCCGCGAGCATGATGTCGTCCGGCTGCCCGAAGTAGTGACGCCGCAGACGGCCCGCGCGATCGAAGATCAGCAACGTCGGCGTGCCCTGCATCTGGTAGGCGGCCATGGTGCGCGGCAGGCCTTCGCCGTCGGCCTCGTCGACCGCGACCGGGAACGTCAGCTTGAACTCGCTGACGAACACCTCGAGCGCTTGCGGCGTCATGGCGCGGTGGTTCTCGAACACCGAGTGCAGGCCGACGATCGCCACCTCGGCCGGATTGAAGCGCGCCCGCAGCCGCTTGGCCTGGGGGATAGCCTTCTCGACGCAGCCCGGGCAGAGCATCTGGAACGCCAGCAACACGACCACGCGCCCGCGCAGGCGCTCGAGCGACAATGCCTCGCGGGTATTGACCCAGTGGGAGACGGAGAGCTCGGGGGGCTTTTCGGGATCGAACATCGCGCAGCCTTTCAGGTTGGCCCTCATCTCCGCGAGGGGGATGCGGGAAAGCTATCGCGCCCGCGTATGCCGGGCAAAGCCATGCAGCGGCGTGCTCACAGCTATCGCTTGTCCGGCCTGCGGTTCACCAGCCACAGGCCGGCCACCACGAGCGACAGGCCGACGAGCAGCGTGGAGCTCAGCGCCTCGCCCAGCAGCAGGTGGGCGGCAACGACGCCGAAGACCGGCGTCAACAGCAGGAACGCCATCACGCGCGAGGCCGGATAGCGCAGGTAGAGCCAGTTGGTCGACGTGAAGACGAAGAAGCCCACGAACACGATCGTGAAAACGAACGCCGCCCAGTGGATCGGGGTCGGAGCCGTGAGGCCGGGCTCGCCCATCGCAACCGACAGCGCGACGAGCATCGGCGCGGATAGGAGGAGCTGCACGAAGGTCACACGCTCGGGCGGCTCGTGCTTCAGCGCGCTCGCCCGGATAACCAGCGTCAGGCCACCCCAGGCGAGAGCGCCACCGAGACACATCAGGTCGCCGAGCAGGGTGGGGCCGCCGGCTGCCGCACCGCCGG
>Ga0180220_1001494_pt1 | contig 17130 bp, 10 predicted proteins | sample eDN5th37CBELigBY_FD_151335 | JGI IMG/M metagenome (GOLD analysis project Ga0180220, IMG submission 151335) | Enriched backyard soil microbial communities from Emeryville, California, USA - eDNA 5th pass 37_C BE-Lig BY (version 2) (version 2) | ecosystem: Environmental > Terrestrial > Soil >...
GGCGCCCGCCCCCCCGAATCCCGAATCCCAACCCCCGAATGCCTACACTGAATCCCAAACCACACTCCCTGACCCCCGACCCCTGATCCCCAACCCCTATTGTAAGGGTCCCGGCCGCTCAAGGGGTTTACATGATGATAGCCCCAGCATCGGTCAGGATCCCATGAGTGCCACTATACAGAGATCGCTTCGGCATCGTACCCACCACTATGCCGGTGTTGGTATCGAACCACGCGGTCCAAAACAGCGCTATCTCGGATACTTCCTTCGTCGAGTCGCTACTGACCGTCTGGGGCTCTTCGCTGTAATGGCGAGTCACGGTGACGTTGCCCAGATCATGATTCGGCCGGGTGCCCCGGTCGTGCAGCAGGATAGAATAGATCCTCACCGGACGGCGTGGTAAGCCGTTACGGTAACGCCGCCGTTGCCCGGCGATTACCACGAGGTAATAATGCTGGCTATGACCAACAAACCCGGAGACGGTTCCGGAGCGGACGACGAGCGCGCGCTCCCCGGGCGTCACCCGACGTCCCTGGAGGCCGCCTTCCGTACGCACTACACCCGGCTGCGTGACTACGTGGCCGGGTACGTGCGCTCCGACGAGGTCGCCAGCGACATCGTCCAGGACCTCTTCGTCAATCTCTGGGAGCGGTACGACGCCGGCGACCTCCCCCTCCTCACCCCCGCCTACCTCTACACCGCCGCGCGCAACCGCGCCATCAAGTACATCCGGCACCGTCAGGTCGTCGCCCGCTGGGAGGAACATGCGCGGCACGAGCCCGCGCCTACCTCGCCTCGCGCCGACGACGACCTGCGCACCAACGAACTCGCCGCCGCCATCCGCAGCGCCATCGACCAGCTCCCCGACCGCTGCCGCGAGATCTTCCTGATGAGCCGCGAGCAGGAGCTGAGCTACGCCGCGATCGCCGAGACGCTCGGGATCTCGGTCAAGACGGTCGAGGTGCAGATGTGGCGGGCGCTGAAGTCGCTGCGGAATAGCCTGGCGCCATACCTGGGGATCGTGGTGGCGTTCGCCGAGGCCGGGCGCTGGACCGAGCACCTCTTCCAATGACCGGCCGCCAACGATCCTCTCACAAACCACTGACTCCCAGCCACCCGAATCCCAGTCCCCTGACCCCCGAATCCCAAATCCCGAATCAGATGTAAGGGTCCGCCGCCCCATAGGGGTTACTCAGGGTAGACTTCGAACCTGAATTACCATGAGCATAGATAACTCCGATCATATCAGCGAATCAGAAGGTGCCCGGCTGGCGCGTTATGTGGCCGGGCGCTGCACCCCGCAAGAGGCAGAAGAGATCCGCGCCTGGTTGGCTGCGGACCCCGCGCGCGTGGAGTATCTCGAATCCCTGCAGCGGGCCTGGGAGCTGGCCGCGGCCGACCTCGCCCCGAATGGGGAGGTCGACGCCGCGTGGGAGGGGGTGCTACGACGTCGTCTGGAAAGATTGGCCGGACGTAACGCCGCGCAGGCTGGGGACGGTATCGAGGAGAGAGGGGTAGCGCGCGAGGCTCCGCCGACCCAGCCGCCGGCGACGCCCGAGGTCCCAAGTTGGCGCGTTCGGCGTTGGGCGCTCCGTGCCGCCGCGGTCATCGTGTTGGCCGTCGGCGGCACGAGCGGGTGGTTCGCGCTCTCGCGTCAGGATCCGGATTCACCCCGGCCGGTCGCGATGCGCGAGTACTCCACCGACCGGGCCCGGCGCGCGGAGATCCGCCTGAAGGACGGCACCCGCGTCCTCCTCAGCGTCGAGAGCCGCCTGCGCGTACCGAAGAACTATGGCAAAAAGTCCCGGGACGTCTACCTGGAAGGCGAGGCGCTCTTCGAGGTGGAGCATGACGAGAAGCGGCCCTTCCGTGTGCATGCGCCGGGCGCGGTCGCCGAGGACCTGGGCACCATCTTCGGGGTGCGCGGTTACCCGGACGGCTCCCCGGTCAGGGTAGTCGTCGCGGAGGGGATAGTAGAGGTCCAGGCGACGTCGTCCGCCGAGCCTCCCGCCACGCACCGCCTCGATCCCGGTCACCTGGCTCGCGTGAACAACGACGGCACGGTACAGATCGAGCGCGGGGTCGACCCGGCCGACTACCTGGCCTTCGCCGAGGGGCGGCTCGTCTTCAAGGATACGCCGCTACGGCTGGCCGCCGCACAGCTCTCGCGCTGGTACAATGTAGATATCCGGCTGGCCGACACCGCACTCGCCACGCTACCCCTGACCGCGTCGTTCCAGGACGAACCCGTGGCGACCGTCCTGAACCTCATCTCCCTCTCCCTCGGCGTTCGTCACGAGTGGGACGGCAATGTAGTGATCATTTCCCAATAGATCCGGTTTCCCGTTCAATCAGATCCTAGCGAGGGGGATTATGAGTCGACTCATTCGTTGGGTGCTGTTGGTAGCATTGGCCATCCCGCTACCTGGCGCGATGCTCTGGGCTCAGGCGGGTCCGTTGGTACAGGACGATCCCGGTCCAGAATTCCTCCTCGCCGGGGAGGATGGGCGAGCGCCCGTCCGGATCGAGCCGGACCGCGTGCCGCTGTTGAACAGACGGATAAAGATCGACCTCCCCGACACGACCCTGGATGCGGCGCTCGGCGAGATCTCGAAGCAGTCTTCACTGCGCCTCATCTACAGCGCCAGGGTCGTCCCCCTCGATAACCGTGTCTCGCTCACGGCCGAAGACATCACCGTAGCATCCGCGCTCCGTGAGGTGCTGCGGAATGCGAATGTGAACGTGATGGTCCACGGGAACCAGGCCGTGCTCGTGAGGAGACCTCCACGGAGTGACCGCGCCACGAAGAACCAGAAGCCCGGCACCATCATCGGGCGGGTGACCGCGGCCGATACGCAAACGCCGATCGCCGGAGCGCAGGTCCTCCTCGATGGCGTGGGGCGCGCGGTGACCAACGGCGAGGGTCGGTATATGATCGCCAACGTAGCGCCGGGAGCTCGCGTGGTTAGCGTTGTCTCGATCGGATACCGGGGTGCCGCGCAGGAGGTTCAGGTGGGCGATGGAGCCACAGTCACGGTCGACTTCGCCCTCGAATCCGCGCCAACGCAGCTCTCGGAACTGGTCGTCACCGCCACGGGCGAACAGCGACGGATCGAACTCGGCCACGACGTGACCGTGATCCGGGTCGACTCGATCATGGCCACCGCACCTGTCACGAGTGTGACCGATCTCCTCGAGGGTCGGGTCCCCGGGCTCGTGGTGCAGAGGACTTCCGGGGCGCCCGGGGATCCCGCGCGCCTGCGGTTGCGCGGGGTGAGCAGCCCGATGATGAGCAACGACCCGATCATCATCGTCGATGGTATCCGGGTCTACTCCGAGCTGTCCACTGCGCGGGCGGCGAACCTGGGTGGTACCGGTGGTACCGGTGGCAGCACCTACGCGACGCCGTCCCCTCTCGACTACATCGATCCGTACAGTATCGAAACCATTCAGGTCGTGAGAGGTCCGTCTGCCGCCACCATGTACGGGCAGGACGCCGCCAACGGCGTGATCATCATCACGACCAAGCGCGGGCGCCCCGGGCCCCCCAGCTGGAGGACGACGGTGGAACGAGGGTTCACCGAGACGCCGGGAAGGTATCCCGATCTCCACTTACGCATGGGGCGCCTGCTGACCGACGATAGCCGGGTCTTCTGCCCGCTCAACAACTGGGCGGGGGGTGACATATTCATCGGCAAGGTGCCCTGCCAGGCGGACACCGTCGTGACGTACCAGATGCTCAACGATCCCGAGCTGACGGTGCTCGACCGGGGCGAACGCACCGCCGTTTCCGTGGGCGTCTCGGGGGGGAGCTCGACCCTGACCTACAACATCACCGGGACCTACATGGACGAGGTCGGTACGATCAAGCTCCCGAGGTACGAGATCATGCGGTATCGGGCGGAGCGGGGCATCGAGCCGGCCTCCTGGATGCTGCGCCCCCAGAATCACACCATCTGGGGGGTGACGTTAGGGGCCATGGCCAACCTGGGGCGCTCCGCGGACCTCTCCCTGACCACCCAGTTGACCCGCTCGCAGCAGCAGCGTTCCGCGTTGGAACAGCAGCTCGGCACGCTCATGAGCACGTATCTGGATCGGGCGACGGGTACGTACTACGAGGCCTCGAGCTATGGGAGGATCCAGGACGTCTCCGGTGAACTGTTGGACAGGTTCTACGAGCGCGCCACGTCCAACGCCACCCATTTCAAGCAAGGACTAGCGCTGAACTGGCGTCCACGGGAATGGGTGACGATAACGTCGAACGTCGGGTTGCAGGTGGTCAGTCGGGCGGACGAGGTCTATTCGCCGCCCGGTGGTCACGACTGGCGCTATCAGGACGGGCGGCTCGGAGTGGGTAAGGGCCAGAGCGTCGAGAGCTCGTTCAAGGTGCACGCGACCTCGCAGCTACCGCTCCCGGGCGGCTTCATGTTCAAGCTCAACACCGGGGTCGATTTCAGTAACACGCGCGAAGACGACCTACACCTGGATGTCCGCAAGCTCCCGGAGGGGATGGAGACGGTCACGGCCGCGGCCGAGGTCTATTACAAGAAGCAGCACTACAGCGATCGCTCCACCTTCGGCTGGTTCGTGGAACCGGGGATCAATCACCGTCGTCTCTGGATCTCCAGCGGCTTGCGTCTGGACGGTGGGAGCAACTTCGGCAGTCGTGTCAAGTTGCCGCGGTTCCCGAAGCTCAGCGTCTCCTATCTGCTCTCGGACGAGCCCTTCTTCCCGGAGCGGCTGCAGACCGTGGTGGGGAGTCTGAGGCTCCGCGCCGCTTACGGTCATGCCGGTCGCCAGCCGGGGCCGACCGATCGGCTCCGTCTCTACGATGCGCGTACGCAGATCTGGCTGGGTGAGGGCACGGCCATCGACGCGATCCAACTCCGGTCGGTGGGCAACAGCGACGTCAGGCCCGAGCGGACGAAGGAGTTCGAGGCCGGGTTCGACGCCGATCTCTTCGACGACCGGGTGAAGCTCGGTGTCACCGGATACCGGAAGACGACCGTGGACGCGCTGCTCAGCGTCGACGTAGCCCCGTCGGTCTATGGTTCCGGTGTCAAGACCATGATGAACATCGGCGTGGTCCGCAACACCGGGTTCGAGCTGGAGTTCGGCGTGGAGCCGATACGGAGCGATCTCGTGACCTGGTATACCCGGACGCAATTGAGCCACAACCGCAACATCGTGGTCGAACTCGGGCCAGGCGTGGAACCATTCTTCCCGGAGGTCAATACGACCAATCCTGCGAGCATCACCAGCGGCATCAGGGTGGCTCCGGGCTACCCCCTCTTCGGTCGTTGGGCCAAGCCGGTCCTGGGTTATGCCGATGCCAACGGCGATGGCGTGCTCGACCCCAGCGAGGTCGTCCTCGGCGACACCCTGGTCTACGTAGGTGGTACGCTACCGAATTACACCGCGAGTATCTCGACCGGGGTTTCGCTCTTCCGGGGTACGCTGGCCATCGACATGGGTTTCCAGTACGAGAGCGGGATGACCCAGGTGAACGAGATGAGCCGTCGTCTCGCCCCCTTCTCGCGTGGTTGGAACGATCCGACGGCATCCCTCTCCGAACAGGTGGCCGTATTCGATTTGACCGAGTTCACCTGGGTGCAGACCGTCAACTCCCTGCGGTTCCATTCCTTGTCCATCTCGTACCAGGTGCCGATCAGGATAGCGAACCGGTTGGGTGCCCGAGCGCTCGCGCTGTCGGTCCAAGGATCGAATCTCGGGCTCTGGACGAACTACCGCGGGATGGATCCCAACGTGAACGCGCGGGTGAGCGGCAACGATGTCAGGGACACCGGTGTCCTGCCGACGCCGCGAGTCTGGCAGGTCCGTCTGACGGCGACACACTGATTCGAGGCCAGCATGAGAGAGTACATGGATAGGAGAGGTTCCGGTCCAAGAGCCAAGGTGGCCATCGCCTCCGCTCTGGCCGCGCTGGGGCTGCTGTTGGGGACCGGTTGCTCGATGGACGACTTGTTGGGGACCGAGACACTGCCCCCCGACATCCTCGATCCTGCCGTGGCGAAGACGCCGAAGGGAGCTCTCGCGGCGTACAACGGTGCGCTCGTGCACTTCCGCAACGCCTTCGGCGGATATGGGGGATTCGTCGAGGCCAGCGGGGTCCTGAGCGACGAACTCGAACAGGCGGCGACCGACCTCGAACGGGTAGACACTCGTGTCATCCCCGAAGGGGAGAACACCGCGTCGTCGGTGTACTCCAAGTTGCACCGCGTGCGGGGGCAAACGGCACAGGCGATCGGTTTGTTGAAGGACTACGCCCCCGGGAGCGACGACCTGATCGGCCACCTCTACGCCCTGCAGGCGTACTCCGAGATCTTCCTCGCGGATCTCTTCTGCTCCGGTATCCCGCTGAGCACCCTGGATTATGAGGGGAATTTCACCTACAAGCCTGGTTCCACCACGCAGCAGGTGTACGAGCACGCGTTCGCGCTCCTGGACACGGCTGTGTCGCTGGCCAAGGACAGCGTGCAGTTCGCGCAGCTCGCACGGTTGGGCAAGGCTCGGGTGCTACTCGCCCTCGGACGCTACCAGGAGGCGGCGAGCGAAGTGGCCGCCGTGCCGGACGACTACAGCTACGAGGTCCGGTACGCCGCCAACGCGGCCCGCATCAAAGGGCAGTTCGACGATCCCCAGCATTTCGCGACGATCGAGAGCTATCGCTCTAATCCTGGGAGTTGGAAGTGGTACTTCACCGTCGCGGACCGCGAAGGGACGAACGGCCTGGACTACATCTCGAGTGGCGATCCCCGGACCCAGGTCAGTTCCGGTTGGGGGAACCACCAGCGTGAGCGCACGATCTACCATCCCAGCAAGTATCCGGTGGATGGATCCGGCACGATCGTCCTCGCGAGTGGGATCGAAGCCCGCCTGATCGAGGCGGAGGCGGCGCTCGACGCCGGCGACGTCGATCTCTGGTTGGAGAAGCTGAATCATCTCCGCCGAACGGCTTGGACCAGTATCCGCCCGGCCACCACGGGGCCGTTGCCCGATCTCACCGATCCCGGGAGCCGCGACGCACGGATCGACCTCCTCTTCCGCGAACGCGCCTTCTGGCTCTTCCTCACCGGCCAGCGGCAGGGCGACCTGCGGCGTCTGGTCCGTAACTACGGACGCAGCCAAGACCAGGTGTACCCGATCGGCCTCTACGTGCAGGCCCGAGGGGCGACCACTACTTATGGCTCCGACATCGACGTACCCGTGCCGGTGTCGGAGCAGCTGACTAATCCCAACTATACCGGCTGTTTCGGTCGTGGCGTCTGAGGAGGGGAGATGAAGACGCAGACCAACGATCCAGGCACTCGCACGGAGGTGACGGTCCCTATGGTGATGAAGCGGTGGGCAGTCGCGGTCTTCGGTGGGCTGATCCTCGCCGGCTGCGACAGTGTACCGACGGTCGGTACCTTCGAGCCCATTACCGATCCGGCGAAGCTCTTCATGGCCGTGACGCTGGACCACCGAGCCATCAATCTCTCGACCGTCGCGCCCTACGACACCTTCAGACTGACGGCGGTACCGAGGAATGGACTGGGAGAACCTATCCTCGGCCTGCCGGCACCCAGCTACACATCCAAGGACACGACGCGCGTCTGGGTGAGCCCCGACGGTCTCATCCAGGCCCGGGGCCCGGCCACGGGCGTGATGGTGATCGCGGAGGTCGTCACCGAGGACAACATCAGGCACGCCGATACCGCCTATGTGAACGTGACGAACGTGGCGAATCCTCCGAAGCTGGACCGGCTGTACGTCGACACCGGCTCCGGCGACAAGCTCGTCTGGCCGATGATAGGCAACGGCGCGGTCGGTCTGTACCTCCTCGCCGCACTCCATCAGATCCGCTTTGACTTCATGACCCGGGACGATCTCTCGTCCCTGGTACGCGCCGAGGACACGGATGGGAACCCCGTCTACGGGTTGGCCCTCGAATATCGATCGTCCGATCCCAGGATATTGGAGATCTCTCCTTTGTACGGGCGCGTGAGTCTCTGGAGACCAGGTTCCGCCCGGGCGACCGTGCGGACCGTCGCCTACGGGGTGGAGCGGGCCGATACCGTGGAGATCGTGGTGACGCCGCCGGATGTGAACGGCTTCATGTACGACCAGGATGGTGCCGGCAAGTTGGTCCCGACGGTGAACGAGGTGGTCATCCAGACCAACGGTGTGGTGGCGTGGACGAATACCACGAGGAACATGGTCGAGATCGTGTTCGACGAGCCGCAGAACGTCGTCGCCGTTGGCGAACTCTGCGCGGTGCTGGGTGGCGAGCACTGCACGGATGGGAATATCGGTCTCTTCGGGCACGAAGGCGAGGACGAGCCCAACATATTCCTGGACCTGCCGAAATACGTCCGTGCCAGACGCTTTCCGGTCCCGGGCGTCTATCCCTTCCGTATCACCACGACCGGTCATACCGGACGGGTGGTGGTAGTCGATGGTGCCAGTCAGTGAATTCGGAGTAGATGCCGTGATAGTTTCCCGACGTGACCTCTTGAAGGCGGGTGTTGGTGCCGCGGCGCTCGCCACGATCCCGCGACCGTTGCTGGCGTACTTCGACACGGGTCCCGAGCCCGTTCCGCCGATAGGTGACGGTCGGATCAAGGAGCTCGCCTTCCGTGCCGTCGAGGCCGCTCTGGCCGTCGGTGCGTCCTACGTGGATGTGCGTCTGACGCATACCCGTACCCGTAATTTCATGTACTCGTTCGTGGAGAACACGAGAGACAGCGAGGAGCTGACGGTCGGTGTCCGTACGCTCGTGGATGGCTATTGGGGATTCGCGAGCGGGCATTCGTGGAGTACGGACGAGGTGGTTCGGCTCGGCCGGGAGGCCGTTTACCATGCCAGGGTGAATTCGCTGGGACGGGAACGAAGGGTCGAGCTCGCCGAGCGGCCCGTGGTCGTCGACGTGCATTGGGAGACGCCGGTGGAGATCGACCCGTTCGAGGTATCGCCCTTCGAGATCGTCGACTTCTTCCGGGGACTCGAATACTACACCGCTCGCGATCCCGAATTCAAGCTGGATGGCCAGGGCGCACAGTTCGAGGTGAAGGAGCAGGCCTTCGCCTGTTCCGACGGCACGTACATCACGCAGCGGCTCTATGGCAGTAGCGGGAGTTACACACTGACCTACCGGCCGGAGCCCCGTGTCTCCATCGGTTGGCAGTTGGCGGGGCTCACGCGCGCGAGCGTCGGCTGGGAGCTCTACAAGGGTCAGCCCTTGCGGGAGCAGATCGACAGGCTCCGGGAGGAGATGAGGGAGTTCTGGAAGTTGCCGATCAAACCCGTCGAAGTCGGCCGATACGACGTCGTCTGCGACGCTCTGTCGGTGGCGCGCTTGATAGACGGTACGTTGGCCAATGCCACCGAACTGGATCGGGCCCTCGGTTACGAAGCGAATGCCGATGGTACGAGTTACCTGAACGATCCGTTCGGCATGATCGGTTCGCACGTCGTGGGCGCCCCGGCGCTCACCATCACGGCCAACCGCTCGGAGCCGGGGGGGGCCGCCACGGTGCGGTGGGACGACGAGGGGGTCGAGCCGGATGAATTCACGATCGTGAAGGATGGCGTGCTGACCGATTTCCAGACGACCCGTGAGAGCGCGTCGTGGTTGGCCGAGCACTATCGGGCGAAGGGCGTTCCGGTACGATCCCATGGCTGTGCCGCGGCGGAGGCCGGGATCCACGCTCCCATCCAGCGTCGGCCGAATCTGGTGGTAGCTCCCGGGAAGGGGGAGGTCGGATTCTCCGATCTGATCGCCGGGTTGTCCGATGGGATCGCGGTCGAGGCCATGGGCGTCGACATCGATTTCCAGGGGCTGAACGGGTTCGGGGGAGGAGATCGGGTCTATGAAGTCAAGGGTGGGAAGCGGGTCGCGCGGATCGTCGGCGCGGGCTTTCTCTTCCGTGCTCCGGAGCTCTGGAAGAACCTGAAAGCCCTCGGTGGGCCGAATAGTGTCGAGCGGTTCGGGTTGCAGACGGTGAAGGGGCAACCCATGCAGACGGCGTTCCACAGTGTGACCGCGCCGCCGGCGCTCTTCACAGGGGTCACGGTCGTCGACGCGTTGAGGAAGGCATGAGCTCGAAGATGACGGCAAGGGCTATGGGCCCTGGTATGACAAAGGATTCCGATGACCGTAGGCTCCTCTCGCGGGAGGAGTGCGAGTCGATCCTGGAGCGCGCGCACCGTTTCGCGCGGAGTGGAGGCGAAACGAGGATCGGCATCTTCACGTGGTGGCAGGGCGAGCTCCGTTGGGGGCGCAATCGTGTCACTCTCTCGAGTGATCGGCGCAACGTGATGCTCGGTCTCGAGCGGACCGTTCCCGATGGGAGGACCAGTGCGGGACGGATCACCACCAATCAGTTCGACGACGTCTCGCTCGAGGCGGCGGTCCGCGGGGCCGAGCGCATCTCCCGCCTCGCGGCGGATCCCGGGTGGGGGCTCGGCGACTATCCGCCCCTCCCCGTCTATCCTCCCCACAAAGGTGCGCCGGTATGGAGTGACGCGACGTACGATCTCTCCGTCGAAGCGCGGAGCGAGATCGTCCGCTCGATCATAGAGATGGTGGAAGCCGAAGGGATGCTCTCCGTGGGCTACCTGGAGGTCAGGGCCGCCGCTTCGTTGGCCAAGGGTACCGAGTTGCCCGAGTTGCGGACCACCGACTACTCCATGTGGGATTCGGAATATCAGCGCTGGACCAACGCCCAACTCTCGATGACCGTGCGCGACCCTGCCGGCACCGGCTCGGGATGGGCCGGGCTCTCGTCGTACGACTGGGGCCGGATAGATCCCGAGGCCATAGCTCGCCGCGCCATCGAGAAGTGTCTGGCATCGCGGAACCCCGTGGCGCTCGAACCCGGCCGTTACACGGTGATCCTGGAGCCGCAGGCGGTCGCCGAGCTCGTGAGCGTGATGCTCGATACGATGTCGAATCGGGAGCCCCCGGAGAACTCAGCGATGTCCGATTCTCCGTGGTACCTGGGGGTGGACGAGCATCTCATGCTGCATCGCTCGAAGCTCGGGCTGAAGATCGTCGACGAGCGGATCACGATCTCACACGATCCGGCGGACCCGCTGCTGGGGCTCCCGCTGAGGAGTATCGAATACCCTGGCCCGGTGACCTGGATCGACCGTGGTGTCCTGACGAATCTGGGGCACGAGTTCGCGACCGACGTCAAGGCGTTGGAGGGTAGACACACGCTCCGCGGGCCCGTGATGGCGTTCCGGATGAGTGGTGGCGACGCGTCGATCGAGGAGATGATCGCCACGACCAAGCGTGGTCTGCTGGTCACACGTCTCTCGAACATCCGCACGCTGGATCGCAAGAGCCTGCTGGCGACCGGGCTGACCCGTGATGGTGTCTGGTTGATCGAGAACGGCAAGATCACGAAGGCGGTCAAGAACTTCAGGTTCACCGAGTCTCCGCTCTTCGCGTTGAACAACATTGAGCAGCTCGGCGAGCCGGTGCCGGTCTTCCGGGCGATGCCGATACCGTTCGTCTCGGCTATGCCCGCCATAGTGCCAGCGCTCAAGGTGCGGGACTTCAGCTTCACCTCGCTGATCGACGCCGTATAGGGAGAATGGGGATGACGCGGAATATGGTAGCGGTCGCGCTCGCGGGTGTGGTACTTCACGCCGCACCGCTCACGGCGCAGACCTTCTTCATCTGGCCGGACGCGGTGATCGACGTGTCCAAGTATGCGACGATCGAGGAGTGTCACGCGGCTGCCGATCGGGCGCGGCGCACCGCCGAGAAGAACGAGTTCTTCGAGCACCGGGTCTGGCGCGACACCCTCCCTTACGATCCGGTAGAGGCGCAGAAGCCCGTTCCGCTCCCGGTGGTGGAGGAGGTCCGGACCTGCGCCGCCAAGTTCGCCGACGAAGGATCGGTTTCCCTGCGCGACTACCGGCTGCTGATACCGCTGTACGTCGTCGCGGGTTGGGAGGACAAGGCGCGGGCGTTGGTCGACCGTAGGCTGCGAGAGGTCGGGGACGCGGATGCCGAGACGCTCGCCGCGGTGCTGGATACGGTCGTCGCGATCTTCAGCGGCAATCCGCGTGGGAGGTTCCAAGGGCTACCCGGGATCACGGTGACGCCCGCCCGCTTGGATCTCGTGGATGATTTCATCCAGGAGTATCTGCCGCGGGTCACCGACCGCGTGCGGCGCCTCAAATTCCTGATGGCGCAGGTGGATCTGGCGCGCTGGGGTGGTCCTCGACTCGATTCGGCCCGTATCGAGTGGGCCGCGCCGCAGATCCTGGCTCTCGTCGATTCTCTCACCGACGCGGAGAAGGAGCGGTTGGCCGAAGACCTCACCGGCTTCGCGGAGGACAAGTCCGAACTGGAGCGGCGGCTCTATCGCCGTGTCTACGGAGCCGTGGAACGCGCCTCGGATCGACGGGCCCTGCTGGACAGCTTGCGGCACGGTACGGCTGCCTACGTGAGGGAGTATCGGCGCAAGAATCCCAAGAACGTCAACGTGCCGTATGGTGAGCCGGCTCATCGGATAGAGGCGGATGTTTGGCTCGGGTGCGGCGATCGGTGCGAACCGCGGCCGGCTCCCGGGCGAGTCTCGTTGGTGGTCTTCTTCTATCACGATGTGGTACGGGAGCGACCGAACGATTCCCACAAGTGCGTTCAAGTGATCTCCAATCCGCGGGGGGTGCGGGCCCACTGCCCCAAACTCGTCTATACGCTCCGGCGCCTGCAGGAACGCTTCCCCGAGCTCGATGTGACTATCGTCACGAGGTCGTTCGGCTTCTTCGGATACGTGAAGGAGGGGGTCACGGTCCGGGACGAGGCGGAGTACCTCAGGCGCTGGCTGGAGTCGTTCGGCGTGCGTGCCACCATCGCGATGACGGACACCAAGTACTGGCGGTTGCCCAATCACGACCGGCGTCGGATAGATGAGCCGACGGTGAACGAGATGAACTACAGCTTCGATGGTCCGATCGCGCCGCGGAATAACGGGTGGAGCGTCCTCGTCGATCAGGATGGTGTGATCGTTCACGACACGATCCTGGGACCCGACGATCGTTACGACGATCGCGAGACGCGTCTCGTGGAGATGATCGAGGTCTTACTCGACCGCAATCGCCCGAGGACTTGAATCATGCTGAAGCCCATGTCGATCGGTGCCGCCGCCAGAGCCATGCTACTCGGAGGCTCGCTGTTGCTCCCCACTGGAGGCGCGGTGGCGGCCGGGAGTGATGTCGAGCCCATGCGCGCGACGTTCGGGGGGGTACCAGCCGATACGCTACGCGATCCCGCGCTCAGGATGGGTACCCTGCCGAACGGGATGCGCTACTACGTACGAGCCAACACCGTCCCCGCACGCAGGGCACACCTCTGGCTCGCGGTACGGGCCGGGAGCGTACACGAGGACGACGATCAGCTCGGGTACGCGCACTTCCTGGAGCACATGGCGTTCAATGGGACGCGCCATTTCCCGCGGCACGCGATCATCGACTTCGTCGAGGCGAGCGGGATGCGTTTCGGCGCCGACCTGAACGCGCATACGAGCTTCGCCGAGACGGTGTACAAGCTCACGGTGCCGACGGACGACCCCTCGTTCGTCGACCGCGGTCTCGCGATCCTCGAGGACTGGGCTGGTGGTGGGATCACGCTAGACTCCCTGGAGGTCGTCGCCGAGCGTGGCGTGGTGCTCGGCGAATGGCGGATCCGCGCCCTGCGGGACTCGACCGCCGAGCGGGTCACCGAGCGGATCTACGACGTCTATTTCGGTGGCTCCCGTATGCGGGAGCGTCTGCCGATCGGGACCCCGGAATCGATCGAGGCGGCCAACCCGGCACCCCTCCGCCGGTTCTACGAAGATTGGTATCGGCCGGACCGGATCGCGGTGATCGCGGTCGGTGACTTCGATCCGGATGCGATGGAGCGGGAGATACGGTCGCGCTTCGGCAAGATCACGGCCCGGGGCGAGCCGAGGGCCGAGATCGAAGTGAAGCTGGCCCGGTCTGCGGAACCGGTGGTCGAGATACTCCGGGAGGACGGGGTCGGGTCGAGTATCCACTTCGCGATCCCCGCGCCGGAGCGGCCGCGGGGCACGGCGGCCGCGGTCCGGCAGGAACTGGTCTCGACGCTGCTCTTCCAGCATCTGCAGCGGAAGCTCCTCCGGCTCCGGGAGGAAGCGCAGCGGCCGTTCATCGATGCGCAGCTGGGGCCGATCCAACTCTTGCACCCCGGCGACATGATCGTGGGGAGTGCCATCGCCTTCCCCGACAGTCTGGAGCGTAGTCTCGCCGCAGTGGCGACCGAGATCGAACGCGTCGCCCAGCATGGTATCCCGGTAGAGATTCTGGAGCGCGAGAAGTCGCGGATCCTGCGGCGCGTGGAGAGCCGTGTGGCCGGAGCGGCGGCGCGGACGTCGACGGCCTATGCGGACGAGTACACGCAGCACTTCATCTCGGGCGAGGGCGTGCTGTTGAGCGCCGCGCAGGAATTGGAGCTGGCGCGGGAGGTGCTCCCCACGATCACCCCCGAGGTGATCGCGGGTGCTGCCGCGATGTGGCGTGACGCAGCAGGGATGAGGGTGTTGGTGTTGATGCCGAAGATCACCCTCGGCTTCGCGCCCCCCACCCGCGAGAGCATATTGGCGATCTTCGCTTCGATACGGAACACCCCGCTCGCCCCGGAGACGACGTCGGTCGCGGCACTCGACGCCGTCTTGATGGAGCGCCCCCCGACGCCGGGGAAGATCGTGAGCGAGCGACGTCACGCGGCGGCGGGGATCACCGAGTGGACCCTGTCCAACGGGGCGAAGGTGCTCTTCAAGCAGAGTTATAACCACCCCGACGAGGTGCTCGTCAGGGCCTGGAGCCCCGGCGGATTCTCCCTGGTCCCGGATTCGCTCTTCTTCTCGTCGGGTAGGATGGCGGCCGTCATCATGACGGAGGCCGCGGGGTATGGCGATCGGGGTCGCGACGAATTGTTGGAGCAATTGTCCGCGACCACGGGGGTACGCCGGTTGAAGGTCGACATCGGCCATTCGGACGAGTCGATCGAAGTGGCTGGATCACCCCGGGAACTGGAGACCCTCTTCCAGCTCCTCCATCTCCAATTCACCTCGCCGAAGCTGGATTCGGCGGCACTCGAGAAGTGGGCCGGGTACGCGAAGTATCGCGGGGCGCGCAACGTGACGCACGATGCCCTCGCACAGTACATCGGTCGTTCGAACCCTCGCCTGCGGCCGATCACCACGCACCTCGCAGAGATGGCACGAGTCGAGGAGGTCATGGCGGTCCATCGCGACCGGTTCGGGAACGCGGGGGATTTCACCTTCGTCGTGGTGGGGGCCGTCACCCCCGACGAGGTCAGGCCGCTCGTCGAACGGTACATCGCCAGTCTCCCCGCGACGGGGGTGCGCGAGGAGCCGAAGCACCTGTCGGCCGTGAAGCTGGCGGGCGAGACGAAGCAGAGCTTCGACGTCTTCTCCGTGCCCCGGGCGCAATCGCTCCTCGTGTACGATGGCGTCTTCCCGACGAAAGGCGACGAGTACTTCTCGGAGCGGCAGCGCTTCGAGACCCTGGGCCTCATCCTCGAGAAGCGGCTCCGCAACAGGCTCCGCGAAGAGTTGAGTGGGACCTACGGGGTGACCGTCGTCAGCCAGACGTATCGGCTGGACGAGGAACGGTATCGCATTCAGATCGGGTTCGACGCCGCCCCCGAACGGAACATGGAGCTCCGGCAGGAGATGCTCCGGATCGTCGACGACCTGCGGGAGAATGGGGCCGACGAGATCGAGTTGGAGCACACGGCTCGCTACCAGCACCGCCTGCTGGAGACCCGGTTGCAGAACAACCAGTACTGGCTCGACCAGATCACGCTCTACAACCGGCTGGGGTTACCGTTGGATCGGATCGTCTCGCCCTATCCCACGGAGTCGGTGACGGCGGCGGCGTTGAAGGAGACGACGAATCGGTACATGCCGGCCGATACCTACTATCTCTTCGCCTACATGCCGAAACGAGAGGTGATGACAGAATACAAGAAGAAGCTCCAGGCCAAGGCCGGATCCAACGGGGACTCCTCGGCCGACGAGCGCAAGAGGGGGGAGGCGCGGCGCTAGCCGCCCCCCCGGCAAGGATGCGGTGTACGGAACGGTAACGGAAGGACGAAGATGAGCAGGATCCGCACGATCGTTTTGGTTTCGATCGCTTTCACCATGGCGTGTGCCTCGGCCGGTGGTGGCGGAGGTGGGGCCAGCGGTGCGCCGGGTGAGGTCGTCACGTCGGCCAAGTCCGGCGAGGCAGAGCAGAACCGGATCACCGCAGCGGAGATCGAGCAGGCCGGTCTCCCCAACGCCTACGAGCTGGTGAATCGGCTCCGGCGGCAATGGCTGCGTCGTGACCCGCGTACGGGGAACGCAGTCGCAGTCGTGATGGATGGTCAAAACATCGGGACCGCCGCGAAACTCCGGGAGATCCCGGCGGTGGAGGTCGCGGAGCTGCAGTACATGTCGTACGACGATGCGGTCAAGCGCTGGGGTTCTACGGTGAACAGCAGCGTCATCGTCGTCATCCGTCGTCGTTGAGCGAGAGTGGGTCGAGCTGGGGGCGACGAGCTCCGTCGCACCCGTCTCGACCCGCGACCTCATCACCGTTTCCGGCCGTCTCGCCCGTTCTCCGTCCCGACGTCCCCTCCTCCCGGCCCGCCCGCAGCGCAGCCCTCGCGCAAGACACAGGGGATGCGCTAACATATTCTTCTGTCCCGGGATTCCACCAGGATAGGGTTGCACGTCGTCTCAAGGATTGGAGAAGCAGGTAATGGGCGGGCAGAATGGCGCGGCCAGGGGTCGGATAGCGATCCTGGGCGCTGGTAACATCGGGCAGGCGTTGGCGCAGGGCTGGGTCGTGGCCGGGTTGCGGGAGCCGGGGGAGATCACGCTCACCCGTCGTAGGCGGGAGTTCCTGGCCGACTTCGAGGCGCGGGGGTACCGCACGAGCACCGACAACCGGAGCGCGGCGGCGGAGGCGGAGATCGTCGTGTTGGCGGTCCAGCCGCAGCAGCTTCCGGAGCTACTCGAGGAGATCCGCGATGTCCTGGATCCGGCCCGGCACATCCTCCTCTCGGTGGCGTCGGGGGCG
>Ga0180220_1001495_pt1 | contig 17125 bp, 9 predicted proteins | sample eDN5th37CBELigBY_FD_151335 | JGI IMG/M metagenome (GOLD analysis project Ga0180220, IMG submission 151335) | Enriched backyard soil microbial communities from Emeryville, California, USA - eDNA 5th pass 37_C BE-Lig BY (version 2) (version 2) | ecosystem: Environmental > Terrestrial > Soil >...
GATGGCCGCGCCCCCCGAGAACGCGAACGCCTCGCCGCCCGTCAGTCGAACTTCTCGTCGTAGAGCGCGTCGAGCATGTCGCGGTAGCGCTCGGTCGTGACCTTCCGCTTCACCTTGAGGGTCGGGGTCAGCTCGCCCGACTCCACCGTGAAGTCGCGCGAGGGGATCACGAACTTCTTGATGGACTCGTAGCGGGCGAGGTTGGCGTTGATCCGTCCCACCGCCGCCTCCACCTCCTTGTGGATCTCGGGGTGCCTGGTCAACTCCTCGTAGCTCGACACCCGGATGCCCTTGGCCTCCAGGAGCTTCCGCCCGTATTCCTCCTGCACCGTGATCAGCGCGGTGAGGTACTTGCGCTTGTCGCCGTAGACCACGGACTGGCTCACGATCGACTCGGTCTTCAGGGCGTTCTCGATGTTCTGTGGCGCCACGTTCTTGCCGCCGGCGGTGACGATGATGTCCTTCTTCCGGTCGGTGATGCGCAGGTATCCGTCGGCGTCGAGGCTGCCGATGTCGCCGGAGTGGAACCAACCGTCCGGCTCGAGCACCTCGGCGGTCTCCTCGGGACGGTTGTAGTAGCCCTTCATCACCCCGCCCCCGCGGATGAGGATCTCGCCGTCTGCGGCGATCTTGAACTCGGTGCCGGGCATCGGCGGGCCCACGGTGCCGATCTTGTTCTTGCCCAGGCGGTTGACGGACGTGCCGGCGGAGGTCTCCGTGAGGCCGTAGCCCTCGAGCACCGGCAGCTCCAGCAGGTCGAAGAACCACGCGATCTTCGGCGAGAGCGGGGCGCTGCCCGAGACGAAGAGCCGGATCCGCCCGCCCAGCCTCTCGTGGCGCAGGGTATGCGCCACCTTGGAGAAGACGAGCTTCTTCGCCAGGGTCCAGCCCAGGCCGCCATAGCTTCGCCCCGCTTGGCGCGCCTCGACGTACTCGTCGAAGAGCGACATGGCCCAGCGGAAGAGCACGCCCTTCAGCCCGGGGCTCGAGGAGCCGTTCGCGACGACCGTGCTGTAGACCTTCTCGAACACCCGGGGGGCCGAGGGGATGATCGACGGGCGGATCTCCCCGGCGCTCTGGACGATCTCGTTGGGGTCGGTGTAGGCGGTCTCGGCGCCGGTGTGCCAGGCCGCGATCTGCACCACCTTGGCGAACGAGTGGGCGAGCGGCAGGAAGAAGAGGATCGAGTCACCCTCCTGGATCACCCCGATCCGCTCCACGGCCACCGCCTCGTAGCACCAGTTGCGGTGGGTGAGCATCACGCCCTTGGGGTTGCCGGTCGTTCCCGAGGTGTAGAGGAGGGAGGCGGTCTGCTCGGCCTCGAGGGCGGCGATGCGGGCGTCGACCTCCCCCGGGTTCGAGGCGGCGTACGCCTCCCCCGACCGGGAGAGCTCGTCGAAGGTCATCGCCCAAGAGGCATCCGCCTCGCTCACCGTCCCCTCGAAGAGGATCGCCTTCCCCAGCGCCGGCAGCGAGCCGCGGATCTCCCGGATCTTGGCGAGCTGCTGGTCGTTCTCGACGAAGACGTGGGACGCCCCGCTGTCGCGCAGGATGAACTCCACCTCGTGCGCCAGGATGGACTGGTAGAGCGGGACGGTGATGCCGCCCGCCCCCAGGATGCCCGCGTCGGCGATCGCGTGCTCGACCCGGGTGGCACTCAGGATCGCGACCCGATCCCCCTGCTTCACCCCCAGCGCCAGCAGGCCGTTGGAGATCCGACGCGACCGCTCCACCTGTTCCTTCCAGGTGTAGGTGCGCCAAACCCCGTCGCGCTTGAAGTGCGCGGCGATCCCGTCGGGGGTCTTGGCCGCCCGATCCAGCAGGACCCGCATCACGTTGGCGGGGAGAGGGAACGGCACGGAATCCGGCTGGGTCATCTTCGCCTCGGCTCTCGACATGACACCCCTCGGCAGATTGTTCCCGGAACCTGGGTTGAGAAGGCCCGGGAAGGTGGCGGAAGCGTGGAATCGATACGATCCGTACCACGCGCTCCCCGCGGCGGGCAACGAAGGCCTGGGTGGATTCACCCCCTTCTCGGTTGCCAAGTCGCAATCCGTTGCCAAGTTGGGGCCCAGTCTGGGCTAATGCCCAAATTCGGCGCCGATCATCGGCGAATCATCCACGTGCCGCGCCCGGGGCGGGGCCGACCCTTGCGAGAGAGAGATCTCATGTCGGACGAGGCGAAGAAGAACCCATCCAACGTCGCGGGCGTGCCGTCGGCGACCCTCGAGGACCTGCCGCAGGTCCTCCCCATCCTGCCGCTTCGGAACTCCGTCTTCTTCCCCGGCGGCGTCCTCCCCCTCGCGGTGGGGCGGCAGAAGACCATCGCCCTGATCAAGGACGCGGTCCGCGACGACCAGGTGATCGGCGTGGTCACCCAGCGCCGCGCGGAGGAGGAGGATCCGGCCTCCGGCGATCTCCACTCGGTGGGGACCGTCGCCCGGATCGTGAAGCTCTTGAAGATGGGGGAGGACAACTACTCCCTCGTCGTCCAGGGCATCGCCCGGTTCCGCATCGTGGAGCTCATCCAGGAGTCGCCCTACCTCAAGGCGCGGGTGGAGGCCGTGGAGGAGACCCCCGCCGGCGAGGACGTCGAGGTGGAGGCCCTCGCGATCAACCTGAAGAAGCTGGCCCGCGAGGTGATCGAGCTCATGCCCGAGCTGCCGGCGGCGGCCGGCGAGCTGGTGGAGTCCATCACCCACCCCGGCCACCTCGCGGATCTCATCGCCGCCAACGTGGACGTGTCGATCGAGGAGAAGCAGCAGGTCCTGGAGACGGTGGACCTCAAGGCCCGGATGAAGCTCGTCCTCGAGCTCCTCAACCGGAAGCGGGAGGTGCTCAAGCTCTCGAGCAAGATCGACAGCCAGGTCAAGGGCGAGATGTCCAAGACCCAGCGGGAGTACTACCTGCGCCAGCAGCTCAAGGCGATCAAGGAGGAGCTCGGGGATCTCACCGACGAGGAGGAGGAGGATCTCGACGAGCTGGCCGAGCGGATCAAGAAGGCCGGCCTGCCGCCCGAGGTGGAGAAGGTCGCCAACAAGGAGATGAGCCGCCTCAAGACCATCCCGGCGGCGAGCTCCGAATACACCGTGGCCCGCACCTACCTCGAGTGGCTCGCGGACATCCCCTGGGTGAAGAAGACCGAGGACAACCTCGACATCGCGAACGCCCGCAAGGTCCTCGACGCCGACCACTACGACATCCAGAAGGTGAAGAAGCGCATCCTCGAGTACCTCGCGGTGCGCAAGCTCAAGAACGACATGCGCGGGCCGATCCTCTGCCTGGTCGGGCCTCCCGGCGTCGGCAAGACCTCGCTGGGCCAGTCGATCGCCCGCTCGATCGGCCGCAAGTTCGTGAGGCTGTCTCTGGGCGGCGTGCGCGACGAGGCGGAGATCCGCGGCCACCGCCGGACCTACGTGGGCGCGATGCCCGGCCGGATCATCCAGTCGATGAAGAAGGCCGGCACGATCAACCCGGTGATGATGCTCGACGAGATCGACAAGCTGGGCGCCGACTTCCGCGGCGATCCGAGCGCGGCGCTCCTCGAGGTCCTGGATCCGGAGCAGAACAACACGTTCAGCGACCACTACGTGGACGTGCCCTACGACCTCTCCAAGATCCTCTTCATTGCCACGGCGAACCAGCTCGAGCCCATCCCGCCGCCGCTGCGGGACCGCATGGAGATCATCGAGCTGCCCGGCTACACCTTCGACGAGAAGGAGCACATCGCCCGCGGCCACCTCATCGGCAAGCAGCTCCGCGAGCACGGCATCTCCTCCGACATGATGGAGATGACCGACAAGGCGCTCGCAAAGGTGATCGTCGCCTACACGCGGGAGGCCGGCGTCCGCAACCTGGAGCGGCGCATCGCCGACATTTGCCGGGCGGTCGCGGTGGAGGTCGCCAGCGGCCGCACGGAGAAGCGGGTGATCGACGAGCAGGACGTCGTCGAGATCCTCGGCCCGGAGAAGTTCTACAACGAGGTCGCGGAGCGCACCGAGGTCTCGGGCGTCGCCACCGGCCTGGCGTGGACCCCGACCGGCGGCGACATCCTCTTCATCGAGGCCACCAAGATGCCCGGCAAGGGCAGCCTCACCCTCACCGGCCAGCTCGGCGACGTGATGAAGGAGTCGGCCCAGGCGGCGCTCTCCTATGTCCGCAGCAAGAGCCAGTCCCTCGGCCTCGACGCCAACTTCCTGGAGAAGCAAGACCTCCACGTCCACTTCCCCGCCGGCGCGATCCCGAAGGACGGGCCCTCCGCGGGCGTCACCATCGTCACCGCGCTGGTGTCGCTGCTCACGGGCATCCACGCCCGCGGCGACACGGCGATGACCGGCGAGATCACGCTCCGCGGTCAGGTGCTGCCGGTGGGCGGGATCAAGGAGAAGGTCCTGGCCGCCCACCGCGCCGGGATCAAGCGGGTGGTGCTCCCCGAGCGCAACCGCAAGGACATCGTGGACGTGCCGGACCAGGCCAAGTCGGAGCTCGACTTCCACTTCGTCTCGAACCTGGACGAGGTGCTCGCCGCGACCCTGGAGCGCAGCCCCTTCGCGGAGGCGGTGGCGCTCGCCTCCGACGAGCGACCTCCGGCCCCCGAAGTTCGCGCCTGACCGCCGGCGCCGAGGCCCACGCCGACCGGCGGCGGCGACGCCTCCCGGCCGATGGCACCCGGGCCAACAGCCCTTCCGCCCGCCCCACCGCAGCCCTGGGGCGGGCGTCTTCGTTCTCTGGGCGGCGCCGCCCGCACGTGGGCGGGGCTCCCGTGGCGCCCGAGCGCGGCCCCTGGGCGTGGTTCGCGCCGCCCGCACGTGGGCGGGGCTCCCACTTCCCCCTACACTCAGAGTGAGAGATTCTCTTCACAAATTCTTGAGCTTTCGAAAATTTCGGATAAAACCCGGCGCTGGGGCTCCTGGGCCTCCTACAGAGGCCCGCGGGAAGGGCAGCGATGGTCCGTTCTACTTGGTTGGTCGTGGTCGCGGCGCTCGCCTTCGGGTTCGTCGCCTGCGGTGACTCGGATTCGCCCTCGAGCGGCGGCGCACACGCCGGCGGCACGGGCGGCGGCAGCGCAGGCGCCGGGGGAGACGGGGGCACCGGCGGCACGGGCGGGACCGGCGGGACCGGCGGCGCGGTGATCCCGCGCATCGATCCGGATCCCTCGGATACCGAAGGCTGGAACCGCGACTACGACTGCGACGGCCTCAGCGACGCCGAGGAGTTCGGCACCGTCTACCCCGGCGGGAAAAAGACGGATCCCCATGTGGCCGACACCGACGGCGACGGGATCCCCGACGGCGTCGAGGTCGGGCGCACCGCGAGCCCGGACCCCTCCTGCACCACGTTCGTCGGCGACGCGGACCCCTCGACGACCACGGATCCCACCAACCCCGACACCGACGGCGACGGGATCCCCGACGGCCTCGAGGACGCGAACCGGAACGGCCGCGTCGATCCCGGCGAGACCGACCCCAACTCCGTGGACAGCGACCGCGACGGGATCCCCGACGGCGTCGAGGACGCGAACCGCAACGGCCAGGTCGACCCCGGCGAGACCGATCCCCGCCTGCGCGACACCGACGGCGACGGAATCCCCGACGGCGTGGAGGACTTCAACTTCAACGGGATCTGGGAGCCCGAGCTCGGCGAGACCGATCCCCGGCGCGCGGACACCGACGGCGACGGCCTCTGGGACGGCGAGGAGGACCTGAACTGGAACCACGTGGTCGATCCCGGCGAGACCGATCCCCTCGTGGCCGACAACCCGTGGGCCGACACCGACGGCGACGGCCTCCCCGACGCCGACGAGGTCCTCCTCGGCACCGATCCATTGAATCCCGACACCGACGGCGACGGCATCCCCGACGGCACGGAGGTGCGGACCGGCACCGATCCCCTCTCCCGGGACACCGACTGCGACGGCGTTCCCGACGGCGTGGAGGACGCCAACCGCAACGGCCAGGTCGATCCCGGCGAGACCGATCCGCGCCTCTGGGACACCGACGGCGACCTCCTCTCCGACGGCGTGGAGCTGGGCCATACCACCACGCCCGAGCCGGATCTTTGCGCGGGCCGCTTCGTGCCCGACGCCGCTCCCGCGACCACGACGGATCCGCTGAACCCCGACACCGACGGCGACGGGATCAACGACGGCATCGAGGACTCCAACCAGAACGGCGAGTGGGAGCCCGACCGCCGCGAGACCGATCCCACCCGGCCGGACACCGACGGCGACGGAATCCCCGACGGCGAAGAGGACCGCAACCAGAACCAGGTGGTCGACTTCGGCGAGACCGATCCGCTCGTGCCCGATCTGGACAGCGACGGCGACGGCCTCACCGACGACCAGGAGCAGGCCCTGGGCACCGATCCCCACGACCCCGACACCGACGGCGACGGGATCCCGGACGGCATCGAGGTCGCCACCGGCACCGATCCGCTCTCGAAGGACACGGACTGCGACGGCGTCCCGGACGGCGTGGAGGACGCGAACCGCAACGGCGTCGTCGATCCGGGGGAGACGGATCCCCGGCTCGCGGACTCCGACGGCGACGGCCTCACCGACGGCGTCGAGCTCGGCTACACCGAGACCCCGGAGCCCGCCAGGTGCGCCGGCCGCTTCGTGGCCGACGCCGATCCCGCGTCCACCACGGATCCCCTGAACCCGGACACGGACGGCGACGGCGTGATGGACGGCGTCGAGGACGCGAACCTGAACGGCAAGGTCGATCCGGGCGAGACCGACGCCTCGGTTTCGGACGCGACCGATCCCGCCATGGTGGCGGCCTGCTCGACCCAATCCCTCCAGCCCGTCCTCTTCCGCTCCGACAACGCCACCGATCTGCGCCTCGCCACCCGGCCCTCGTGGTCCGAGGTCACGCTGGTGAAGACCGCCGCCGACAAGAACGCCGGCAGGATGATCTACGCGCCGGGGGCCACGCCGATGGCCGGGTTCGCGGTGGTGAAGCCCGCCGCCGGCGACGCGACCGCGGAGGAGCTGGCCGCCCGAGACGCCTTCGGGAACGCCACCTCACCCATCGTCCAGAGCTTCACGACCTGGGACGGCTTCCCCGCCGTTCGCGCCCTCTACGACCTGGGCGGCGGCGAGGATCTGCGCATCCAGGCGAACCTCCTGGTGCAGGCGCTGATCCCCGGCGCCACCGGCCTGCTCTCGGGCACCGCCGGCGTCACCGGCCCCTTCAAGCTCCAGGTGGAGTACGTGGTGCGGGATCCCCGGCGCGCGGTGGTGGTGGCCTCGCTGGTCGAGGCCGCGAGCTGGACCGGTGACGTCGTGATCGAGCTCGACGACGTGGCGAACGGCTCCGCCCTCGCCCAGGCGGGCGACACCACCAACGTGGCCTGCGACAGGTTCCAATCCCAGCCGTGGGCGAAGGTGGACTTCCTCTTCGTGATCGACAACTCCGGCTCCATGGCCGACAAGCAGACGGCGCTTTCCAACGCGGCGGACGCGATGGCCACCCAGCTCTCCAACGCCGCCTTCGACTGGCGGATCGCCACGATCACCACCGACTTCGATCAGGGCGGCCTCAGCCCCACCTCCGGCAGCACCGGCCACAACCAGCGCCTCACCAACTTCACCCGCGATCCCAACCAGTTCCGCATCGACGCCAAGCCGGGCACCCGGGGCAGCGGCACCGAGCGCGGCTTCTTCCCCGTCCTCTGCGCCATCCGCGGCGGCGTCGGCTGCAACTCGACCTTCATGGATCAGTATCCCGAGGGGTACTTCACCCCGGTGGCGGAGGATCGCGACGATCGGATCCGGCCGGACGCCACCCTGGTGATCGTCTTCATCTCCGACGAGCCGGAGCAGTCCTTCGACACCCCCGCGGACTGGATCCCCTTCTTCCAGGACTGGGACAACAAGCGCCCCGGCGCGCAGCGGGCGTTCCTGGCAGGGATCCTCACCTGCTACTCGGGCAACAGCGACTGCACCTCCACCAACCAGCAGGCCATCGACCGGCGCAACCGCTACCGCGACGTGATCAACGGGATGAACGGCCCCATCGGCGATCTGCTCAACCTGCAGACGATCGACGCCACCATCGACGCGATCATGAACTCGGTGATCGGCGGGACCTCGCCGTACGACGTCTCCCGCGCGCCCATCTCCGCCTCCTTCAAGGTGGCGATCGATTCCGACGGCCTCGTAACCCCCGAGGGGCCGGGCTGCGATCCCGCGAACGTGCCGCGCAGCCGGTCGCACGGCTTCGACTACGACGGCGCCTCGAACCGGATCACCTTCTTCGGCGACTGCCGCCCCGCCAACGACGGCGTGGCCCACAACATCGCCCTCAGCTACCGCTACTGGATCGACCTGACGCCGAACCCCTACCCCGAGGACTGCGACGCCTGCCCGGATCCCCTCGTCTGCGATCCGTCCACCCTCGAGTGCGTCTGCCCCTGGGACTGCGGCGGCGACGCCCCCAGCCCGAACCACCGCTGCGATCCCCTCTCCTGCACCTTCACCTGCCCGGCCGACTGCGGCGGGCAGGCCCCGCCGGGCATGGTCTGCGATCGGGCGACCTGCGAGTTCGTCTGCCCGAGCTGCCCGGGCACGGCCCCCGCGCCCGGCTTCGCGTGCGACCACGCCTCGTGCACCTGGACCTGCGACGAGACGTGCAACGGCCAGCCCAGCCCCGGCGACAACTTCGTCTGCGACCCGTCGACCTGCACGTGGACCTGCCCCAGGGACTGCGGCGGCCTGGAGGCGAACCAGTACTGCGATCGCCTCGCCTGCCAGCCGGCCTGCGCCCCCGACTGCGGCGGCGCCTGCGGCCCCAACGAGCAGTGCGCCACCGACTCCTGCAGTTGCGAGTGCGCGCCGCCCCAGGCGACGCCCGCGCCGGGCTTCGCCTTCGACGAGGCGAGCTGCTCCTTCGTCTGCCAGCCCGACACGGTGACCTGCGGCGGCGCCCGCACGGTGGATCCGAACACCTGCCAGTGCGTGTGCCCGGTGGACTGCGGCGGGTGCGACGGCATCTGCGACCAGAACGACTGCGTCTGCTACCGGATGGAGTGATCGGCCGGCCCCCGACCTCCCACGGCTCGGGGGCCGGTTGTCGTTGCCGGCAGGTGAGCGCCGCTCCTACAATGCGCCCGCTTTCGCTCGGAAGGGGCGCCCGCAATGGCGAAGAAGACGATCGGCCTGCTCACCGGGGGCGGTGACTGCCCTGGGCTCAACGCGGTGATCCGCGCGGTGGTCAAGAGCAGCCTCGGCCGGGGCTGGGAGGTCCTCGGCTTCGAGGACGGCTTCCACGGGGTGGTGGAGGAAGTCCCCCCGATCCGACTGGACCTCGACGCGGTGCGGGGGATCCTCGATCGCGGGGGCACCATCCTCGGCACCTCCAACAAGGCGAACCCCTTCGCCTACCCGGTGAAGCGGGGCGACGCCTGGACCACCGAGGACGTCTCGGACGCGGCGGTCGATCGCCTGCGACGCCTGGGGATCGAGTGGCTGGTCTGCATCGGCGGGGACGGCACCCTGCAGATCGCCCACGGCCTCGCGGCCAAGGGCGTGCAGGTCGTCGGCTGCCCCAAGACGATCGACAACGACCTCTCCGAGACCGACGTCACCTTCGGCTTCGACACGGCGCGGACCACGGCCACCGACGCCGTGGGCAAGCTCCACACCACCGCCGAGTCCCACGACCGGGTGATGCTGCTGGAGGTGATGGGCCGCAACGCCGGGCACCTCGCGCTGCACGCGGCGATCGCGGGGGGCGCGGACGCCGTGCTCATCCCCGAGATCCCCTACGAGATCGAGCCGGTGGTTCGCCACATCCGCCGCCGAAAGGCCGACGGCAGGAGCTTCGCCATCGTGGTGGTCGCCGAGGGCGCCCATCCCAAGGGCGGGGAGGTCTCCGTGGCCGAGGGGGCGGAGGCGACCCCGGGGCGCGGCGTCGTCCGGCTGGGGGGCGCGGGGAAGGTCGCGGCGGACCTGCTCGCCGAGCGGATCACCGAGCACGAGATCCGCGTCACCGTCCTGGGGCACCTGGCCCGGGGCGGGACCCCCACCGCCTACGATCGCATCCTGGGCTCACGCTTCGGCTGCCGCGCCGTCGAGCTCATCGACCAGTGCCTCGCCGACCACATGGTGGCGCTCCACGGGAACGACGTGGTCCCGGTTCCGCTGCGCAAGGCGTCGAAGACCCGCTTCGTGGACGTGAACGGAGAGCTGGTCCGCGACGCCCGCAACCTCGGCATCGTCTTCGGAGACGAGGGGTGATCGGTCGGCAGCTCGATCGGTACCGGCTCCTCGAAGAGGTCGGAAGCGGTGGCATGGCCGTGGTCTACCGGGGCCTCGACCTCGCGCTGGACCGCGAGGTCGCGGTCAAGGTGCTGCACCCCCACCTCGCCGGGAAGGAGGAGAGCCGCCGGCGCTTCTCCCGCGAGGCGCGGGCCGTGGCCCGGCTCCGCCACCCGGGGATCGTGGAGATCTACGACTTCTCCGGGGACGCGGCGACCCAGAGCTTCATCGTCACCGAGTTCGTGAAGGGTCGGACCCTGCGCTCGTACGGCGACGAGGTGGGCTTCGGCCTGCCGGAGGTGGGCGCGCTGGTGGCGTCGCTCCTGGCGGAGGCCCTGGAGCACGCCCACGACAACGGCGTGGTCCACCGCGACCTCAAGCCCGAGAACGTGATGGTGGGCGACGACGGCGCCCTGAAGCTGATGGACTTCGGGATCGCCCGGATGATCGGCAGCGACGAGCGGATGACCATGACCGGCGCCATGGTCGGATCGCCGCTGCACATGCCGCCCGAGGTGATCGAGGGGCGGGAGTCGGGGCCCGCCGCGGACGTCTTCTCGCTGGGGACGATCCTCTACTGGATGGTGACGGGGCGGATGGCGTTCGAGGGCGCGAACACCACCCAGACGCTCCGCGCGATCCTGGAGGCGAGGTACCCGGATCCCCGGCAGATCCAGCCCACCTGCTCCGACGAGCTCGCCGCCGCGATCGGGCGCTGCCTGGAGCGCGATCCGGCCGCGCGGTTCGCCGGGATGCGGGAGCTGCGCGAGGCCCTGCGCCCGGTGCTCGAGGTGGGCGGGATCGAGCCCTCCGAGGAGGAGCTCCGCTCGTTCTTCCGGGATCCGGACGGGTACCGCGACGCGCTGCGGACCCGCCTCGTCGAAAACCTCCTCGCCGAGGGGCAGGCGGCGCTCGCGGCGAGGCGGCCGGCGCGCGCGCTCTCCTGCTTCGACAGGGTCCTGGCCCTGGCCCCTTCCGAGCCCCGGGTGCTGGCGCTCCTGGAGCGAATGCGCCGCCGACGCCGGGGCCTGCGCGTCGCCGGCGCCGGCGGCGCCCTCGCGGCCGCCCTCGCCACCTGGTGGGCGTTCGGGCCCGCGCCCGGCGAGGCGCCCCCACCCGCCGCCGGGGAGGCGACGGCGCGAACCATCGACGCGGCCCCCGAGCCCCCGAGCGCCCCGGACGCTTCCGATGGCGCCGCGGCGGGCGGCGGCGTCGATGGAGCCGGTCGCGGGGAGCCGGTGGAGGCCACCGCGGTGGGCGAAGCGGGCGAAGGCCGCGCCGAGGGGGCGGGGATCGCGGCGCGCGACCCCTCGACGGCCGGCCGCGACCCGTCCGCCGCCTCGTCCGAGGCGGAGGCGCCCAGGCGGCAGGAGCGGCCGCAGCGGCAGGCCGCCGCCCCGGAGCCCCCGGAGACCCGCCTGGTCCAGCTCCGGTGGGTGCCGCAGGGGGCGTCCCTCTCCATCGACGGCGAGGTGCAGGCGACGGTGGCGCCCGCGTGGAGGGGCGAGCTCTCCGTCGGCGCCCACACCATCACCCTGGCCCACGCGGGCTGCTGCGAGCCCTACGAGGAGACGCTCGAGGTGGAGCCCGGGGAAGGCGCGATGCAGCGGAGCATCGCCCTCGTCCCCCGGGAGAGCGGCTGGTTCGAGATCGACTGCGACCTCCCGGACGCAGAGGTCTGGCTCGACGGCACCTTCAAGGGTACGGTGGCGGACGTGAACCACCGGCGCGGCGTCGCGGTCGGGTTCTCGAGGGACGACTCGGGTCGGGAGAGGTACGTGAAGACGGTGCGGTTCGAGCTCTTCGCCTCGCAGGAGGACGGGACGCGCAGGCGGCTCGCCTCGGAGGTCGTGGTCCGGGCCGGCCAGCGGGCCCGCACCCAGCGCCTCGAGTTCGGAACCGAGCAGCCGGAGGTCGGGAGCGCACCTTGATCCGCGCCTGCCTCCTCGCCCTCGTCCTGCTCCTCCCCGCCGCCTCCCGCGCGGGCGCCGAGGACGATCTGCGGCGCGCCCGGGACACCTTCGAATGGGGCGACTACGAGGAGGCCGGCGCCATCGCCGAGGACCTGCTCCGCCGCAACGTCCTCTCCAGCGACGAGCAGCTCATCGACGCCAACCGGATCGCCGCGCTGTCGGCGCTCTACGGCGACGCCCCCGACCGGCGGGAGAAGGCAGAGCGCTACTTCCTGCAGATCCTCTCCATCGAGCCCGACTACCGGCTCGATCCCTTCTTCACCACGCCGGCCGCGGTCGAGTTCTTCTACGCCGTCCGCCGAGACAACGAAGAGCGCCTCGCCCCCATCCGCGAGCAGCGCCGGCTGGCGAAGGAGGCGCGCCGGGCCGAGGAGGAGGCGCGGGCGCGCTTCCTCGAGGAGCGGGCCCGCGCCGCCCGGGAGGCCTCCGGCGAGCCGGAGGTGGTGGAGCGCAGGCATCTGGCCCTGGTGTTCCTCCCCCTGGGCGCTGGTCAGTTCCAGAACGGCGATCGCAGCGCCGGGTGGACCCTCGCCTCGATCCAGGCCACGGCGGCCCTCACCAGCGCGTTGAGCTTCCTGGCGATCCAGGGCATGACCACCGACGGACGCATCGACCGGCGGGACCTCGAGCTCGCCCGCAACCTCGACACGGTGAAGTGGGCGTCTGCGGCGATCTTCTACTTCGCCTGGGGCTACGGCGTCGTCGACGCGTGGTCCCGCTTCGAGCCGGAGGTGCGGGTGCCCCGGCCCGCGCCGGCGGCGCCGGCCGCCGCCAAGCCTGCGGGCGACGAGGCGACCTCCCTCCTCCCCACGCCGGTGGTGTCCGCGGGCGCGGACGGAGCCTCGGTGGGCGTGGCCTTCCGCTTCTGAAGGAGTCGGCGTGGCGTACCTGCGCATCGAGCTTCCCGACGGATCGAGCCGCGAGGTGCCGCTGGTCAAGCGGATCACCACCGTGGGCCGGTCGCCGGACAACGACGTGGTCCTGCCCCACCCCGCCATCCCCGAGGCCGCGCTCCACGTGCGCGTCCAGGGGGACTCGCTCCACGCGACCGCCGTCGATGCCGCCTTTCACCACGAGGGCCGCAAGCGAACCGAGGCGACGCTCCCGGCGGGCGGCTCCATCTCCCTGGGACCGGTGTCGCTCTCCTTCACGGGCGGGGCGGCGCCGCCGGCCTCGAGCGGTGGGATCTCCAACGAGTCCCTCGCCAGCCTGCGGGCGCTCCACGCGTTCTCCAAGAAGCTCCTCGGCGATCACCCCATCGACTCGCTCCTCGTCGAGCTCATGGACGGCGTGATCGAGATCACCCGGGCCGACAAGGGCCTCCTCCTCCTCCTCGAAAACGGCGAGCTGCGGGTGAAGGTCGCCCGCAACGTGGGCCGATCCGACCTGGAGAGCGCGATGGATCGGGTCTCGGACTCGATCGTCTCCAAGGTGCTGGAGAGCCGGCAGGCGCTCATCGTCTCCGACGCGCTCAACGATCGGGAGTTCGGCGCCGCCGAGAGCGTGGTCAACCTCCGTCTCTCCAGCGTGATGTGCGCCCCCCTCGTCGATCAGGGCGAGCTCTTCGGCCTCCTCTACGTCGGCAACGACCGGGTGGCACACCTCTTCGAGGAGCGCAGCCTCGACCTGCTCACCATCTTCGCGGCCCAGGCCTCCCTCCTCATCCGAAACGCCATGCTCATGAACGAGCTGCGCCGGGACAACCACGAGCTCCGCCAGCAGCTCGCCCAGGGGCGCTACGGCGAGATCCTCGGCGCGTGCTCGGCGATGAAGGAGATCTACCGGCGGATCGACAAGGTGGCCCTCGCCGACGTCTCGGTGCTGGTGACGGGCGACACCGGCACGGGCAAGGAGGTGATCGCGAGGGAGATCCACCGGCGGAGCGCCCGGCGCGACGGGCCCTTCGTGGCGATCAACTGCGGGGCGATCCCGGAGAACCTCCTGGAGAGCGACCTCTTCGGCCACGTGCGGGGCGCGTTCACCGGCGCCACCCAGACCCGGGTGGGGCGGTTCCAGTCGGCGCACGGGGGGACGCTCTTCCTCGACGAGATCGGCGAGATGCCCCCGCACCTCCAGGTGAAGATCCTGCGGGCGCTGCAGGAGCGCGCGGTGGTGAAGGTGGGGGACAACCGCCCCGAGCCGATCGACATCCGGGTGATCGCCGCCACCAACCAGAACGTCGAGGAGGCCATCGCCAAGGGAACCTTCCGCGAGGATCTCTACTACCGCCTCAACGTGGTGAGCCTGCACCTGCCGCCCCTGCGGGAGCGAGGGAGCGACGTCGAGGTGCTGGCGCGCTGGTTCCTCGCCGGCTTCGCCAAGGAGTTCGGCTCCACCGTCCGCGGGTTCACGCCGGACGCCCTGGGGGCGATGCGCCGCTACGCCTGGCCGGGAAACGTCCGCGAGCTCGAGAACCGGGTGAAGAAGGCGGTCGTGCTCGCCGACGGACCGCTGATCTCCGCGTCGGATCTGGAGCTGCATCCGGAGAAGCTGGATCCGGTGATGCCCCTCCAGCAGGCGAAGGAGGAGTTCCAGCGCCGGTACATCAACGAAGTGCTGGAGCGAAACGGCGGCAACCGCGCCAAGACCGCCCGCGATCTGGGCGTCGATCCCCGCACGATCTTCCGGCACCTGGAGGCCGAGCGGGGCGAGGGAGCGGAGCCGTGAGGGCCCTGTCCATCCTCGTCGCCGCGGGCCTCCTCCTCCCGGCCTGCCTCGTCCCCCAGCCGCTGGTCCCCGGCGGCGAGGACTCCGGCCTCGACGATCCCCCGCGGATCCTGGGCCGATCCCCCGAGGCCTCCGTGGTCCACACCCAGCGCGGCTGCGGGAGGCAGCGCTTCGAGCTCTTGGCAATCGAGGACATGGACGAGGAGGACTCCATCGAGGTGCGCTGGTTCGTGAACTACCAGCAGGGGAACGTCGAGCCGGTGCGCGTGGCGCGGATCACCACCGGCTTCCAGGACGGGATCCGCTCGCCGCCGGGCGACGGCCTCGACGTCTTCTTCAGCCAGTACGAGGATCAGGTGCTGGTGGTGGAGGCGGTGGTCTCGGACGGCTTCGATTCGGACCCCGGGCGATCCCCGGTCAACCGTGTCCCCCTGGCAGGGAAGGCGGTGACCCACACCGGCTGGACGGTCTTCGTGGAGAGCGTGCAGGAGTGCCTGCCGTGATCCGGCCGCTCGCGCTCGCGCTCCTGCTCCTCCTGGCGGGATGCGGCGGCGGCCCGGGCGCCGACTGCACCTATCCGACGGACTGCGACGAGGGCCTCGCCTGCTTCGCGGGGACCTGCCACGAGCTGGGCGAGCCCGCGGGCACCATCGCCTGGGAGGTGCTCCCCCCCTCCTCGTCGCCGCTCGGCCCCGCCTCCTTTCCGCCGGCGGAGGGGCCCCTCGCCTTCTCGCTCTGCCGCTCGTCGGTGCGCGGCACCCTCGAGGGAGGCGGAGGGGCGCTGCTCGTCGCCAGGGGCGAGCCGGCCTCCATCGCCGGGCACGAGGTGCGCTTCGAACGCCACGTGAGGGGAGAGTTCACCATGGATCTCCCGCCGGGCGCGTGGACCCTCACCTTCCAGCCCGATCCCCCCGGCCCGCCGCCGCTCATCAAGCGGGTGCAGCTCGCCAGGTGCGAGCAGCGGGAGCTCTCGCTCCTCGAGTGGCCGGCGGATCGCGTCCTGCGCCTGCGCCCCGTGATCGATCCCGAGCGAGATCCCCGGCAGGCGTGCGGCGCCTTCGTCCGCGTCTACGATCCCGCCGGCGGCGCGCCCCTCTCCTCCCGCCTCGAGCTCCGGTCGAGGCCGGGCGGCGCCTGCCCCGGCCCCGCGGAGTCCACCCTCCGGTTCGCGCCGCCCGCCGGGGACGAGATCGAGGTGCGGATCGGCCCCCTCGACGCCGTCCTCCCCACCCTCCCCGAGCAGACGCTCCGGGTGAAGGTCGAGGGGGAAGGCGATCTGAACCTCGGCCCCGTCGCCTTGAACCCCGGCGCCCTGGCCCTGGAGCGGGTGCTCGTCGCCGTCTCCGACGTGGGCGGGCAGGCGATCTCCCGCGCGATCGTCACGGCGGAGTCGGTCCCCGCCGGCGAGGAGAGCTCGATCCGCTTCCGCTCCGGCGCCGGCAGGGAGGTCGAGGCGGGGCGCTACGAGCTCTGGCTGATGCCGGGGCGATACCGGTTCCGGGCGATCCCGCCGGAAGGGGCCGACGCCGCGGCGGGAGGCTGCGTCGTGGTCGGCGATCGGGCCTGCGAATCGACCCACGCCGTGGTCGCCGAGCGGCCGGCCTCCGTCTCCCTGGCGCTCCCGAGGCCCGTCCGCTTTCGGGGCAGCGCCGACGGCGTCTCCGGCGGGACGGTCGAGCTGCGCCCCGCCCGTGAAGGCGGCGGCAGATCGTCTACCGCGCCCCTGTCCGCGGACGGGAGATGGGACCTCGCCGTCGATCCCGGCAACTACGACCTCGTCCTGCGCCCGTCGGCCCCGGCGACCCCCTGGCTCGTCCGGCCCCTCTCCGCGCCGCTGGTGGCGGACGCCGAGGAGGAGGTCTCCATGCCCGAGCCGGCGCTGGTGATCGGGACGCTGTGGGAAGGCGACACGGGGGAGACGCTGCCGGTCGCCGGCGCCCTGGTGCGGGCGTGGCGACTCGCGGCGGAGGGGCCGCCCCACCTCGTGGGCGAGGCCGTTTCCCGGGCGGACGGCACCTTCAGCCTGGTGCTCCCCGGCAACTGACGCCGGAGCGGGCCGGGAGGTCGCATCGCCCGCGGGCCGTCGTCTTGGTTCGGGCCGCCGCGTCTCGAGCCGGTCGGGCGCGGCGCCTGCCTCGAATGCCCCCCTCGCCCGGCGCTTCCATCTGCGCGTCCGCGCCCGGCTAGCGGGCACGCTCGATGGCCGCGGCGGCCTCGTCGAGGT
>Ga0180220_1001496_pt1 | contig 17119 bp, 12 predicted proteins | sample eDN5th37CBELigBY_FD_151335 | JGI IMG/M metagenome (GOLD analysis project Ga0180220, IMG submission 151335) | Enriched backyard soil microbial communities from Emeryville, California, USA - eDNA 5th pass 37_C BE-Lig BY (version 2) (version 2) | ecosystem: Environmental > Terrestrial > Soil >...
CCACAGCATGGGCACCGTGAAGCGGATCGAGCCGCCCCACATGGTGGCGATCCACGAGAAGATCTTCACGCCGGTCGGCACCGCGATGACCATCGTGGCGAACACGAAATAGGCCTGCGTATTGACGCCCATGCCGGACGTATACATGTGGTGCGCCCAGACGACGAAGCCGACGAGGCCGATGGCGACCATGGCGTAGGCCATGCCGAGGTAGCCGAAGACGGGCTTGCGCGCGAAGGTCGATACGATGTGGCTGATGATGCCGAAGCCCGGCAGGATCAGGATGTAGACCTCAGGGTGGCCGAAGAACCAGAAAAGGTGCTGGTAGAGCAGCGGGTCACCGCCGCCGGCGGCCGTGAAGAACGTCGTGCCGAAGTTGCGGTCGGTCAGCAGCATGGTGATGGCGCCCGCCAGGACCGGCAGCGACAGCAGCAGCAGGAAGGCGGTGATCAGCACTGACCATACGAACAGCGGCATCTTGTGCAGCGTCATGCCCGGTGCGCGCATGTTGAAGATGGTGGTGATGAAGTTGATGGCGCCGAGGATCGAGGAGGCGCCGGCAATGTGAAGGGACAGGATGCCGAAATCGACGGCGGGGCCGGGGTGGCCGGTGGTGGAGAGCGGCGCATAGACCGTCCAGCCGGTGCCGGCGCCGCAGCCCGACATGTCGGACGGGACATGGCACGTGCCCGCGCCTTCGACGAACAGCGATATGAGCAAGAGGCCGAGGGCCGCGGGCAAGAGCCAGAACGAGATGTTGTTCATCCGCGGGAATGCCATGTCGGGCGCGCCGATCATGAGCGGAACGAACCAGTTGCCGAACCCGCCGATCATCGCCGGCATGACCATGAAGAACACCATGATCAGGCCGTGGCCAGTGACGAAGGCGTTGAAGAGATGGGAGCTCGCGAAGTATTGCATCCCGGGCTCGGCCAGCTCGAGGCGCATCATCACCGACAGGAAGCCGCCAATTACGCCGGCCACCATGGCGAAGATGAGATACATCGTGCCGATGTCTTTGTGGTTCGTGGACAACAGCCAGCGGCGGAAGCCGTATGGCGTGTGGTCGTCGTGTCCGGTGTGCGCGCTGCTGGCCATATTTCCCCTGCCTCGTCTCGAGCAGCCTGCCGGCTGACCTCTCATGCAGGGCTGCCGCGACGCCATAAGGCCCGCAGCAGCCGCGTTGATCCGTTATTTCCGTACCGCCGTCTGCGCGACCGTGACGGGTGCCGTGTCCGCGACCTTCATCTTGGACTGCTCGATTGCGACCTTCTCGATGAGCTCGCGCGCGGGGGCACGCTTACGGTCCTTCATCAGCGCGGCCCACTGCTCGAACACTTCCGGCTTCACCACCCGGACCGCGATCGGCATGAAGGCGTGATCCTTACCGCAAAGCTCCGAGCACTGGCCGTAGTAGATGCCTTCCTCACGGGCTCGGAACCACGTGGCCGTCGTGCGACCGGGAACGGCGTCGACCTTGGAGCCGAAGGACGGGACGGTCCAGTTGTGGATGACGTCGCTCGAGGTGATGAGCACGAGCACGGCCTTGCCGACGGGGATGATGGCCTCGTTGTCGACGGACAGCAGCCGCGGCGATGCGATGCCCTTCTTGGTCCGCTCCTGGCGCTCGGCGTCGGTGAGCATGATCGAGGTGAAGTTGAAGTTGCCCTGGTCCGGATAGGCGTAGGTCCAATTCCACTGGTTGCCGGTCACCTTCAGCGTCACGTCCGCGTTCGGGTAGGTGTACTGGGCGAACAGCAGCTTGAACGACGGAATGGCGATACCGACCAGGATGAACACCGGAATGATGGTCCAGGCGACCTCGAGGCCGGTGTGGTGGGTGGTCCTCGACGGTGTGGGGTTGGCCTTCTCGTTGAACCGGAAAACGACGATCGCCAACAGGATGAGGACGAATACGGCGATGGCGATGATGACGATGTTCACGCCGTCGTGGAATGTGTGGATACGGTCGGCGATCTCGGTCGCGGCCTGCTGCATGCCGAGCTGCCAGTCGGACGGTTGCCCCTTGCCGGCGAGCGCCGGAGCCGCTGCCATCGACAGGCCCGCAGCAGCGCCGACCAGTGTGCCCTGCAACGCATTCTTCAGCCGTCTCATCATCCCGCCGTCCTCGACCTGCCGCCTGTCTCGCCCATCAAGCCGAAAATAACGGCCTGCGGAAATGCCTCGTGCGCCAAATTGGCTGATCCACTCTCGCCGAGGCGATGAAAGTCTACAACGCCTCTAAATGACGCTCGCGGTTGGAATGCCATGGCGGCCCCATTTCCGCAACGTATCAACCGCCTCGGCGACGGTAGATCAAACGTCGCAGCCGGCGCACGCCCGACCCGCCACAAGTCCGCCATACTGCCTCTTGAGACGTACTTGGCGAGTGTGCGCCATGGCGATGAATTCACCCGCATTCTGCCTGCCAAGTGAGCACTTGCGTCGAGTTGACTCAAGCCGAGGCCACTGCGGCATATTGCTCGATGGCGGCTGCTCGGCGGCCGGGGCCGGGACGGGGGCCCGAGGGCCGGAACGGAACGGCGGGGAAAGCGAATATCATCCGGCGCAGTCGAACTTCGGCCCCAATCCTGCCATGGATTGGCCGAGCTGATGTGGTGCTCGCGTTGGCAAGGCGGACAAGAGTTGCCGCAACATGAGGCTCCGCCGTTCGAGACCGGGCGGAGCGGCCATGCAGGTGCAAGGGGCCGAGACTTGAGCGATACGATCGAACGTGTGGCGCCTGACGGGATGGATCGGGCGCCCGCCATCTCTTGCGCCGGCTGGTGGACCCGCGTCGTGCGGGCGGCGGCCGTCTGGGGCGGTGGCGGCTTGGCACTCCTGGCGAGCCTTCTCGCGTCGTCGTCTCCCGGCAGCGCCCAATCGGGCACGGTCAAGGCGCAACATGGCGATTGGCAGGTTGTGTGCAAGCCGCCGCCGCCTGGCTCGCGCCACGAGGTGTGCGCCCTGGTGCAGAGCGTCACGGCCGAGGACCGCAACAACGTCGGGTTGACGGTCTATTTCCAGACGTTCTCGAATGGGAAGCGCGTGCTCAGGGTGTTCGCGCCGCTGGGCGTGCTGCTGCCGCCGGGACTCGGCCTCAAGATCGACAACCGCGATGTCGGCAATGCACCGTTTCTGCGCTGTCAGAACTTTGCGTGCTACGCGCAGGTGGTCGCCGAGGACAAGCTCGTCGAACAGCTCAAGTCGGGCAAGACCGCCGTGTTCATCATCTTCCAGACCGAGGAAGCCGGGATCGGCATTCCGATCTCGCTCGCCGGCTTCGCGCAAGCGCTCGCAGAGTTGAAGTAGAAGGCCGAGGGCAACGCCCTTATATGGAGTCCATGTAAGACGTATATGCTACCGAGACGGATTGGAAAGCTGCCGGGGCGCCTGCATCTTCCCGCTTGCGACGGAGGAGACGCGCCGGCACAGAACGTCCGATCCGGAGCACTCGCGCTTTTGCCATCATGCCCAGCTAGAGTCTGGTGGTGGTCAGTAGACTAAGGGTCGGGAGTACCGCATGGCACCGGCAGCGCCTCGCCCATTGGAGCCGATGGCGGAAACGGTCACCGAGCGCCGGATGCGGCGCCTCAATGCGTTCCCACAGCCTTACCGAAAGTATATCGCCGGACTGACCTCGTGCGCTCCGGCGGTCGAGGATCTCGCGGACTCCTATCCGGCGCTGCTGTTCGCGCTCGCGACGGGGTACGGCAACGTGCGGCGGCGGCAGGCGGCCTTCGAGGCCGTGGTCGGCGGCGAATCGCTGAAGCTCGCGGCCGGGCTCCTCGAACTGCCCATCTGGCTGCGACGGCTCCCGGCGCAGGCGTTCGCGCAACCGCTGCCGCTGCTGCCGAGCGACGAGGAGTTCGCGGTTGCGGCCGCAAACCGCGTTCCGGCCCATCCGCGCGACGCCGCCATCTGGTTCGATCGGCTGATCGTGAGCCACCGGCTCGCCGGGCGCGAGTTCTCGCTCTGGTGCCTGCGCGAGCCGCGCATGCTGCCGCCGCATACCAGCGATGAGGACATGCAGTGGTTGCTGGCGTGGGCCTGGGCGAGCCTCAATCCGGATTTCGAAGGGCACCGCCTGCTGCGTGGCGCCTGGACACCCGCGATCGGCTGGAAGCGAGCACGGGATGAGGTTGCGATCTGGCGGAAGCGGATCGACCTGGTGGGGGCGCTCGCCGGCGAGATGCGGGATCCGTGGCTGCGGAACGCGCATATTGCGGGGCTGGAGATCGTTGCGCTGCGGACGGTCGACGACTTCGTCGGCGAGAGCGTGGCCATGGAGAACTGCCTCGACCAGTATGCGGCCCATCTGGCCTACGGGCGCGTCCGCATCTTCAGCGTGCGGCGCGACGGGCGGTCGATCGCCGATGTCGAGGTCACCTTGAAACCCGATGACGCCGGCACACCCTGCATCTCGCAAGTGAGGGGGCCGCGCAACCGCCGCGCGCCGCCTGCGGTCTGGCAAGCGGTGCATGCCTGGCTCGCCGCGCAGACGTTCCAGGCGATCGACGTGTCGTCGACCTCTGCTCAAGCCACGCGGGAGGCCTTCCGCCGCTTCTGGGAGCCCTATGTCGGAGCCGCCGAGAGCGCGGGACTGCCGCCGCACGTTCTCTCCCGCGTGCTGGGGCGGGACGCGAGGCGTGCGAAGCCGAACACCCTCATGCCGCCCGATGTGGAGCGATTGCTCGATCAGGACGTTCGGATTGGCGCCCGGACGACCGGGCAGGAGCGCGCGGTATTCGCGCATCCGGTGCATCATGTTCGAAGGGCCCGGGCCGGCGGTTGAGGCGCGGGCCCGGGCAGGCGTCCGGGCGGCGGATCTCAGGCCTTCTTGAAGCCGGCGTCGATGGCCTTCGCGAAGGCGAGACCCAGGCCCGGTGCAGTCGGCACGGTCATCTCGCCCTTCTCGGGGATCGGCGGTGCGTCGAACAGGTTCTGGCACCAGGGCATGTACTCGACGATCTCGCCATTCGGGATGGCGGAGATCAGATGGACGTGCACCTCCGGGATCAGGTGCGAGACGACCGGGATGTTGAACGCCTCGGCCATGCCGGCGACCTTCATCCATTGCGTGATGCCGCCAACGCGCACGAGGTCGATCATGGCGATATCGACCGAGCGGCGCTCGAGCATCTGGCGGAAAGGCTCGATGCCCCAGACGTACTCGCCACCGGCGATGGGGGTCCTCAGCGCGGCCGTGACCGTGGCGAGGCCCTGGAAGTCGTCGGCGCGGGTGACGTCCTCCAGCCAGTGCAGGTGGTAGGGCTCGACGCGCGAGCCGAGGTCGATGGCCTGGTAGGTGGTCCAGCGCTGGTTGATGTCGCACATGAGCTGGATGTCGGGACCGATGATCTCGCGCAGCACCTTGATGCGGTTGACCTCGATCTCGGGCGTGGTGTGGCCGGGGAGCGCGAGCTGGGTCTTCATGGCCTTCCAGCCGCGGTCGACGAGCTTGCGGCCGGCGTTCTCGATGTCCTTCAGCGAGAACTGGCGCATCAGGGCGCCGGAGGCATAGGCCGGAACCTTGTCGCGATGCCCGCCGAGCAACTTCGAGACGGGCTTGCCGAGGTGCTTGCCCTTGATGTCCCAGAGCGCCATGTCGAGAGCGGACAGCGCAAGGGTGAAAATGCCTTGCGGGCCGGCACTGGAGGCCGCGTCCCGGAGCTTGCCGGCGATGCGCTCGGTGGCCAGCGCGTCCATGCCGATCATCAGGGCGCCGAGGTCGTCGGCGGCCTGCTTCAGGGTGCGGTTCATGGCGGCACCGAAGAAGGTGACGCCGATGCCTTCGGTGCCGTCGGCCGTCACGACCTTGACCAGCACGAACGGGCGGGTGGCGCCGGGCGTCTGCGGCCCGTCGGCGAGGGGCTCGTCGGCAGGCAGCTCGACGATCTGCGAAAGGACTTGCGTGATCTTCATGGCGGCGTTCCTCGGCTCTGGGCGGCTGTTGGACGCCATGGTCGGCGGGGAACGGGAGGCGCGTCAATCGCCGGTGAGTGGCTGTGTGCCGGGGCAGCAAACTTTTGACCTCGCTCAAACCGCGAACGCGTGTCGCTTGCTCCTGGCGCGACACCGGCTAGTCTCGGCGCAACTTGAGACCCGCGAGAGAGGAAACGAGGAGCTTCATGGACTTCGAGATCGAGAAGCCGCTGGCCGAGCTTCGCGACAAGGTTGCCGCCTTCGTGCGCGAAAAGATCATCCCGTTCGAGAAGGACCCCCGCTGGGACAACCACGGCATCCCCGAGGACATGCGGCGGGACCTCAACCAGGCCGCCAAGGAGGCGGGGCTGCTTGGCATCAACTCACCGGAGGATTTCGGCGGCAAGGGGTTCTCGCACTTCGAGCAGGCGGTGGTGTTCGAGGCGGCGGGCTACTCGATCCTGGGGCCGATCGCGCTGCACTTCCATGCGCCTGACGAGGGCAACATCCACCTGCTCGACGTGGTGGCGACGCCGGCGCAGCGGCAGAAGTATCTGTCGCGGCTGGCGACGGGCGAAGTGCGCTCGTGCTTCGCGATGACGGAGCCCGACGGCGGCGCGGGCGCCGATCCGCTGCTGCTGAAGACCACGGCCAAACCGGACGGCAACGGGTTCCTGATCAACGGCCGCAAGACGCTGATCACGGGAGCGGAAGGCGCGGCATTCGCGATCATCATGGCGCGCACGGGCGACGGTCCGGGCGACTGCACGATGTTCCTGACCGACCTGCCGAACCCGGCATTCAAGATCAGCCGCGTGCTCGGCACCATGGACTCGAGCTTCATGGGCGGACACGCGGTGATCGACATCGAGAACCTGCGCGTCTCGGGCGAGGACATCCTGGGCGAGATCGGCAAGGGCTTCCAGTACGCGCAGGTTCGTCTTGCGCCGGCACGGCTCACGCACTGCATGCGGTGGCTCGGCTCGGCGGTGCGCGCCCACGACATCGCGACGGAGTATGCACGCCACCGCATGTCGTTCGGCAAGACGCTGGGCGAGCATCAGGGCGTGTCGTTCATGCTGGCCGACAACGCCATGGACATCCATATGTCGCGGCTCGCCATCTGGCATTGCGCGTGGCTGCTCGATCAGGGCGACAAGGCGAGCACCACCTCGTCGATGGCCAAGGTGATCTGCTCGGAGGCGATCTTCCGCGTGGTGGACCGGTCGATGCAGATCCTCGGCGGCCTCGGCGTCACCGACGATACGATGGTGCAGCGAATCTTCCGGGACGTGCGCGCCTTCCGCATCTACGATGGCCCGAGCGAGGTGCACCGCCATTCGCTGGGCCGCCGCATCGTGCGCGGCGAGCGCAAGGCGCCGGCTGCGCACTGACGTTTCGACAAGTCTTCGGTCCCTCGCGATGCAAGGCGCGTCGCGAGGGGACCGCGCATCAGGGGCCTTCGAGCTCCTTTTTTCGTGCCTCGGCCCTCAGTCTCGCCTCGCGGCGCGCGATGTAGACGGCCGAGCAGAAGATGATGAAAGCGCCGATCCAGGTCCAGAAGTCGATCAGCTCGCCAAACATCAGGAAGCCGAGCGCGACGGTGAACGGCAGGCGCGAGAACTCGAACGTGAGGACGAGCGAGGCGTCGGCGGCGCGGAAGCCGCGCATCAGGCAGACGTGACCGAGCACGCCGGTGAGACCGACGATGCTGATGGGGAACAGCAGCTCCCACGTCGGCCAGGTCCAGACGAACAGCGCGGGGATCAGCGAAAGCGGGGTCATGATGAGGGTGGTCAGGAAGACGATCTTGTCCGGGTCGTCGCGGCCGGCGAGCTGCTTCAGCAGCACGGCCATGACGCCGCCCGAGAGCGCCGAGAACAGCGCGAAGCCCTGGCCGAGCCCCACCGCCGACATGCCGGGACGCAGCATCACCATGGCACCGACGAAGCCGATGGCGAGAGCGGTGATGCGCCTCGCACGTACCTTCTCGCCGAGGAAGACGACGGCCGCCAGCGTCCCGAACAGCGGCGAGAGGAAACCGATAGCAGTCAGCTCGCCGAGCGGGATCAGTGAGATCGCCAGGAACCACGACGTCATCGAGAAGAGGCTGATCAGCGCCCGGACTGCGTAGAGCTCCGGTGCCTTCGAGTGCAGCAGAGACGTGCCGCGCCAGTAGAGCAGCGGCAGCATGAGGATGAGGGCCGAGAGAAAGCGAAAGAACGCGACTTGCAGCGGGTGGTAGCCGAGCGACATGCAGTAGCGCGAGGACGCGGCGAGCCCTGCGAACAACGCCATGGCAAGCGTGACCCACAGGATGCCGCCCGCAACGTCATTGCGGGGCGCCACGAGCTTTTCCACGGGGCTCCCTCCCGGTGTGCCGGTGCTAGTGTGGTGGATTTGAAGTTCGCTTCTGAGCTTGCGGTAATGATAGTGCGAACTTCAAATCCAAAAACCACACTAGAAACATTAGCTTGCCAGTGTCCTTGTCGATTCCGAAGTTCGTTCGGAGCTCGCCGCAAGGAATGACGAACTTGCGGACAGGGACACTCGTCTCGACGGATGCTTTTCAGCGACTCTCCACTGACGACACGTATGCCTCTCCATTCGGCGCGCGTCGATGACGAATCGCGGGCTGGTGCGAGGCATGGGCTTTCGGCCCGATCTGTGACGGAGTCGAGGCGGAATGGCTCGCAAATGAGACATGCGTGCCGCGGGAGTCCGGCACGCATGGCAAAGCGGTTGCCGATAGCCGAGGGAGCCGGGATCGGGGTCCCGACCGCGTCAGCTTCCGACGGCGTCGCTGAGGCACTTCTTTGTGTGGCTCGTCTTGGCGGCGCCGGTGAGCTTTTTGTCCGCCGCCGACTTATTGCAGGCGGTGGTCGCGTCTCTCTCGCACTTTTTCATGAACGATGTGAGGGCGGCGCCGGCCAACTTCTTGGCGGCAGCCTGCGCTTTGCAGGTGCCGGTGGCCTGGGCCGTCGCGGCCGGCTTTGTCGCCGGCGTGGTCGTGGTCGGCGCGGGTGTCTGCGCGAATACGGTCGCGGCGGACATCACGAGGGCAGTGGCAGCGATGGCGTACTTCATGGGCTCGCTCCTTCAGTGCAAATGACGGACGCACTCAGGGCACGTCGGGAAGCTCGATAGGACGCGAGAGATGAACGGCGGGTGACTGACGCCGTTCCGGGCAAATGTCTTTCTGAAACAAGTGTTTTTCCCTTCCGGGGCGGGCCGATCACGCCGATTTCGCCATCTCGCGGAGCTGGAACTTCTGGATCTTGCCCGTCGACGTCTTCGGGATCTCGGCGAAAACGACGTGGCGCGGGCACTTGTAGTGGGCGAGGTGCTCGCGGCACCACTTGATCAGATCCTCTGCGGCTGCCTCCGCGCCAGGCTTGAGCTCGACGAAGGCGCAGGGCGTCTCGCCCCATTTCTCGTCGGGTTTGGCGACGACGGCGCAGTGCGACACGGCCGGGTGCTTGTAGAGCACGTCCTCCACCTCAATCGAGGAGATGTTCTCGCCGCCCGAGATGATGATGTCCTTCGAGCGGTCCTTGAGCTGGATGTAGCCGTCCGGGTACATGACGCCGAGGTCGCCGGTGTGGAACCAGCCGCCGGCGAAGGCCTCGTCGGTGGCCTCCTTGTTCTTGAGATAGCCCTTCATGACGATGTTGCCGCGCATCATCACCTCGCCCATGGTCTCGCCGTCGGCGGGCACCGGGGTCATGGTCTTCGGGTCCATGACGGCGAGGCTGTCGAGGGCCGTATAGGCGACCCCCTGGCGCGCCTTGAGCTGCGCCTGCTCGCCCGGCGACAGGGCATTCCACTCGGCCTTCCATTCGTTGACGACGGATGGGCCGTAGCACTCGGTCAGCCCATAGACGTGGGTGACGTTGAAGCCGGCCTCGGACATGCGCGCCAGGACCGCCTCTGGCGGCGGCGCGCCGGCGGTGATGAACTGCACGACGTGCGGCAGCGGGCGCTTCTCGGCGTCCGGCGCGTTGAGCATGGTCGCCATGACGATCGGGGCGCCGCACATATGCGTCACGCGATGCTCGGCGATGAAATCGTAGATGAGGTTGGCGCGGACCCAGCGGAGGCACACGTGCGTGCCGCCGACGGCGGATAGCGTCCATGGGAACGCCCAGCCGTTGCAATGGAACATCGGCAGCGTCCACAGGTAGACGGGATGCTGGCCGAGGTTCGCCGCGATGCCGTTGGCGTAGCACATCAGGGCGGCGCCGCGGTGATGGACGACCACGCCCTTCGGGTTGCCGGTGGTGCCGGACGTGTAGTTGAGGCCGATCGCCTCCCACTCGTTCGTCGGCATGCGCCAGGCGAAATCGGGGTCGCCTTCCGCAAGGAAAGCCTCGTAGTCGAGGGTGCCGAGGCGCTTGCCGGACTGCGGGAACTCCAGGTCGTCGTAGTCGATGACGAGCGGCTTCACCTTGGCCAGAGCCAGTGCCTCCTTCATCACCGGTGCGAACTCGCGGTCGGTGATCAGCACCTTGCTGTCGGCGTGGTCGAGCTGGAAGGCGATGATGGCTGCGTCGAGGCGCGTGTTCATCGAATGCAGGACGGCGCCGGTCATCGGCACGCCGAAGTGCGCCTCGAGCATCGGCGGGATGTTGGGCAGCATCACCGACACGGTGTCGCCGACGCCGATCCCCCGCTTCGAGAGCGCGGACGCCAGTCGCCGGCAGCGCGCGTAGAGATCGCCATACGTGCACGTCCTGCTGCCGTGGATCACGGCCCGATGGTCCGGCCAGACCCTCGCCGCGCGTGCGAGCAGCGACAATGGCGTAAGCGGCTGATAATTGGCCGGATTGGGGCCCAGGTTTTCCTCGAAGGGATTTGTCATCGTCGGCGCCTTGAGCGAGAGGCCGGCACCAGCATGGTGGCCGGAGGTCTTGGTGCAAAGGTATCCAATCGTCCGTACCGCATCAACGCCGCAGGCGTGCCTTGCCTCTTGCCCTCCGGGCCACGACAATGCTGATAAATCGGCAGAAACGGGGCCGCGGCCCCTCGAGGTTCGGAGGAGGACGCCATGAGCCGCTATCACGAGGTCTACAACGCCTGGAAGCAGGACCCGCAGCGGTTCTGGGCGGACGCGGCGCGCGAGATCGACTGGGTCAAGCCGGCGGACAAGGTGTTCGATCCCGAGATGGGCGAGTACGGCCGCTGGTTCGTGGGCGCGGAGTGCAATACGGCCTATAACTGCCTGGACCGGCACGTGATCGCGGGGCGGGGTGCGCAGGCTGCGCTGATCTACGACAGCCCGGTCACGAATACGAAGAAAACCTTCACCTATGCCGAGCTGACAGACGAGGTTGCGACGTTCGGCGCGGTGCTGCAGGACCTCGGCGTCAACAAAGGCGACCGGGTCATCATCTACATGCCGATGGTGCCCGAGGCCGTGATCGCGATGCTGGCCTGCGCGCGCATCGGGGCCATTCACTCGGTGGTATTCGGCGGCTTTGCCTCGTCGGAGCTGGCGACTCGGTTCGACGATTCGAAGCCGGTCGCCATCGTGTCCGCGAGCTGCGGCATCGAGACGGCGCGCGTCGTTCCTTACAAGCCGCTGCTCGACAAGGCGATCGAGCTTGCGCGGCACAAGGTCGGCATCTCGGTCGTGCTGCAGCGGCCGCAGGCCGAGGCGACAATGATTGCCGGGCGCGATCACGACTGGGCGAGCCTCGTTGCCGAGGCGAAGGCCAGAGGCCGCAAGGCGGCGTGCGTGACCGTCGCCGCGACCGATCCGCTCTACATCCTCTACACCTCCGGCACGACCGGCTCGCCGAAGGGCGTCATCCGCGACAACGGCGGGCACATGGTGGCGCTCAAGTGGACCATGAAGAACCACTATGGCGTCGATCCCGGCGACGTCTACTGGGCGGCGTCGGACGTCGGCTGGGTGGTCGGCCACAGCTATATTGTCTATGCGCCGCTGCTGCATGGCGCGACGACCATCCTCTACGAGGGCAAGCCGGTCGGCACGCCGGATGCGGGCGCGTTCTGGCGGGTGATCGCGGAGCACAAGGTCGCCGCGATGTTCACTGCGCCGACGGCGTTCCGTGCCATCAAGAAGGAAGACCCGGAAGGCGAGCTCATCAAGGAGTACGATCTGAGCAATTTCCGCACGCTGTTCCTCGCCGGCGAGCGGGCCGATCCGGAGACGATCAAGTGGGCCGAGCAGCATCTGCAGAAGCCGGTGATCGACCACTGGTGGCAGACGGAGACCGGCTGGCCGATCGCGGGCAATCCGGTGGGGCTCGGCCAGCTCAAGGTGAAGTACGGCTCGCCGTCTGTGCCGATGCCCGGCTACGACCTCAGATGCCTGGACGAGAAGGGTGAGGAGGTCCCGCGCGGGCATCCGGGGACGCTCGCGATCAAGCTGCCGCTGCCGCCGTCCTCGCTGCCGACGCTCTGGGGCAACGACGAGCGCTTCCGGAAGAGCTACCTCGCCGACTTCAAGGGCTACTACACGACGTCGGACGCCGGCTTCATCGACGAGGACGGCTATGTGTTCGTGATGGCGCGCACCGATGACGTGATCAACGTCGCGGGCCACCGCCTGTCGACCGGGCAGATGGAGGAGGTCGTCGCCCAGCACAAGGACGTCGGCGAATGTGCCGTGGTCGGTGTGCACGACGATCTGAAGGGGCAGCTCCCGGCCGGCTTCATCGTGCTCAACGCGGGCGTCAATCGCGATGCGAAGGAGATCGAGGCGGAGGTGGTGAAGCTCGTCCGCGACGTGATCGGGCCGGTCGCCGCGTTCAAGCAGGTGATGACGGTGAAGCGCCTGCCGAAGACGCGCTCGGGCAAGATCCTGCGCGGCACCATGCGCGCCATTGCTGACAGCGAGGCCTGGAGGATGCCGGCGACCATCGACGATCCGATGATCCTCGACGAGATCACCGAGGCGCTGAAGGCCCGCGGCATGGCAATGGAAGTCAAGGGGCCGACGGGTTGAGGCTCTCGCCCGAAGCCGTCATCCCGGAAGCGTGAGGCTGCAGGCGGAGCGCTGTCCGGGATCCAGCGTAAAGTGCGCGAAGCGCGCCGATTTATGTGTCCTTCGGACACGCCTTGCGCTGGATCCCGGCTCGCGTCGGGATGACGCGAGGGTCGCGCTTACTTCTTTCCCGCCAATTCCTTCGCGGTCTCCACCGCCTTCGCGACCGTGATGCCGAAGTGCTCGAAGAGCTTGGCCGCGGGGGCCGAGGCGCCGAAGCCGTGCATGCCGATGAAGCGGTCGGACGGGCGCAGCCATTCGCGCCAGCCCATCTCGACGGCGGCCTCGATGCCGATGCGCGGTGCGGCGCCGAGCACGCCCTCGCGGTAGCTCTCGGGCTGCTTGCGGAAGAGCTCGAAGCTCGGCAACGAGACGACGGCGGCGTTGATGCCGTCCTTGGCGAGCTGATCGGCAGCTTTCACCGCGAGGCCGACCTCGGAGCCGGTGGCGATGAGCGTCACGTCACGGGGGCCCGATGCCTCGCGAAGGACGTAGCCGCCCTTGGCGCACAGGTTCTCGTCGGTATGCGTAGTGCGCAGATTCGGTACGCCCTGGCGCGTCAGTGCAAGGATCGAGGGCGTGGAGCCCGGCGTGACCGCGAGATCCCAGCACTCGGCCGTCTCGACGCCATCCGCCGGGCGGAAGACGTAAAGGTTCGGGATGGCGCGCAGCGCGGCCAGATGCTCGACCGGCTGATGGGTCGGACCATCCTCGCCGAGGCCGATCGAGTCGTGCGTCATGACGTAGACGACGCGCTGGCGCATCAGCGCCGAGAGGCGGATCGCCGGCCGGCAATAGTCGGTGAAGGCCATGAACGTGCCGCCGTAGGGGATCAGCCCGCCGTGCAGCGCGATGCCGTTCATGGCGGCCGCCATAGCATGCTCACGTACGCCGTAGTGGATGTAGCTGCCGGAGAAGTCGCCGGGCTTGATGACCTTCTGCGCCTTGGCCTTGGTGTTGTTCGAGCCGGTGAGATCGGCCGAGCCGCCGATCAGCGCGGGGCAGGCTGCGGTCAGCTTCTCGAGGGTGAGCTCGGACCACACGCGCGTCGCCTTTTCGGCGGTCTCGGCGGACGCCGCCTGCTTCAGCGCGCGGACGGCATCGGCGATGGCCCCTTTCACGGCGCCGGCCGGATGGGCGAGAGCCTCGCGCCGGGCGGCGTCGACTTTCGCGAAGCGCTCGTTCCAGGCCTGGCGCTCCTTTGCGCCTTTCGCTCCAGCCGCGCGCCACGCATTGAGAATGGCATCGGGAATCTCGAAGGGGCCGTGCGGCCAGCCGATGTTCTGGCGCGCGCCCTTGATCTCGTCGGCGCCGAGGGGCGAGCCGTGCGACGATGCCTTGCCCTCCTTCGTCGGCGCGCCGTAGCCGATGCGCGTCTTGCAGGCGATCAGCCAGGGCTTGGAGCTGTCGGCCTTGGCCGCGGCGAGCGCCTTCGAGATGGCGGCGGTGTCGTGGCCGTCGATCGCCATCGTCGCCCAGCCTGATGCCCTGAAGCGGGCGATCTGGTCCTCGCTGGTGGCAAGGCTAGTCGGGCCGTCGATGGAGATGCCGTTATCGTCGAAGAGCACGATCAGGCGGCCGAGGCCCAGATGGCCGGCAAGCGAGATCGCCTCCTGGCTGATGCCCTCCATCAGGCAGCCGTCGCCGGCGATCACCCAGGTACGATGGTCGACGGCGGCGTCGCCGAGGCGCGCGTTGAGAATGCGCTCGGCGATGGCCATGCCGACCGCATTTGCGAGGCCCTGGCCCAGGGGGCCGGTCGTCGTCTCGATGCCGGGCGCGTGGCCGAACTCGGGGTGGCCGGCCGTCTTCGCGCCGAGCTGGCGGAAGTTGCGGATATCGTCGAGCGTCATTCCCGGCGTGCCGGTCAGATACAGCAGCGAATAGAGCAGCATCGAGCCATGGCCGGCCGACAGGACGAAGCGATCGCGATCCGGCCAGTCGGGATGGGCGGCGTCGTACTTCAATGCCTCGGTGAACAGCACTGTCGCCACGTCCGCCATGCCCATCGGCATGCCGGGATGGCCCGATTTGGCCGTCTCGACCGCGTCCATGGACAACGCCCGGATGGCGTTCGCCATGTCCTTCAGGGACACACCGCTGGTCGCTGCATTGGGCATCGCTCTGTCATCCTCCGGCGTGTCGCTTGCGGCCACAGATGGCCTCTCGCGCCCTCAATACTGGCCAAGCCGGGCCGCGTCCACAGGGGCGAATGCGGTTCGCGCGCGTTGGGGTGGGGATCAGAGTGCCAGCGCCTTGACCGCCCGGACCGACCGAAGCGTTGCCGTGGCCGGCTCCGATGGCATGTGCGTTTCCACGACGAAGGTGATGTCGCGTTCGCGTGCCGCCGCATAGACCGGCTCGAGCAGCATGCGAAACGGGATATCGCCCTCGCCGACGGCGGCGCGCCGATTTCCCGCCTCGCTCCAGTCCTTGAAGTGGAGCTGGGACACGAACGGCGTAACGGCGTCGAGGTCGGCCTCGGAGGGGCGCCGGTGGCGCCATGTGTTGGCGATGTCGAGCAGGGCGCGCAGGCGTGGGTGTCGCCAGCGGTGCATCAGCGCCACGAGGTCGGCGACCGTGTGGATGTTGCAGACGGGCTCGTTCTCGACGTGGAGCGTCATGTCGTGCTTCTCGGCGAGGCGGAGCAGCCGGTCGTAGTCGCGATCGAGCGCACCGAGGGAGAAGCCATCGAACGTCAGCAGCGAGAAGATGCGCAGATCGCGTGCGCCAAGTATCTCCGCGCAGCGGAACGCATCCTCGTAGAGCTCGTCGTGGGAGCGGCCTTTGGTATCGAAGCCGAACTGGTCGCCCAGATCGTCGGCAGACTGGCCGGGTGCCGGCCATTTCAGCAGCGGGGTGGCGAGCGTGCCGACGGCGAGGCCGGCGTCGCGGATCTCCCTCGCGGCGGCATGCTGGGCCGGTTCGTCGAGCGACATGAAGTTGACGCCGCCGATGGACCGGATGTCGACCTTGGCCAAGCCTTCGTCGGCCGCCATGCGCAATCCGTCGGCGAGGACGGGCGAGACCTCGTCCGTGATGAGCGAGAGTGCGATGGGCATGGGCGGCTCCTTCGGCAGGCATGCGAGAGGCGGCACATTGCAGAGGCCGAGGGTGATCGGGATCAGGCGCATTCGCAAGTGCCGTTCGAGGGCGCCCTTCACAGCCCGGGCCGCGCTGCTAAAGTCGCGGGACGTCCGTCGGGCAGGCGAGCTGCCGAGGATTTGGGAACGCGCCATGGCCATTGAAGGTGCCGATCATTTCGGGTTCACGAACGAGGAGCTGGCGGCGCAGCCGACGGTCTATCGCTCGGACCTGTTCAAGGGGCAGACCGTGGTCGTGACCGGTGCCGGCTCGGGGTTCGGCCTCGCCATTGCGACGCTCTTTGCGCGGCTCGGGGCCGACCTCGCCATCACGGGCCGGAACGAGGAGCGGGTGACGAAGGCCCGCGCGTTCCTCGAGGGCTTCGGGGCCAAGGTTTCGCATCACCTGTTCAACATCCGCGATGCAGAGGCCGACCAGGCGTTCATCGCCGCCGTCTGGGAGGCGCACGGCCGGTTCGATGTGCTCGTCAACAACGCCGGCGGCCAGTTCCCGCAGGCGGCCATCGACTTCAAGCCGAAGGGGTGGAACGCCGTCATCGACAACAACCTGAACGGCACCTGGTACATGATGCAGTCGGCGGCGCGGCAGTGGATCGACCGCGAGGTGCCGGGCGTCATCGTCAACATCGTCGCCGACTTCTGGCGAGGCATGCCGGGCATCGCACACACGGCCGCGGCACGGGCCGGCGTCACCTACCTCTCGAAGACCGTGGCCGTGGAATGGGCGCCGCACGAGATTCGCGTCAACTGCGTGGCGCCCGGCTGCCTCGAGACGTCCGGCTTCGCGCATTATCCGCCCGAGGGGGCAGCAACCTACAAGGAGGCGAACCCGATGAAACGCGTCGGCGATGCCTGGGACGTGGCCGAGGCTTGCGTCTATCTTGCCGCGCGATCGGGGAAGTTCATCACCGGCGAGGTGATCACGGTTGATGGCGGGCAGCAGCTCTGGGGCGATCCGTGGCCGACCGGGCGTCCCGACTGGTTCAAGCTTTGAATACCTAGATGGGACGGCGCTCGTGGCGGGGCTTGCAGCAGGGGCGGCGGAAGCCCATGGTGCGGCGCAAAGCGACTCGCGGCC
>Ga0180220_1001497_pt1 | contig 17117 bp, 13 predicted proteins | sample eDN5th37CBELigBY_FD_151335 | JGI IMG/M metagenome (GOLD analysis project Ga0180220, IMG submission 151335) | Enriched backyard soil microbial communities from Emeryville, California, USA - eDNA 5th pass 37_C BE-Lig BY (version 2) (version 2) | ecosystem: Environmental > Terrestrial > Soil >...
AGGCGTGGAATTATGTGCCGTGGTGGAGTACATGTTTTCGATGGAGCAGCTGACGCGGATTTTCGGGGAGGGAAGATTCGGGGACATTCTGGAAAAGGTGGCCTTCAACGCGCTGCCAGCTGCGGTTTCTCCCGATTGGACTTCCCATCAGTACGACCAGCAGGTGAATCAAATATTATGCAATGTTGCCCCGCGCGAATGGGTAAACGGGCCGGACGCAAACATATTCGGGCTGGAGCCGAATTTCGGCTGCTGCACGGCGAATATGCACCAAGGCTGGCCGAAGCTGACCTCCCATTTATGGATGAAGGATCACGAAGGAGGACTAGCAGCAGTCTCTTATGCGCCTTGCACGGTTCAGACAAGCGTCGGCGGCGGAGCAGGCATTCGGCTTACCGTTACTGGCGGGTACCCTTTCCGCGAGTTTGTCCGCATCGCGATCCAATTGGGCCATTCCGAAAAATTCGGCATCTCGCTGCGCGTGCCTGCTTGGTGCGATCACCCGGTGATCAGCGTCAATCAAAACGAAATAAGCGTTCAAATCAAAAACGGATATGCGCGCATCGAAAGGGAATGGCATGACGGAGACGTGGTCGGACTTAAGTTCCCGATGACGGTGAAGACATCTTTCCGCAATCAATATGCGGTCAGCGTCGAGCGGGGCCCTCTTGTCTACGCGCTGCCGATCAAGGAAAACTGGCAAATTGTTCAGCAGCGTGAACGGTTCCATGATTGGGAAGTGTATCCCGGTTCGCCATGGAAATTCGGCATGTTGTCGGATACCGATTTTAAAGTTATGGAGTCCGGGATTCCTTCGCAGCCTTTCAGCCAGGACGGTGCGCCGGTGAGGATTAAAGCCTGCGGCAAGCTGATCAAGGAGTGGAAGATGGAAGGGAATAATGCCGGAACGCCGCCGATGAACCCGGAATGCCCGGGACAGCCGGTGACGGAACTGGAGCTTGTTCCATATGGTAGCGCACGGTTAAGAATCGGGGAATTCCCGCTCATCGGAAGCCGGAAGTCAGTGAGAAACCGTATATAATCCGGAGGGCTTATTTTGGGGACTATTGAGAGAAGAAACCGCGATACGATCGCGGTTTTTTCTTTTGGCGAACTTTAGGCGGCTCCGATCCAGTGAGTTTGGTATGTGTCAACAAAAATATGATCCAATTCGGTAATTATTTATTGTAAAACGATAAATAATATGATAAATTCAAATGGCAAAATAATTAAGTGAGGTGCTTTTTTATGGAACGCGCGTCAACGCTCTTTTTAAAGGCGGCTGTTATTCTCATCGGTATCCCGATTCTTGCTTTGTGTATCTTTTTGGTGCCCGAGTTAGCGAATATATCGGCAAAATTGCTTCCGGAGTTCGAAGCGATCCAATATCTCGTTTACGTCGTTTTTTATGCATCGGCGATCCCTTTTTACTTTGCTTTGTATCAGGCTTTCAAACTTTTGCGCTATATCGACGGCAATAAAGCATTCTCCGAGTTATCCGTAAGAGCTTTAAAGAACATCAAACGCTGTGCCGTCACGATCAGTATTTTGCATGTGCTCGTCTTGCCGCTTTTTTATCTCTTTGCGGAGAAAGACGACGCACCGGGCGTCATCTTCGTCGGTTTGGTCGTTCCTTTTGCTTCCCTGGTGATTGCAGTCTTTGCCGCTGTTCTGCAAAAACTTTTAAAAGAAGCGGTGGATATCAAATCGGAAAACGATTTAACGGTCTGAGGTGAAAACGATGGCGATTATAATCAATATTGACGTGATGTTGGCAAAAAGGAAAATGAGCGTCACGGAACTGTCGGAGCGGGTTGGAATCACGATGGCCAACCTTTCGATTTTAAAAAACGGAAAGGCAAAAGCGATTCGGTTATCCACCTTGGAGGCGATTTGCAAGGCTCTGGAATGCCAACCCGGAGATCTTTTAGAATACCGAAGCGACGAAGACGCCTAAGTTGCATCGAGCAGGAACATTTAACATTCAAAATGGGGGCACGACGATCATGAGAGCACTAAAACAACTCGTTCGTTTCGGTTGGGAGCAGGCCCTTTCATGTTTGTTCCCTGTCGTTATTTTTGCCTCTTTGGCGCTCACGCAAATCATTCCGCTGCCTTTCCTGCCGCGTTATGACTGGCTGCTCATTATTTGCCTTTTGATGCAGTGGCTGATGGTTCGTTCCGGGCTTGAAACGCGGGATGAACTAAAGGTGATTACGTTGTTCCACCTCATCGGCCTTGCCCTTGAACTGTTTAAGGTACATATGGGCTCCTGGTCTTATCCGGAGGCGGGATATTCCAAAATATTCGGAGTGCCTTTGTACAGCGGATTCATGTACGCAAGCGTCGCGAGTTATCTCTGCCAGGCGTGGAGGCGGTTGAAGGTGGAACTGGTGGGGTGGCCGCCGTTTATGGTCGTCGTACTTCTTGCGGCTGCGATTTATTTCAATTTTTTCACCCACCATTATTGGATCGACGTTCGTTGGTGGTTGTCCGGACTCGTCATTGTCGTCTTTTGGAGATCCTGGGTCGTATACGAAGTCGGCGGAACCCGTTACCGCATGCCGCTTGCGCTTTCTTTTGCGCTCATTGGTTTTTTTATATGGATCGCCGAAAATATCGCAACGTTTTTCGGAGCTTGGAAATATCCTAACCAAACCGAGTCCTGGAGCCTCGTTCATTTAGGAAAGGTGAGTTCATGGCTCTTATTGGTGATCGTTAGTTTCCTGATCGTAGCGACGTTAAAACAGGTTAAGGGGAAGAGTTCCGTCAAGATCGATAACGGCCGAAGTTTATGACCTTTCATCATCTGGCAGGGGAGAAGGCATGGCTGGGACGAAATGAAGCAAACCATTGCGTTCCCGAAACGTATACGGGGTCTAATTCAGACGAGAGGCAGTACCCAGTTTCAGGAAGATATGATATGGTGGTAGAGATGACAGCAAATGGAGATAGGAGGATGCCGATTGAATCGAATGACCCTAGAAGTTCGCAGTATCGATGGGAATATTAAGGCAACGGGTTCGGATGAGGGCCAAGTCCAGCTCGTATATTCAAGTGCCTACCAGCCAGGGGACGAAATCGTGTTGCGAAGCGACTCGAAAAACGTATACCTGATCCTTCAGCTTGACGATGCCATGGGCCCGGCCTTCATCTATTTAGCCGAACCTGAATTCCGCTTTGCCGTTCCTTTTGGCGAGAAAAAATTTTCCTATTCCCCGAAAGCTTTTTCCGGCGAATTGCATGCGTTAACCGTTCGCCTGGCAACCGAAGACGAAATCAACGCTTACAAGGATGTGGCGCTGAACGTGTACGACCAGCATGAAAACGAAGCGTGTTTTCCGCATGCTTGTGCAAACGTCGAAACGCGAGGCGAATCGGTGTTCGCGGCACGGAACGTAATCAATGGCAACGGGATTAACTTTTCGCACGGAAAGTGGCCGTTCGAATCTTGGGGGATCAACCAACGGCCCGATGCGGAGATTACCGTCCATTTTGGCCGGCTCGTCGAAATCGACAAGGTCGCGTTGACGATCCGGGCTGATTTTCCGCATGACAGTTATTGGGATCGAGCTACGATGGCTTTTTCGGACGGCAGCGTGCACACGGCAGACCTGGTCAAAACGCATAAGAAACAAATCATAGTTTTGGAACCGCGAAAAGTGGAATGGATGACACTTAAGGAATTGATTAAATCCGGCGATGATCCGTCCCCGTTCCCGGCGCTGAGCCAGGTTGAAATTTTCGGCCGCGAGGCGGGGAACCGCGAATAGCTCCGATTTGCTTTGTGCATAGTAAAAGGCGAACCTATCCATAAGGAGGGCCTTTTCTGATGAATGTTCAAAGGGCAAAAGAAATCGCTGCGTCTCCCGTCATGGCAAACGTGCTGTGCGATGGGGCACAGATCTATATTCAACACGTGGACGAGCAAACCGAAACCGCCCGCATCTATCCGCTGGACAATCCGCAAGCGGAGCGGGAAGTACCGTTGTATTCATTATCGGAAGGCGCAAACACGGAGAGAAGCGGCTGATTTAGCCAAAGTTTTGCCTGCCGAATCTCCTGTTGACGTTATCGTTGCAGGTAACGATCATGCATTGGCCAGATAACTAGAAGGCACCCGAGAGGGTGCCTTAAAACTTTCCGTTACAGTCAGAACGGAGGACTCGAAATTTGTTCTGTTCCGATGTAACTGAAAGAATCGACGGAGAGCGGTTTTAGGTAATCCATGTTAGGAGCATTTTTAGCCGATATGCGTGTTAAGGAGAGTTCCTTATCACAGGCAGGGCGAAATTTTTTGGTTTATCAGTTTTTGAAAGATCAAATCAATTCTGCAGTACCATTTTTTGCGGCATCAAGTTAAATTTTTATAGTAGTTCGTTCAATCTGAGATTCTAATACATCGTATAGAGCAAGTTTATAGTTTATTTTATCCAGGTTAAAATATAGTTCCCTTATGCTCTTTTCAATTTCTTTTTTATGCTGAAGCATCATCATTTTTCGTTCCGCAATCGTCGAGTCCCCTTCTTTATACAAGTATACATACTTCTGAATTTGAGCAATCGGCATTCCTGTGGCTCGAAGCGCGGTAACAAAGGATATCCAGCTTAAATCCTCATCGTCATATAGCCGCTTCCCGGTTTCATTTCTTTTCACGTGGGGAAGCAGCCCCTCTTTTTCGTAATATCGAAGGGTGGGAGCAGTTATTCCTGTCAAATCGGCAACTTCTTTTATAGTCAACATAACCGAAATCTTCACCGCCATCTGTTAAAGTGTACTTTAAATGAATATTAGGCAACACAAATTGATTTTTCCGAATTTACGCTATAAAAAATAGAGAAATATGATGAAATCAGTGAATTTATCTGTTCGATTAGGCACTTATTATTATAATCAAAATAACCTTGACTTCAAGTAAACTTTATCTTTTATGATATCCATGTAAATGAAAATGATTTCTGAGAGGATGAAGTTACAATGGCAAATATCTCAATCGTTACTGGCGGCAGCCGCGGACTTGGTCGCAATACTGCCATCAGTATTGCACGTCATGGCGGTGATGTTATCCTGACCTATCGTAGCCAAGCAGAAGAAGCAAAGTCTGTCGTTGCTGAAATTGAAGCCCTGGGGCGTAAAGCAGTCGCTCTACAACTTGATACGGGAAATATTTCGAGTTTTACTGCCTTTGTTGAGACAGTTCGTTCGACCCTGCAGTCAACCTGGAATAGCACCACTTTCGATCACCTGGTGAACAATGCCGGCCACGGAGAAATGACCGGCTTTACCGAAACTACAGAAGCTCAGTTCGACGGCCTGTTTAATGTGCATGTTAAGGGTGTGTTTTTCTTGACTCAGGCCCTTCTGCCGCTTCTTGCAGATGGTGGTCGTATCGTGAACTTCTCAACGGGCCTTACTCGCGTTTCTTTTCCTGGATTCTCCGCCTATTCTGCCGCAAAGGGGGCGGTCGAGATTCTAACCATCTATTTGGCCAAAGAACTTGGTCACCGAGGTATCACCGCTAATACCATTGCACCTGGAGCAATCGAAACCGATTTTCTGGGAGGTTCTGTACGGGACGTACCTGCTTACAATGAAACGTTTGCCGCGATGACTGCCCTTGGTCGAGTCGGAGTACCCGAGGACATTGGTCCCGCAGTCGCCAGCTTGCTTGGTTCCGATAATCGCTGGGTTAACGGGCAGAGAATCGAGGTTTCGGGCGGTCAGAATATCTGATCGTCAGTAATGGCCGCCAAATATTTTATTTCTAGCAAAATACCATCCTTACGAAACTTTCTCTGAATGCCGAACGGTTAACGCAGGGGCTTTTTGGCAGCGTCCATTCCCGTCGGCATGACTTATGAACGTGCCCTTGTTCTGCCTTCGCAACATGCAGCAAATCCCTTGCCGGATCGTTTCGGCAGGGGATTTTTTTTGTCGCGGCTTTGTCGATTATTTTTAAAAATCGAAAGGATATGGGCATTTCATGAAGAAAAGAGTTAGTTGGTTTTACATGAATGGATGACATCACTCCGACATAAACGAGGTGCGACAGTGGAAATGATTTTGGACAGCAGAACGTATTGGGTTGAAACGATGTGCCGCATTGCGGACCCTGTTTTGAATGCGCTTTCCGAAAAACGTTTGAAAGCGGCGATGCCGGTGAAAGGCGATCCTTCGCGGATTCCGTACATGCATCTGGAGGCGCTCGGCAGACTGCTTGCCGGCATGGCCCCGTGGCTGGAGTCGGGCGCACGGTCCGGAGCGGAAGGGGAGCTGCGAGAACGGTACGCGGCGATGGCGCGGATGGCGATCGATGCCGGTACGGATCCGGATTCCCCGGACTACGTGAACTTGACCAAAGGAGAGCAGCCGCTTGTCGACATTGCCTTTCTGGCCCAGGCGATTCTGCGTGCGCCTACCGAGCTGTGGGATCGACTGGACGCCCGAGTCAAAAAGAATGTTGCCGATGCTTTTTACGCGCTGCGGCGAGTCAGGCCTTTTTATAACAATTGGCTGCTGTTTGCGGCGACCGTGGAGGCGTGTCTGTTCCGGATCGGCGAACAGTGGGACCCGATGCGGATCGACTATGCGCTAAAACAGCACGAACATTGGTATGTTGGCGATGGGCTGTATTCGGACGGGGAGGAATTCGCCTGGGATTATTACAACGGGTTCGTCATTCATCCGATGCTGCTCGAAATTTTGGAAACGGTCGGGGACCGATACGGAGACTGGGCCGCCCGAAGGGAAACCGCGATCCGGAGGGCAAAACGGTATGCGGCGATCCAGGAAAGATTGATTTCGCCGGAAGGGACGTTTCCTCCGATCGGCCGTTCGCTGGCGTATCGGTTCGGCGCTTTTCAGCCTTTATGCCAGATGGCGCTCCGCAGCGAGCTTCCTGAGCATCTTGCTCCGTCCCAAGTACGCAGCGCATTGACCGCGGTCATTCAGCGGATGGCGGAAGCCCGAGGTTTTTATGATGAACAGGGGTGGCTGAATATCGGTTTTTGCGGAGAGCAACCGGAAATCGGGGAGTTATATATTTCAACCGGAAGCCTATACCTTTGTTCCTTAGTCTTTTTGCCGCTTGGCCTGCCGGCGGAGTCTCCGTTTTGGCGCGATCCCGATCAGGAATGGACCTCGCGCAAAGCATGGTCGGGGCTTTCTTTTCCGATCGATAAAAGCTTGTAAATGAGGATTTTGCAAAAATTCCTGAGATATAGAAAAAGTCACGAACGCATGCTGCGTCTCGGCCGAATGGGGAGGAAAATCCATGTATAACGAAAAGATCGCGATTCCATTATTGCCTGGCGAATGTTGGTGGGGCGGCGCCGTTCACGACGGAACGCAGATGCCTTTCGGGGAGCGGCGGCATGAGCGCGATCTATTGGGGGATCTGGCTTACAATCAAGGGAATCCGCTTCTGGTTTCAAGCAAAGGAAGGTATGTCTGGTCCGATGAGCCTTTCCGGTTTATGTTGGCTGACAGCGCAGTGCTCATCGAAGGGGCCAAGGGATCGTTTACGATCGGGACGGATGGAGGAAATGTGCGCGAGGCGTTCCTTCAGGCCTCCCGGGCGCATTTTCCGCCGTCCGGCACGCATCCGGATTTGCGGTTTTTCAGCGTTCCCCAATATAACACCTGGATGGAAATGAGCTACGAGCCCACGCAGGATAAAGTTCTTGCGTATGCGGAGGCGATCCTTGAACACGGGCTGCCGCCGGGGATATTGATGATCGACGACAATTGGCACGAAGATTACGGGACGCTTGCGTTCCATCCCGGCCGCTTTCCCGATCCGGCACGGATGATCGATCGGCTGCATGAACTCGGATTTCGCGTCATGCTGTGGGTATGCCCCTTTATCAGCCCGGACGGGGAAGCGTTCCGCATGCTCAGGCAACGGGGATATTTGCTGCGGGACGGTGCGGGGAACCCGATCGTCCGCGAATGGTGGAACGGGTACAGCGCCGTTTTGGACGGATCGCATCCCGAGGCGGTGAATTGGTTTGCCGGCGAATTGGACCGGCTCATCGATACGTATGGTGTGGATGGTTTTAAATTGGATGCGGGCGATCCGCAATATTATCGGCCGGACGATGTCAGCGCACTGCCGATGACGCCTAACGGCCAATGCGAGGCCTGGGCACGCATCGGGCTCCGGTATGCCTTCAACGAATACCGGGCTTGCTGGAAATGCGCAGGACAGCCGCTGGTCCAGAGGCTCAGCGACAAGAACCACAGTTGGGGTCGCGACGGCCTGGCCAGCTTGATCCCCAACGGTCTGGCGCAGGGGCTTGCGGGATACGCCTTTAACTGTCCGGACATGGTTGGCGGCGGTCAATACGGGGATTTGATCAGGCCCGATTTTGAAGTCGATGGCGAGCTGTTCGTCCGTTACGCGCAGTGTTCGGCTTTATTCCCGATGATGCAATTTTCTACCGCGCCGTGGAGAGTGCTGGATGAGACGCATTTGGAGCATTGCATCGAAGCGGCGCGTCTCCACACCCGAATGGGGAAGGAGATCGCCTCTCTGGCCAAGTCCGCCGCGGCAACCGGGGAGCCGATCATGAGGCATCTGGCCTATGTTTTTCCGGAAGCAGGGTATGAGAGGGTGAACGATCAATTTATGCTGGGGGACGATATTTTGGTTGCGCCGGTTTTGGAAAAGGGAGCGGATTCACGCAAGGTTTCGTTCCCGCCCGGAACGTGGCTGGGGGATGACGGCAGCACGGTGATTGGACCATGCGAGCGGGAAGTTGCCGCACCGCTGTCGAGGCTGCCATGGTACCGCAGGCATAAGAGCGGCAGGGAAGAAAGCCTGGCCTGAGAAGCTGCTAACGGACGCCCGAATCTTAATAACGGTCATCGAGTTTTTGTCTCCACTAAAAAAGCAGTCCAGCTGCTTTATCTTAAAGTGCTGGACTGCCAATCTATGCGATATGCCCCGGTTTACCGCTCCTTTAAATATCTATTGCCTTAAAAATTTACTTGCCCGCTCGGATGTACTTTACGCCAATGATGAGCATGCCGAGACTGATCCCGACAAAATATAGCGGCATCGTCAGCAAGGAGCCGTTATGAAGAACGCTCATCCCCCATGTCGCCGCACTGACAAGCAAATAATATCCCAAGCTGAATACGGCACCGGCCGTACCGATCACCTCTTTAAAGTCCGTGAGCGCAAGGCTCAGGCAATTGGGCAACGCGATGCCGGCTCCGGTCAACAAGGCAAACATCGCGATGACGATCCCGCCCATGACCCAGATGTCCGGCAGCATCGACAAGCTGCTTGCGATCGTTAACAGAATCGCACCGATCGCCATGACGAGGCAGCCCAGATGAATGATCCTTTCGGGAGCGCGGGTGCGCAGCAAATTCTTGGAGATCATGGCACCCACCACGGATGCCAACGCTACAAAAATGCCCAAAAAGCCGTAGATTCCCGGCGAAAGGCGAAAACGTTCGATGAACAGGAAGGGGGCCTCGGCATAGTAGCTGAATAAGACCCCGTTGATTCCGCCGATCAAGGCGCCAAACGCAAGTACCCGCGGCAATGACAGCATCTTTTTCACGACAGGAACAATAGCGGCTTTCGTCCTTGCCGACACGTCCGTCGTCTCCGGCAGTTTCAAAAAAGCGTAAGCAAAAAGCAGAAAGCCCATCGCCACAAGCGAAAAAAAGACGGCTTTAAAACCGAAGGCCTGGTCGATCCATCCGCCGATCAGCGGTCCGACCGCAGGCGTAAAAGCAATGACGGCCGATATTTGAGCGAACATGGCATGCCGTTGCTCCCCCGGAACGCTTTCGCGCAGCATCGTTTGCGTAATGATCGAACCGGTTGCCGCACCAAATGCCTGAATGAACCGGCCGATAAGAAGCAAGGTGATGGATTCCGATAAAAAACATAACAAGCTGCCGGCTCCGTAAACGACGAGGCCGCCAAGCATGGCCGGTCTGCGCCCGATCAGGTCGGACAGCCAGCCGAAGCCGAACACGCCCAGCGCAAAACCGATAAAATAAATGCTTAAGGTGAACTGAACGGAGCTATTGGAAACGCCCATCGCCGCGGAGATATCCGGAAGCGATGGCGTATAGACGGTTTCGCTGATTTGCGGAAACGCCACGAGAACAATCATTAACAATAAAGACGGTGCTGCGTATTTTTTCATTTTATGTTAGCCCTCCTACAAGCTAAAAGCTGATATTCCGTTACGTCAAGAATATGAGCCTAGCTAGGGAAAAGGGGGCATCATGACGGCGATGCGGTTGTAAATCGACATGTTCAAAAAAACCTTTCATTATATCATGTAGGAGGGGGAAATCTAACCGACAAACTCAGGATAGATTATCATCACGATGAGCTTTAGTCAATCACCGGAAAGCATATTCGCCTTTTCGATCAGCAGCCGTGATGACCTCGGGGACGATCCTGTTTTGTGATGAAAATGGATTCGCATTATAATTAAAAGGGTATGCATCATATATTCAGCCGACTTGGCGATCATAACTTCATATACATCAAAGTGAAAAGGCAGGAGGTTATGCCATGTTAGGAATCACAGTGAATCGAACGGACGTGCGTCATCCGCTGGAACCGAAAGAAGTGGAAATCCCGCGCCCCGCTGCGGGGGAACTGCTGATCAAGGTTCATGCCGCGGCGGTCAACCGAACGGACATCGTCGCCCGGCAGGGAAAGGAGGGGTACATGACCAACCCGATCATCGGCGTCGAAGTCGCCGGAACGGTGACCGAGGCAAGCGGCGAGACCGGCTTTAAAACCGGTGATCGCGTCATGGGTTTGGTGAACGGGGGAGGTTATGCGGAATATGCGGTCATGCCTGCGGAACGGGCGATGAAAATTCCCGAGTCGTTCACTTTTGCGGAGGCGGCGGCGATTCCCGAGGTGTTTCTGACCGCTTATCAGACATTGTTTTGGATCGGAAAGCTCCGGGAGAACGAATCGGTGTTGATTCATGCCGGCGCAAGCGGCGTAGGCACGGCGGCGATCCAGCTCGCAAAAACGCTGCGAAATGCCAAAGTCATCGTGACGGCCGGCAGCCGGGAAAAGCTTGATTTTTGCCAAAAGCTCGGCGCCGACGTGCTGATCAATTATAAAGAACAACAGAACTTTGACGAAGAAGTGCTGAAGGCAACGGAGGGGCAAGGGGTCGACGTCATCCTTGATTTCGTCGGAGCGGATTACTGGGAAAGGAATTTGAACAGCATCAAAAAAGCCGGACGCTGGGTGCTGATCGGTATTTTGGGTGGCAGCGTCGTCGAGAACGTCGACCTGTTCCCGCTCATGTCCAAAATGATCGAGATCACGGGTACGCTGCTGACCCCAAGAGATGACGACTACAAGGCCCGGTTGACCCGGGACTTCTGCAACGACGTGATGCCCTATTTTGAAAAAAGGGAAATCGTGCCGATCGTTGATGCATCCTTTCCATTGGAGAAGGCGGAGGATGCGCACGAGCATATGTTGAAAAACCGGAATATCGGGAAAATCATTCTGGAAGTGAGTGACCGATAAGGCAACATAAACGTCATGTTATGGCTGCCGGAGCCGATCCCTTAAAATTGAAAACAAACAACAAAGCAGGGGCCGCCAATGCGCGGCTCTTTTTTTTGTCTTTAACGCAAGAGCGTAACCCGTTTGCTTAAACAAAAGAAAAATAGATCATAAAACAACATAAAACATCATCAAACAAAGTGATCAGGCGTTGTATAATAATGCTGCAGCATTGCCTAAACATGATAACCATCCTTTATATGTCATGAAGAAAGGGGTGCAAGGGTTGAAACTTACGGTTTTGGCAAATGTTCAAAAAGCCGTGGTCCGCTTCCTATTAATCTGTTCCTTCGCTCTCGCGGGAATCTCCGTTATGTTCGGGTCCAGTACGGCCAATGCCGATGCGTTGGAGCAAGGCAGCGATGCTGAAGTTGCAGGCCCAATGCCTGCAATGTCCGGGGACGGCTTGACGCCCGTAAAGCGTTCGGACGGAAAATATCTCGTCTTTCCGGTGATCGGCGATTTGCAGATGGGCAACCGCGCGACGGATGCGCCAAAGTTTGAGCAGGCGATGGAACAGCTGAGATCGCTTGTTCCTGATTATGACGCAATCGCCATTGCCGGCGACTTGACGGAACATGGGACGGCTTCGGAATACGACAAGGTGATGGGCATCTATAACAGCAGGAAAGCGCCCGGCGCAAAAGATTTGTTCGTCATCGGCAACCATGAATATTATAACGGCCTAACCCCGCAGCAGTCGCAGGAGCGTTTCGAGCAAAAAACGGGAGCCGAAAATTACTACTACGATAAATGGATCAACGGCTTCCATTTCATTATGCTCGGCACGGAGGACGGAACGCGGGACGGCAAAATGTCGGATGCCCAGATCGCCTGGCTGGAGCGGAAGCTCGCGGAAAACGCCGATCCGGGAAAGCCGATTTTCGTCTTCCATCACCAGCACATCAAGGACACCGTATACGGCAGCGATCTTTGGGGATATTTCAATCCCAAGCTTTATGGCGCCCTCAGCAAATATCCGCAGGTAATCACGTTTACGGGACATTCCCATTATCCGATCGACGACCCGCGTTCGATCCATCAGGAGGATTTTACTTCGTTAGGCACATCTGCCATCAGTTACCCGGAGCTTGAGCCGGGCAAAATTCAAGGCAATTTCCCGGACGATCATATCATGCAGGGACTTATCGTCGAAGTGGGGGAAGGCGAAGTCGTCGTCAAACGCCGGGATTTCCACGCAAATGCGTGGACGGGCGAAGATTATAAGATCCGATATCCGGCCGATAAATCGGGGTTTACCTACACGGGCGACCGCGACGGCGTCAAACCCGTGTTCCCGCAAGAAGCGCGGGCCAGCGTGGTTCCGGGTTCAATCGAGTCCCGAAAATTCAAGCTCGACTTCGATCAGGCAACGGACAATTTGATGGTCCATTCATACGAAATCAATTTGATTCACGCAGAGACCGGCGTAAAGGCACTGTCGCTCAAGGCGTTTTCGGAGTGGTATTACGATCCGGTGCCCGCTGTGTTGTCGCTTGATATCGGCGGCGTTCGGCCGGATACCCGATACAAGGTAGAGATCTGGGCGCTCGACTCGTTTAACAACCGCAGCGAACGACCGCTTGTGACGGAAGTGACCACGGCCCCGGCCAGCCCGACCGACAAGCTTCCGGCGATCGACATCGATTTCATCGACGGGATGGCGGCGGACCGGTCTCCTTCCCATCATGACGCGGTCGCAAACGGCAGCGAAGCAGTCATCGCTTACAGTAACGTGTTCAAAAAATACGTCGGGCGGATGAATGGAACAACCAACCATTATTTCCGCATCAATCCGTCCGACTCCATCAAGCAAATCGTCGGCGAATTTACGATCGAAACGGATTTTATGATGAACTCCGTACGCAACCAGGCGATATTCGGAAACACGGAAAGCGGCGGCATCGCCTTCGAATCGACAAGCGGCGGCAACGTGGAGCTGTGGGCGCATATCGGAGGGGCTTACAAACGTTTGGGGGTCACGTTGGAAGCGGGAAAACCTTATCATATGGCGGCAACGTATGACGGAGCCCAAATCATGCTTTACGTAAACGGCGAAAAAGTAAAAACATTGGCCGCATCGGGTCAAGTGAAGCAGCCGAACGTGAATTTCGCCATCGGTGCCGATCCCTCGGCAAACGATCAAGGGGGCATTGTTTTGGACGGCGATGTAAGCACCGCCAGACTGTATGGCATCGCCCTGAGCCCGGAAGAAATCCGAAAATCGTATCAGCAGAGAATGGCTCGAATGGCGGTCGACGAATTCGATCCATTGCATGAACGGATCGAAGAAGCGCGCGCGCTGGCCGGCGATCCGGCGGTCGTCGGCACCGGACCGGGGCAATATCCGCCGGAAGCGATGGAAGAATACCGGAAGGAGATTGAAAAAGCCGCGAAAGTTCTACACTCGTGGACTGCGGATAGAAACCGGGCGATATCGGCCATTGAAGCACTGCAGGCGGCGAAGGCGAAGCTTGACGGCAGGAAAAACCCGGCGGGGATTGCCGTGACAGGCATTCAATTGAAGCCGTCTGCCATTACGCTGAAGGAAGGGGAGACCGCTGAACTGCATGCTTCCTTGCTGCCGGCGGACGCAACGAATCAAGACGTCTCTTGGGCGAGCGCCAACTCCGGGATCGCGGCCGTATCGGGATTGGGAAATACGGTTGTCGTAACCGGCTTGAAATCGGGGGAGACCGAAATTACGGCCGCAACGGTGGATGGCGGTTTTTCGGCATCGAGCAAAATCGTCGTCTTCAAATCCGGCGAACCGCTTGCGCCGGCGACTGCATTGAACGGACCAAAGCAGGTTCAGCCAGGGCAAACCTTCCCTGTGCGGCTGGAATTAAAGCATTTGACGAAAGACGCTTTGGCACAGGACATCTTGCTCGCTTACGATGCAAACGTGCTTGAACACATGTCGGAACAAGAACTTGTTAACGGAGTGAAAATCATTCAGACGACAAATAAGACGGATGGAAAGCTCAGGCTCATTCTGGCAAGCACGGGCTCTGAATATGCCGTTTCCGGCAGCAAGGAAATAGCTGAGCTTATCTTCAAAGCCAAAAACGTAGCCTCGCCGACAGCTTCCGCAATCACCGTCGAGACAGCGCTTCTCGGCGACGCGGAAGGAAGCGAAATCGCTGCTGATGGATCATCGCTGCAAATCAGTGTGATATTAGGCACTCCCGGCGACCTCAATAACGACCAACGCGTCACGATCGGCGATCTCGCCATCGTGGCAGCCCAATACGGCAAGGATACCGGCAGTCCGGACTGGGAGGCCGCCAAAAAAGCGGACGTCAACGGCGACGGTAAAATCGACATTCAAGATCTTGCGTTTGTCGCGTCGAAAATCATTCAGTAACAGGCAGGCAAAGAAAGCTTCAAAGATCGAGGTGCCTGGATCATGTTGCGAATACGGCGAAGATCGGCCGTCGGATCGCTCAAAGCGTAAGTACAGAGGAGGATGGTCCCCTTTTGCGCGGGACATCCTCCTGTTGTTATTCATGCATCAACGTTTACGTCGGACAATGGACGGGAGACACGTCTTGCGTAGCAGACAAATGGAGATACCCTTCATTCAAGACCGGTCAATTGGTTCTGAAGCAGCTCCAAAAACGCCTGCGCGGCCAGCGACGGAGACAGGGCTTTCGGAATCGCGATACCGATCCGCCGATCGGGCAGCGGAATTTCCGTGGCGATTTCCAATAAAGAGCCGTCCGCGATATAGGAGGAGACGAACGTTCTCGGCAAAAAGGCAACGCCGTACCCGCGTCTGGCGAACTCGGCAAGCATGTCCAAATTGGTCAGTTCAAAATCGGCTTCCGTCTCAAATCCCTGCGAACGAAACCAGCCTTCGATAAAAGAACGGGTCGAACTGTCCGGCGACAACATCAGTAAAGGAAGCTTCGTCAGCTTTGCGGTCGGCAGGGGATGCTGCGCCCAATCGGCAAAGGCCTTACCGACCACCGCGCAATAAGGCAAAGCTTGAGTGGAATGGATCCGGATGTCTTCATCCGAAACCGGGAGATGGACAAATCCAAGATCCAGCGACCCGTTTTTCAGGCGCTCCAAAATTCGGCTCGTTTTCTCCTGGGACATCTGGATGCGGACATGCGGGTATCGCGCATGGAAAACGTCGAGGGAAGGAAGGAGGAAATCCTTGATGATCGCTCCGTTTGCGCCGACGCGCAACCTGCCTTCGCTAAAACTCTTCAGTTTTTTCATATGCCTCTCGGCGGATTCGAGTTCGGCGAATGCCTGCCGGACATGCAAATATAAAGCCTGGCCTTCCGATGTCAGCCGCACGCCTTTCGACAACCGGTCGAAAAGCGCCACCCCGAGCGCTTCTTCAAGCTGCTTGATGGCGTAACTTACGGAAGGCTGCGTCATATGCAAAGTTTGGGCGGCTTTGGTCAAGTTGGAATTTTCGGCGGCGTGAAGAAATATTCGATACCATTCGGTATTAATGACCATTTGCTATCAATCCTCTCTATGGCAAACAGTGAAAATTGCAATTTCATTTATTTCAAATATAACGCTAAACTATAAGAAAAGGAAATCCTAACAGCATGGAGGAATCGATATGGCAGGAAGCACGTTTGGCGAAAGATTGAAAATGACGACATTCGGAGAATCCCACGGCGAGGCCGTAGGCGTGATCGTGGAAGGCGTCACGCCGGGAGTCGAACTGGATGAAGCATACATTCAGGTTCAGATGGATCGGAGAAAGCCGGGACAATCCTCCGTCACGACGCCGCGTAAGGAATACGACAAAATCCGAATTTTATCCGGTGTATTCGAAGGCCGCACGACAGGCACGCCGTTGTGCATCATGTTAAATAACACGGACATGCGCCCCTCGGCTTATGATGACATCAAAGCCATGTACAGACCTGGACATGCGGATTTTACGTATGAGAAAAAATACGGAATCCGCGACTACCGCGGCAGCGGCAGAGCTTCGGGAAGAGAAACCGCAGGCCGGGTCGCCGCAGGCGCGGTGGCACGCAAATTGCTGGAACGGCGGGGCGTTTCGGTCGTGGCTTATACGACTGAGATCGGCGGAATCCAATGCGAGTCCTTCGATGAGAGCGTCATTGAACGCAACGCGGTGCGCGCCTGCGATCCGGTGGCCGCAGAACGCATGATTGAACTTGTCGAACGGTTATCCGCCGAGGGCGACAGCTGCGGCGGCATCGTTGAATGCCGGATTCGCGGCGTGGCGCCGGGACTCGGGGAGCCCGTCTTCGACAAGCTGGATGCGGAGCTGGCCAAAGCCATGCTGTCCGTTGGGGCGATCAAGGGGATCGAATTCGGGACCGGTTTTCAAGCGGCCCGGATGCGCGGCAGCGAGCATAACGACCAGATGGACGCGAACGGATTCATCACGAACAATGCGGGAGGCATCATCGGCGGCATCAGCACGGGGGATGAGATCGTGTTCCGGGTCGTCGTCAAGCCGACATCGTCGATCTCCGCACCGCAGCGGACCGTGGACGTGGAAGGGAACGAGCGCGAAATTCAAACCATCGGCCGG
>Ga0180220_1001498_pt1 | contig 17105 bp, 18 predicted proteins | sample eDN5th37CBELigBY_FD_151335 | JGI IMG/M metagenome (GOLD analysis project Ga0180220, IMG submission 151335) | Enriched backyard soil microbial communities from Emeryville, California, USA - eDNA 5th pass 37_C BE-Lig BY (version 2) (version 2) | ecosystem: Environmental > Terrestrial > Soil >...
TGCCGGCACCGCTGCCGGACTGGGATTCGTCCAGAGGCACAGAGCTGCAAGCTGCCAGGGAGGCGGCAAATGCGGCAATGCTGAGGCTTTTTACGATGCGCGATCTCATTTGAGTTCCTTTTAGAAAGAGTCACGAAAAACTAGTTGGTAAATGGTCCCCAGGTGGGTTCGCGTACCTTGCCGTCCAGAGTCGACAGCGTCTGACGCACCCGACCATCTGTGGATACTACTGCCAGGACGCTACGTCCACCTTGTATGGAACTATAGAGGATTTGCATTCCGTTTGGCGCGAAACTGGGCGACTCGTCATCGGGACCATCCGTCAGTAGCTGTTCAGCGCCGGTGCCCATATTTTGCAGGCCGATACGAAATGCGCCATCCCTTCTTGTAACGTACACCAGTTCTTTTGCATCTGGCGAGAGGGCCGGTGAAATGTTGTAACTGCCGTTGAAGGTGATGCGGCTTGCGTTGCCGCCCGAGACGGGCACACGGTAGATTTGCGGGCTGCCGCTGCGGTCGCTGGTGAAGACCAGCCCGCTGCCGTCGGGCGTATAGAAGGGCTCGGTATCGATGAGTGGCGAGCGCATCACGCGGCGCAGGCCCGAGCCATCGGCGTTGATGGTGTAGATCTGGGCGATTCCGTCGCGCGACAGCGTGATGGCAAGCTGCTGTCCGTCGGGAGACCAGGCCGGCGCACTGTTATTGCCCTTGAAGTTGGCGATGGGGAAGCGTTCTCCGGTGGAAAGCGTTTGAACGTACACCACGGGCTTGCCCGATTCGAAGCTGACGTAGGCAAGCTTGGAGCCGTCGGGCGACCAGGCCGGCGAGATGATGGAATGCTTGGAACGCAGCATGACCTGGGGGTTCTGGCCGTCGGCATCTGCAATTTGTAACTCGTGCGTGTTGTTTTTCTGCACGACATAGGCGAGGCGGGTGGAGAAGACGCCGCGCACACCGGTGATTTTTTCGTAGATGCGGTCCGCGATCTGGTGGGCAATGCGGCGCAGTTCTTTTTCGGAGCCGTTGAACGCTACGCCGTCCATCTGGCTTTTGTGGATGACGTTGGCAAGGCGGTAGCTGACCGTGTACTGGCCGCCCGCCTGAGAGACCGAACCGTAGGCGATGTAGTCGGCGCCCCGGCCGTGCCAGCTTTCGTGGTCGACCGTGCTTTCGGCGTCCAGCGCTGTTCCTGTGGCGTTGATCAGGCGGAACTGGCCCGAGCGGGTCAGGTCGGCCCGGATGACTTCGCTGATGAGCTGGCCCTTGGGGTCGCCCGAGAAGTCGGCGATGGCGATGGGATACTGGGTGGCCCCAACGCCGGAGATGTCGACGCGAAGCTGCGCATGGGCCGTGCCGGCGGCGAACATGCCGAGCGCAAGCAGCAGCAGGCCGAACAGGCAAGCCCGCCATGAGCGATGCATGGTCTTGATTGCGGGGATGACGGTGGTCATGTCGGCTTATCTCCTATTGGTCATACATCAGGTAGTTCCCGTCGACATACGAGGGATACTTGCCCGTGGGCGGTTTGGGGAAGGGATTGCAGCCCCGGATCCCCGATTCGACGGCGCGGTCGAAGGCGGGAATGCCGGACGAGCGCAATATGCGGACCCCGGTCACGTGTCCACTGCTGTCCAGATTGGCTCTATATTGTACTGTCGGGTTGCCGCCGCTGCGAGGCGGAGTGGGGTAGACGACGCCATCCCGGATGCATTTGCGCACCAGGGCGGCGTAGCCCGAATCCGTGCCTCCGCCGCCGGACTGGTTGCGGTCGGCGGTGCCTCCGGAGATGCCCGCGGCGCCCAGGGCGTCGCCCCGCATCGCCGCGCGTATGGCGTCGCGCTTGGCCTGTTCTTCCTTCGCCTTTTTCTCGGCGGCTGCCTTCTTGGCGGCGGCCGCTTTCTCGGCAGCGGCTTTCTCGGCCGCGGCCTTTTCAGCGGCAGCTTTCTCCGCGGCCGCCTTCTTCTCCGCGGCCGCCTTCTTCTCGGCGGCGGCCTTCGCAGCGGCCGCTTTTTCAGCCGCGGCCTTCTCGGCAGCGGCTTTTTCAGCGGCCGCCTTTTCGGCGGCGGCTTTCTCGGCAGCCTTCTTCTCGGCGGCGGCCTTTTCAGCCGCGGCTTTCTCAGCGGCCGCTTTCTCTGCAGCGGCTTTTTCTGCAGCGGCTTTTTCAGCCGCCGCTTTTTCCGCTGCGGCCTTCTGTTCGGCGATGCGGCGCTCTTCCTCTTCGCGTTTTCTCTTTTCTTCGCGAGCCTTTTCGAGCGCGATGTCGGGATCGACCTCGGGAGGAGGCGGAGGTTCGGCTTGCGGCGGTTTGGGCGCGGGAGGCGGTTCCGGTTGCGGCTGTGGTTCGGGCTGAGGCGCAGGCTGCGGTTCGGGCTCTGGCCGGGGTTCGGGCGGCTGCTCCTGGGGCTGGGACTGCTCGGGCGTATCGGGCTGGTCTTCCGGCTCGGCCGCCGCCAGTGTGTCGCCTTCGGCCCAGAGTTCGATCTGCACTGGGTTGGGATTGCTGGGCGAGGTCGTCAGGAAGCCGACCAGCATGACGGCCGCGATCGCGGCGTGCGCGACCAGTGCATAGGCCAGACCGCGCCGCTCGTCTTCCTGCTCGGGCGTGCGTGCCGGTCGCTGGGCCGAGCGATGGGGATGTTTCCCGGAGCCGGCCCTTGGCTTCGGAGGAAAGGGTTGCGTCATCGTTTCTGGTCGTCGGGGGCGGCGCTCTGGTCGACCAGCAAGCCCAGCCGGGTGATGCCGTTGGAGCGCAATTGATCCATGGCCTTCATGACGGTTTCATAGGGAACCTTGCCATCGGCCGCAAGCACGACCGGCGTCTCGGGCGTGATGCGCGACTGGAGTTCGCTGACCAGCTGTTCGGGCGCGATCTTCTGGAACTCTTCGCCGGCGCGGCGCGTGCGCACCGACATGGAGCCGTCTTGTTCGATCTGAACCTCGACCGGCTCGACCGGCACCTCGCTGGCCTGGCCGACCGTGGGCAGGTCGATGAGTCCCGGCGTGATCATGGGCGCCGTGACCATGAAGATCACGAGCAGCACGAGCATGACGTCGATGTAGGGCACGACGTTGATCTCGTTCTTCAAGCGGCGGCCCGAGCGGCCGGTAGTGCCACGTATGGAAGGCATCAGCGCACCTGGCGTTGCAAGATGTTCAGGAATTCATCGATGAAGCTGTCGAAACGGATGGACAGCCGATCGATTTCGTTCGTGTAGCGGTTGTAGGCGACCACGGCCGGGATAGCCGCGAACAGGCCGATGGCCGTGGCGATCAGCGCCTCGGCGATACCCGGCGCCACGGCGGCCAGGGTGGCCTGCTGCATGCTCGATAGGCCGATGAAGGCGTGCATGATTCCCCAGACGGTGCCCAGCAGGCCGATGTAGGGGCTGACCGATCCGGCGGACGCGAGGAAGTTCAGGTGCGATTCGAGGCTGTCCATTTCACGCTGATAGGTGGCGCGCATGGCGCGGCGCGGGCCGTCGAGCATGGCTTCGCCCGCGCCGGTCGCGCTGCGGCGCGCCTTCAGGAATTCAGTCATGCCCGCGTCGAAGATGCGGGCCAGGGCGCCGTGCTCGGCGCGGCGTCCGGCGATGGACTGCTGCAGTACCGTCAGGTCTCCACCGGCCCAGAAGTCGTCCTCGAAGCGGCGGGTCTGCGCGTGGGCGCGCTTGAGCGCCGCCCGCTTGGCAAAGATGTACGCCCATGAAAGGACGGAGATGACCACCAGAATCAGCATCACCAGCTGTACGGGGAAGCTGGCGTCTATCAATAAGGAGAGCAACGACATGTCGCTGGTGGGGGCTTGCATGGTTAGTCCTGGACCTTTTGGAGTAGGGTTCTGAGGGATGGTGGAAGACCGGCCGGCCGGAAGGTGCGCGTGTCCACGCAGCATACTTCCACCGTGCTTTCGCACAGGGTTTCACCACGTGTGCTTGCAACCTGGGCAAAGTCGATCGAGGCCCGGCCGAGCCGGGTAATGCGGCTGTGGATGGTCAGCAGGTCGTCGAAGCGCGCCGGCTTGACGTATTGCAGTTGAGCGCTTTTGACCACGAACATGCGTTGGTCGCGCGCGGCAAGTTCGCTTTGGTTCACACCCAGACGGCGCAGCCACTCGGTACGGCCTCTTTCGAAAAACTTGAGATAGTTGGCGTAGAACACGACGCCCGCAGCATCGGTGTCTTCGTAATATACGCGAATATCCAGGGTGGACAAGGAACCGGGTGTTTCTGTTGACATGGGTTCGTTAGGCAGTGTGACAGGGCCGGCGGCGCGGCCGGCCCGTCGCGGGATGTCGATTCGTAGCGCTTGGGGCGAGTTGGATCATGCCAGCGATTTTAATCGTTCCAGTACGCAAGAAAGCGCGGTGTCAGCCGGTATTTTTTCTGTCTGACCCGTGCTTCGTTGCTGGAGTTCCACAATTCCCTCGTTCAGGCCGCGTTCGCCGATCGTCACGCGCAAAGGTACGCCGATGAGCTCCCAGTCGGCGAACATGACGCCGGGCCGGGCGTCGCGATCATCGAGGATCACGTCCACCCCTTGTTCCAGCAGCTGCGCGTACAGCGTTTCGGCCGAGTTGCGCACTGTTTCACTTTTGCCCCAGCCCATTGGGCAGACGACGACCTCGAACGGCGCGATGGCGCGGGGCCAGATAATGCCTTTGTCATCGTGATTCTGTTCGATCGCGGCCGCGGAGATGCGGCTGATGCCGATGCCGTAGCAGCCCATTTGCAGCATGGCGGGCTTGCCGTCGGTATCCAGATACGTGGCGTCGAGCGCCTTGGAGTATTTGTCGCCAAGAAAGAAGATGTGCCCCACCTCGATGCCTCGTTGTATGGCCAGGCGCCCGCCCCGGGGGTCGGGGTCGCCGTCCACCACATTGCGCAGGTCGGCCACGGCGGGCTCGGCCAGGTCGCGGCCCCAATTGACGCCCGTAAGGTGGAAGCCCTCTTCGTTGGCGCCGCAGATGAAGTCGCTCATGTTGGCCACTGTGCCGTCCGCGACGACATGCACCGGCTGGGCCGTCTTGACGGGCCCCAGATAGCCGGGCGCGCAGCCGAAGGCCGCCCGGATCTCGTCCTCGGTGGCAAAGCGGTAGCCCTGGTCCAGCCCGGGCAGCTTGCCGACCTTGATCTCGTTGAGCTCGTGGTCGCCGCGCACCAGCAGCAGCCAGATCCGGCTCTGGCCGGGCGCATCCGGGTCTTCGGCGGCCAGTACGATGGACTTGACGGTGCGGTCCAGCGGCACGCCAAGCTGCTCGGCCACGAGTTCGCACTTGGGCGCTTCGGGGGTGGCCTTTTTTTGCAGTTCCTGGCTTGGCTCCGCGCGTCGCTCGATCAGGCATGGCGCGTCGGCCAATTCGATATTGGCGGCGTACTGGGTATCCGGGTTATAGACGATGAGATCCTCGCCCGTGTCGGCGATGACCTGGAATTCATGGCTGCGCGAGCCGCCGATGGAGCCGGTGTCGGCCGCCACGGCGCGGAACTCCAGGCCCAGGCGCTGGAAGATGCTGGTGTAGGCGGCATACATGGCATCGTAGCTGGCCTGCGCGCTCGCCTCGTCGCGGTCGAAGGAATAGGCGTCCTTCATGGTGAACTCGCGTCCGCGCATCAGGCCGAAGCGCGGGCGGCGCTCGTCGCGGAACTTGGTCTGGATGTGATAGAAGTTGCGCGGCAGCTGGCGCCAGCTGTGAATCTCGTTGCGCACGATGTCGGTGACGACCTCTTCGGACGTGGGCTGCAGCACGAAGTCGCGACCGTGCCTGTCCTTGATGCGCAGCAGCTCGGGGCCGTATTGCTCCCAACGGCCCGACTCCATCCATAGCTCGGCCGGCTGCACCACCGGCATCAGCAGTTCGATCGCGCCGGCCGCATCCATTTCCTGGCGCACGATGTTCTCGATCTTGCGCAGCACCTTCAACCCCATCGGCATATAGGTATATATGCCGCCCGCCACCTTGCGGATCATGCCGGCCCGCGTCATCAGCTGGTGACTGGCGACCTCCGCCTCGGAAGGGGCTTCCTTGAGGGTGTTGATGTGATATTTGGATGCGCGCATGGTGTGGATCTCTGCAGATACGTATAATCGGAAGTAATTGTATTAAATCTATTGGGGTGGCCTATGCTAGACCGTGAAGGCTACCGTCCCAATGTCGGCATTATCCTCGTAAACAACAAGAACGAGGTGTTCTGGGGCAAACGCATCCGCGAACATGCGTGGCAGTTTCCCCAAGGTGGCATCAAATATGGCGAAAGCCCGGTACAGGCCATGTACCGCGAGCTCCACGAAGAAGTGGGCCTGTTGCCCGAGCATGTGCGCATTCTGGGACGTACACGGGATTGGCTGCGTTATAACGTGCCGAGCGATTTCATCCGGCGCGATTCTCGCGGCATCTACAAAGGGCAGAAGCAGATCTGGTTCCTGCTTCGGATGATAGGGCGCGACTCAGACGTCAGTTTGCGTGCGACTCGCCATCCCGAATTCGACGCCTGGCGCTGGAGCCATTACTGGGTGCCGCTCGATGCCGTCATCGAATTCAAGCGCGAAGTCTATACCCAGGCGCTCAACGAGTTGGCGGGCATTCTTTTCAGGCGCGGCCACGAAACCCGCTACCTGCGCCAGCGTGGGCATGCGCAGCGCGGCGGGGCCGAAAAAGGGCAGGGCGATGCCAAGCAGCTTGCGCGGCCCCAGGCCGAACGCTTCGCCTCGGGCGTCGACGCGCGCGAAGCCATGCCCGCCAGAAGGGTTCGCCCGGCGGGCTGAGCGCCGCCGGCTTATCCGGCTTTTTGCTGCAGGCGGGCGATCAGGCTGGAGGTGTCCCAGCGGTTGCCGCCCATTTGCTGCACGTCGCCATAAAACTGATCCACCAGCGCCGTGACGGGCAGCCGTGCGCCGTTGCGGCCGGCCTCGTCGAGCACCAGCCTAAGATCCTTGCGCATCCAGTCCACGGCAAAGCCGAAGTCGAACCGGCCTTCTATCATCGTCGTTCCGCGGTTGTCGAGCTGCCAGCTTTGCGCGGCCCCCTTGCCGATGACCTTGACGACCTCGTTCATGTCCAGGCCGGCGGTCTGGCCGAAGGCGATCGCCTCTGCCAGGCCTTGCACCAGTCCGGCGATGCAGATCTGGTTGACCATCTTGCACAGCTGTCCCGAGCCGGGGCCGCCGAGCAGCGTAACGGCCTGGGCGAACGCGCGCAGCACGGGCTCCGCCCGCGCGAAGGCCCCGGGGTCGCCGCCGCACATGACGGTCAGCACGCCGTTCTGGGCGCCCGCCTGTCCGCCCGACACGGGGGCGTCGATGAAGCCGACGCCGCGCTCGCCCGCCGATTGGTGAAGCTCTCGGGCCACCTGGGCCGAGGCCGTGGTGTGGTCGACGAACAGGCTGCCTTGGTCCATGGCCTGCAAGGCGCCCTCGGGTCCGAGCACGACGCTGCGCAGGTCGTCGTCATTGCCCACGCAAGCCAGCACGATATGCGCGCCGCGTGCGGCGTCGCGCGGCGTCGGAGCCGCCCGCCCACCGAATTCCTGCACCCATTTCTGCGCCTTGGATTCAGTACGGTTGTAGACCGTGACGCGGTGTCCCGCCCGGGCCAGGTGCCCGGCCATCGGATAGCCCATCACTCCCAGCCCCAGAAAGGCGACGTCCAGGGGGTTGGCGTCCGGATATTGTTTTTCGGCTATCGATGTCATGGCTTGTCCCGTGAGAATTCAGTCGTTCTCGGCGAAGGTTTCTTCGCGTTTCTTACGAATGACCGGCAAAGCCACGATAATAACCAATGCCACGGCCAGGAGCAGCAGCGTCAGAGACAGCGGGCGTGTGACGAAAGTACTGTAGTCGCCGCGCGAAAGCAGCAGCGCACGCCGGAAGTTCTCTTCCATCATGGGCCCCAGCACCAGGCCCAGAAGCAGCGGCGCGCCTTCGCAGCGCAGCTTCATCCATACATAGCCGACCAACCCGAAAACGGCCAGCATCCAGATGTCGAATACGTTGTAGTTGAGCGAATAGACGCCGATGGTGCAGAACACCAGTATCGCGGGAAACAGGATGCGGTAGGGTACTTTCAGCAGTTTGATCCACAGCCCGACCAGGGGCAGGTTGAGAATGACCAGCATCAGGTTGCCTATCCACATCGATACGATCAGCCCCCAGAACAGGTCGGGGTGAGAGCTCATCACGCGCGGGCCGGGCTGGATGTTGTGTATGGTCATGGCGCCCAGCATCAGGGCGGTGACGGCGTTGCCGGGGATGCCGAGCGTCAGCAACGGTATGAAAGAGGTTTGCGCCGCGGCGTTGTTGGCGGATTCGGGCCCTGCCAGGCCGGCCGGGTGCCCTTCTCCGAAGCGCTCGGGCGTGCTCGACATTTTTTTTTCGAGCGTATACGAGGCGAACGACGACAGTATGGCGCCTCCGCCCGGCAGGACGCCCAGGGCCGCGCCCATGGCCGTTCCGCGCACGCAGGCGGGCCAGGCCTCTTTGAATTCCTGCTTGTTGGGATACAGGGTGCCCACCTTGCTGGTGACTTCCGCGCGCTTGTCCTTCAGTTCGAGATTGGCCAGTATTTCCGCCAATCCGAATACGCCCATGGCCACCACTGCAAAATCGATGCCGTCCTGCAGTTCGGGTATGCCGAACTCGAAGCGCGCCACGCCGGAGTTCACGTCGGTGCCTATCATGCCCAGCAGCAGGCCCAGCAGAATCATGCATATGGCTTTGGGCAGCGAGCCCGAGGCAAGCACCACCGCGCCGACCAGGCCCAGCACCATCAACGAGAAATACTCGGCCGCGCCGAACTTGAAGGCGAGCTCGGCCAGCGGCGGCGCGAAGCCGGCCAGCACCACGGTGGCCACGCATCCGGCGAAGAACGAGCCCAGCGCGGCGATGGACAGGGCCGCGCCCGCCCGGCCCTTGCGAGCCATTTTGTGTCCATCCAGCACGGTGACCACCGACGAGGTTTCGCCGGGCAGGGCGACCAGTATGGCGGTCGTCGAGCCGCCATACTGCGCGCCGTAGTAGATGCCGGCCAGCATGATCAGCCCGGCCACGGGCGGCAGCACATAGGTGATGGGCAGCAGCATGGCGATGGTCGGCAGGGGGCCGATGCCGGGCAGCACGCCTATCAGGGTGCCCAGAAGGCAGCCCAGCAGGCAGTAGATCAGGTTCTCAAGGGTCAGGGCCACCGAAAACCCCAGCATCAAGTGTTCAAAGAGTTCCATGAGGACTATTACGCAAGATGAGGGAAGAACAGGCTCTTACTGGCCGAACATGGGCGGCCAGAGGGGAAAGATCAGACCGAGCGCCTTGATGAAGGCCAGCCATACGAAGGCCGCCAGGCCGATGCCGGTGAGCGCCGCCACCCGCCAGTCGAAAAGATGGCTGGCCATGCTGCTGAGCACGACCAGCACGAAGACGGTAAGAAAAATGCCCAGGACATTGAGCAGCGCCCCTGCCAGGGCGACCGAGCCGATGAGGATGGCGACGGTTTTCCAGTCGGCGGGGTCGAGCCTGCTGATGGGCGCGTGGGTGGAAAGCGAACGCAGGGCGATGGAGGCGCCCAACAGCGTCAGGCAGGCTCCGAGCCAGAAAGGGAAGTAGCCCGGCCCCATGTCGCGCGCCGTGCCCATGTCGTATTTGAGCGCGCCCAGGCATGCGAAGGCGCCGATGAGGGCGAACATGACGCCCGCCCCGAAATCCTGCTTGTTTCTGACTTGCATGTCTGCCGCGTCTCCCGCCAAGCGAAGGTGCTGCATGGTAATCGACATGATGCCTGATGAAAACCCTGATTTCCCCTTGTTCGAGGGTTTTCCCTCTTACCCACTTTCCAGCTTGAGCCAGGATGGTTTACGATAACGCCCATGTTGCAAGATCTCGATTCCCTCTCGGCCCGTATTGGGCAACTGGTGCAGCTGGTCCAGCGGATGCAGTCCGACCGCGCGTCGCTGCAGGCCCGCGTCACCAGCCTCGAACAAGAGCGCAATGCTTTGCGCGACCAGCTCTCGCGCCAGCAATCCGCGCAGCAAGAGGCGATCGAACAGGTCCGCGATCATGAAGGCCAGATGGACGCCTTGCGCAAACAGGCTGAAGCCGCCGAGGCGCAGCTGCGCGACGAAGCCGCGCGCTACCGCGCCGACTACGAGGCCGCCAGGCAAGGCTTGCAGGCCAGCCAGGACGAGTCCGGTCGCCTGCGCACCGCGGCCCTTGCGGCCCAACAGCGCATCGACGCCGTATTGATGCGTCTGCCCGGCGCGCCCCAGGAGTAACCGCATGGAACGAATCGATGTCTCCATCCTTGGCCGCGATTATTCGCTGGCATGCGCAGCATCCGAAAAACAGGCTCTGCTCGAAGCCGTGCATCTTGTCGACCAGCGCATGTTGCGCGTCAAAGGGTCTGGTAAAATTTCAAGCAACGAACGAATCGCGGTCATGGCCGCCATTCAGATCGCAGCCGAATTGCTGGCCATGCGCGCGCCCGACGGGCCGTTGGGCGACGTGGCCGTCGGCGATTTCAAGCGTAAAATCGACGACATGAACCACATGATCGATCAGGCTCTGGGCCAAGGCGGCGCCAGGGCCGCAACCTAAGACATTCGGGGCGTCGGCCATGCGGCGCGGCGCCCTGCGGTTTGTCCCTGCAGTGTTCGAGATTTGACCATACATTCCTTGAACCAATGCTTAGGCATACAGGTTGCCGGATTGACAAGTAGGAGTGAACGCCTTAATTGGTGATCCCGAAGCTTGGCTGATGGCGACCACCGTGAACCCTCGGTTCCGGGATGCCGGTCTATACGGCACAGGCGGGGCATTTTTCGAAAAGCTCGTCCTTCGCGACGGGCTTTTTTTTGCCGCCGGGCCGCCCAAGGCTCGGCACCCCGGCAAAAACGCCCCCTTGGGGGATGAGCCCGGACGCGGGACAGTCCCTGCGGACTGTCCCGCGCCTGGCGAATCCGAGCGGCATGCAGGCCGCGAGGTGGACGGCAAGCAGGCGCCAGCCTGCGCGGCGTGGGGGCATTCTTTTTGCCGCCGGGCCGCCCCAAGGCAAAAAACGCCCCCTTGGGGGGCAGCAAGCAGGCGCCAGCCTGCGCGGCGTGGGGGCATTTTTTTTGCCGGGCCGGAAATGTTATCGTTGCGCAGATCCACCACGAGGTAGACATCATGAAGGCCGAGTCGTCGCAGGCGCAGGACATTCCGCATATCCAGGGGTTCCAACTGGATGACTTCTTCGAAGTCATGCCGATGTCATTATGGCTCGAGGATTACAGCGGCTTGTACCGCCTGTTCGAACAGTGGCGGTCCCAAGGGGTCGACGATATCGAGGCGTGGCTGGCCGAAGACCACGAACGCGTGCGGCAGTGCGCCAGCGCGATCCGCATCCAGCGCGTCAATGGCCAGACACTCGGCCTGTATGGCGCCGACACGGCCGCTACGCTGATGGCCCGGCTCAGTGAAATCATGCGCGACGACACGCTGGACGGGCTGGCCTCCGAGATGGCGCAGCTATGGAACAGCGGCGACAGCTTCCGCAGCACGTCGGTGAACTACACGCTGAACGGCCAGCGCATGGACATCGTCCTGAGAGGCGTGGTGCTGCCCGATCGCGAGCAGCGCTGGGACCAGGTGCTGGTGGCCGTCGAAGACATCACCGAATTGCAGCAGTCGCGTCGCAGCGCGCTCGTCAACGAGCGCATGGCGCGCGAATTCTTCCAGCAGGCGCCGGTCTCTCTTTGGGTCGAGGACTTCAGCCGCATAAAGAGTCTGCTCGAGGAAGTCCGCGAACAGGGCATCGTCGATTTTCGTACCTTCCTCGACGTGCATCCCGAATTCGTCGAGCGCTGCATGTCCGAAATCCGCGTGCTGGACGTCAACGGATATACCGTGCAGATGTACAAGGCGAAGAGCCGCGACGATCTGATCACGCGCTTGAACGAGGTTTTCGATGACGAGATGGCGGCGTCGTTTTTAGAGCAGCTGATCGATTTATGGGACGGGAAGCTGTTCCAGCAACGCGAAGTGCGCAATCGCACGCTGGCGGGCGATGTCCTGCACATCCATTTGCAGTTTTCGGTGTTTGCCGGCCATGAAGAGGACTGGGACCTGGTATTGCTGGCGCTGACCGACATCACCGCGCGCAAGAAAGCCGAAGCCTACCTCGAATACCTGGGCCAGCACGATGTGCTCACCCAGCTCAAGAACCGCTCTTTCTATGTCGAGGAGCTGGCCCGCCTGGGCCGCAAGCGCATCGAACCCGTCTCCTTCATCGCCCTGGACCTCAACAACCTCAAAGTGACCAACGATACGCAAGGACATGCCGCCGGCGACGGCCTGCTGCGCCGCATGGGCGAGGTGTTGAACAAGGTCATCGATCGTCCCGCGTCGGCGGCGCGCATCGGCGGAGACGAGTTCATGGTCCTGCTGCCCGGCATGTCCGAGACCGATGCCGAGGTCGTCCTGGCGGACATCCGCCGGTTGATAGACCTGAACAACCAGTTCTACGGCGGCACGCCTCTGAGCGTGTCGGTCGGCATTGCGACGGCGGCCGGGCGCGACGACTTCGAGCGCGCCTTGCGCGCCGCCGACCTTGCCATGTATCGCGACAAGCGTGAACATCACTCATACAGCCGGGTCGACGATGCCAGAGCCAGCTAGTCCTGCAGAGCCCTCGGGCGGGCCGTTCGACATGCGACCGGCTCGGCATGCATTCGCAGGCCGGCATGATATTTCCAACCCCCATCAGGAGGTCATATGTATTGGTTGCAGCAGAAACGTACTTGGTTGTCGGGCTTGGCGGCGGGCCTGGCCATGGCGCTGACCGTGCCAGCCCACGCGCACGAGGAAGGCGACCGCGAAGCGCGCCGCAAGGCATGGCCGCAGGCCACGCTCGAAGCGCAGGCCTTCAAGGAAGTGTCGCAAGACACCGTCACCATCACGCTCGCCAAAGAGGTCAGCGACCCGTCCCAAGAGGCGGTGGTCAAAGCCTTGTCCGAGGCTTTGGACTCGGTCATGAAAGACGCCAAGGCCGAGGGCAAGGTTCAGGCGCGCAGCGGCGACTACCGCGTATGGCCGCACAACGACGAGGGCGTCATCACCAACTGGAGGGGGCGCGCCGAAATCGTGCTCAAGTCCACCGACTTTGCGGCGGCCTCGGCCCTGGCGGCCAAGTTGAGCGATCGCATGCCGATTTCCGGCATGGGTTTTTCGGTCGCACCCGAAACCCGCGTCAAACACGAACAGGATCTGCTCGCCGAAGCCGCCAAAGCCTTCCAGGACCGGGCCCAGGCGCTCGCCACGGCCTTCGGCTATGAGTCTTATTCGATAAAAAGCGTCAATCTGGGCGGCATGGGCGTGCCTTACCAGCCGGCTCCACGCATGATGGCCATGGCCGCTTCGGCTGACGAGTCCGCACGCGTGCCTCTCGAGCCAGGCACGGAAAGGGTGGCCGTTACGATGCAAGGGTCGATTTTCTTGCGCTCCAAAGAAAAATGACGGCGCCGGCGGCGATCATGGGCAGCGAAAGCAGCTGGCCCATCGACAGGCCGCCGGCCAGCAAGCCCAGAAATGCGTCCGGCTCGCGGGTGTATTCGACCAGAAAGCGCAGCGCGCCGTAGCCCATCAGAAACACCGCGCTAACCTGGCCCAGCGGCCGGGGCTTGTTCGAGAACCACCACACCAGGGCGAACAGCAGCAGGCCCTCGAGGCCGAGCTCGTAAAGCTGTGAGGGATGCCGGGCCAGATTGTCGCCGCTTTGCGGAAACACCATTCCCCAGGGCATCGAGGTGGCGCGGCCCCACAGTTCGCCATTGATGAAATTGCCCAGGCGGCCCGCCGCCAGGCCGAGCGGAATCAGGGGCGCAAGGAAATCGCTGATGGCCAGCAGAGGCTTGCCCTTTCTGCGGGCAAACAGAAACAGCACCGTAAGGACGCCCAGCAAACCGCCATGGAAGGACATGCCGCCCTGCCAGACATAGAGCAGTTCGATCGGGTTGGCAAGGTACTCGGCCGGTTTGTAGAACAGCGCATAGCCCAGTCTGCCGCCTACCACCACGCCCAGGACGCAGTAAAAGATCAGGTCTTCGAGATCGCGCAGAGTCAGGTCGGTCTTGCCCGCCTTGATGCGCCACCTGCCCAGGAGCCATACCAGGCCGAAGCCCACCAGGTACATCAGGCCATACCAATGCACGGCGACGGGGCCAAGCTGCAGGGCGACGGGATCGAATTGCGGATGGACTAGCATAGGCTTGGGTGGGTCGGGTCAAATATCGTCGATAATACAGGAAGAGTGTGATCGGCAAGCAAGGCGCATTCACCTTCCTTTCCCTTGCGAAGGCGGCAGGGCGCCATGCTGTTCCCGGTCTTGGTTTGGCCGCGTGCAACGCGGTTTGCATGTCCGCATGCCGGCGCGATGCCGGAGGCGGGCTTTTGAATCGGACAAGGTTGTACATCTATGTCGGTGCGTTTTGCTTTTTCGCTGGGTGCGATGCTGATGCTGGGAGCTGCGGCCGGGGTCCCGGCTTCGGCCGAGACGGTCGGTCTGGGGCTGGCTCAGGCCAATAACTGCATGTCCTGTCATCGCGTCGAGCGTAAAGTGGTGGGGCCGGCTTTTTCGGCCATTGCCGAGCGTTTTGCCGGCAACGCCGACGCTGCGGACTATCTTGCTCAAAGCATCGTCAACGGCAGCCGGGGGCGCTGGGGGCCGGTTCCCATGCCGCGGCAGGCTCATGTCAGCCCCAAGGATGCGCGCGCGCTGGCGCAATGGATACTGTCTTTGGACGAGCCCGAGCTCCAGCTCGAATAGCCATGCCGGCGCGGCCATGGCGGCCGCCCGGTCCGCGCGCCTGTCGCCACTGTTCACAAGAGGAAGGCCATGAATCAATCGCAGGACTCCAATGTAGAAACCGCCGTCCTGGGCGGCGGGTGTTTTTGGTGCACCGAAGGCGTGCTGCAGTCATTGCGGGGAGTGCTCGAAGTGACGCCCGGCTATAGCGGGGGCCACGTGGACAACCCCAGCTACGAGCAGGTTTGCGGCAAGGACACAGGCCATATTGAAGTGGTGCGCGTGCGTTTCGACCCGTCCATCATTGACTTCGCCACGCTGTTGAAGGTGTTTTTCGCCACCCACGACCCCACCACGGTCGATCGCCAGGGCGCCGATGTGGGGCCGCAATATGCCTCGGCAATATTTTGCCAATCCGAAGAGCAGAAGGCCGTGACCCGCGACGTGATTGCTCAGGTCGAGGCTGCGCTGGATACCCGGGTGGTCACCAAGGTGCTTGACGCCGCCCCATTCTGGCCGGCCGAGGCCTACCACCATGATTACTATGCGCGCAATCCGCAGCAGGGCTATTGCCAGTTCGTGATCGCGCCCAAGATGGCCAAGCTGCGCAAGGACTTCGCCGGCATGCTCGCCTGACAGGCTGCTGGCGAAAGCGCGCGCCGCTAGCCGGCGCCGGGCGCCTTGAGTACGCCGCGCCTCATCTGATCCAGTTCGATGGATTCGAACAGCGCCTTGAAGTTGCCCTCGCCGAAGCCATCGTTGCCCTTGCGCTGGATGATCTCGAAAAAGATCGGCCCGATCTGGTTTTCGGTGAAGATTTGCAGCAGCAGGCCGCCGTCGGGGGCGCCATCGAGCAGGATGCGGTTGCCGCGCAGGCGCTCTACGTTCTCGCCGTGCCCCGGCAGCCGTCCATCGAGCAGCTCGTAATAGGTGTCGGGGGTGTCCAGGAAATGGACGCCATTGGCTCGCAATTGCTCGACGGTGGCGTGGATGTCTTCGGTGGACAGGGCGATGTGCTGTATGCCCTCGCCCTTGTAGGTGTCGAGATATTCTTGGATCTGGCCTTTTTCTTCGGTGCCTTCTTCGTTGATGGGAATGCGGATGCCGCCGCAGGGTGACGTCATGGCGCGCGACTTGACGCCCGTGACCTTGCCCTCGATGTCGAAGTAGCGTATTTCGCGGAAATTGAACAGGCGCTCGTAGAACTCGGCCCATTCGTTCATGCGGCCCTTGTGCACGTTGTGCGTAAGGTGATCGATAGCGCGCAGGCCCGCGCCCCGGTGATGGATGTCGGCATCGGCCGTTGCGGGGTCGATGGCTTCGAAGTCGACGTCGTAGATGCTGATGTCGCCAATGCCGCCGTGGCCGTTCTTGCCGGCCCAGCGGTCGACCAGGTAGATGAGGGAATCGCCCACGCCCTTGATGGCCGGTATGTTGAGCTCCATGGGGCCGCTGCCCGAATCGATGCCCCAGGCGCCCAGGTCGAGCGCGCGGTGGTAGGCCTGGGCGGCATTGTCCACCCGGAAGGCGATGGCGCACACCGACGGCCCATGCAGGCGGGCGAAGCGCTGGGCGAAGGAATGCGGCTCGGCATTGACGATGAAATTGATGCCGCCCTGTCGATAAAGCGTGACGTCTTTATGGCGGTGGCGCGCGATGGCCTTGAAGCCCAGCGCCTCGAAGACCTTGCCCAGCGCTTTCGGATCGGGCGCGGCGTACTCGACGAATTCGAATCCTGCGGTGCCCATGGGGTTGTCCCAAGGCTTGAATGAGGTGTCCATGCGGGCTCTCCGGTTGGAGGTTGGAGGACGGCCTGAAGGATACGGTGTTTACCTTGGCCGGGCCGGTGTCGACCGAACTATCATCGCCGATGAGGCGCATCGCGTCTATCGTGTGATGTACGCATAGCCGGCATCAAAAAATATTTCATTGCGATGAAAAAAATATTTCCTGCATCCGATCAAGGGGTTAAGGGCGGCGGGGGCGGTTTTGGGGCGGGCAGGCGGGTGGAAGGGGCGGTTTGGCAGTTGCACGGGCTAAAAATGCTTGCTATAGTTACGTTCTTTCGCAGCCACCTGCATCAGGGTTAACCCCAAGGGGTAGTTTGATGCAGGAACGTGATTCAGGAAAGTGATTTTCGGGCCGCGACGCCGCAAGGCGGTTTTAAAAGCGGGGTGTGTTGTTGGCGCCTTGGGTTTTAAAGCCGACGAGAGCGGGGCAGGGCAGGTTGGTGAAGACGGTAGCGGTGCTAGACCAGAAGGTCCCACACAAAACCGGTTCACTTGACAAGCTAAAAAAACTGCTTCATAATCTCGTTTCTTTGCAGTAACGCAGTACTTGC
>Ga0180220_1001499_pt1 | contig 17098 bp, 12 predicted proteins | sample eDN5th37CBELigBY_FD_151335 | JGI IMG/M metagenome (GOLD analysis project Ga0180220, IMG submission 151335) | Enriched backyard soil microbial communities from Emeryville, California, USA - eDNA 5th pass 37_C BE-Lig BY (version 2) (version 2) | ecosystem: Environmental > Terrestrial > Soil >...
GAGCCACTCGTAGGTCGTCGAGCCCATGGCGAGCGCGCCGACACCCGCGAGGAACTCTTGGTGGCTCTTCCCCGGTTCTCCGAGCTGAAGCAGCCAATCGAGCGAGTTGTTCGAGTCGGCGATGAAGCCGTCCAAGCTCGTCGCCGTGTAGTAGATGGTCTTCATGATCTCAAGCGCCGAGACTCCCGCGCCAAGCGGTGGGGTGTTTCATGGTAAAGATTTACGTCGCTTCCCTCAACGCCTCCCGGGATCGACGGAAGGCGGGAGGCAACCCGTTGTCAGCTCACGTTGCCGCTCGGTCCTCGCCTGGGGGCAACTTCGCGGGCGGGGCCCAAAAACATGAACTGACACCAGGTTTCCTCCTGAACTGACACCAGGTTTCCTCCACAAGGTTTTTCCAGCCTCCACGAACGCCGGACTGAAACCAAAACGGCACCTTTGGCTGCGCGGGTTTTCCCAAGACAGTAATGAACCGACACCGGGGAGCCCTCTGCTCTCTTTACGACCTATGGGGTTACTGGCTCCGGCAACGCATCGTCCGGTCTCTTTCCGCAGAGGATCTCGCATGCCACGGCATGGCTCGTTTTCTTCAGCCGTAAAGCCATGTAGAGCTTGAGAAACGCATAAAACTGCGGGGCTCCTCCAGCGGCCAGCTCCGTCCATCCCCGCGCAGCGAACAGGATCTGATCCGGGGAGGTGTTTTCGTCGATATTCGCCAGCTCGACGACGGCGAGAGAGACAGCAGCGGCCGTCTCTTGTTCGGCCATGCCGTAAGCCGCCGCCACATCCCTGTTCACGTCCCCATAGTACGCAGCGACAGGATCGTTCCCCGGTATCGGCCTCCGGGCTTCCGCAATGGCGAGCTGGCATCCGGGGGAAGCGTTGATGAACGCCGCCTCGAACTCGGCTTCAGTGGTTTCCTCGCTTCTGAAGTCAACGGCGCGTGCGAAAATATGATTTTGCCTGATAGTTTGCGCGTGGCTCAGCTTCTTGGAAGTGCGGGTCGCCAGGTAGAGCGTGAAGAAGTCTTTGAATTCAGGCTGCTTCTGACGCGAGAAGTACCCCGGCATCGGCCACCGCAACGAGCCCTCCAGCGCCTCTTCGGGGGTGAGGGTTTGGCCAACCTTTTTCACCTCTGAGATCATGAGTTCGACAAGTCGTATTATTCGAGCTTCGTCATCAGCGTAGGCAAGGCTTGCCTTCGCCAAAAGAGCTTTGAGCCTGCCGTTTTTGAGGGCTTCCGGTGATGCCGCCGTGTCGGGGTTCTCCTGCGTGGGGCTTGCGTTCTCGGGGGGCAGGATCGGTGTCGAGCGAGTCTCAGGGCGACGCGGAAGCACAAGCGGGATGATTAACAGGGCAACGACGCCCAACGCGACGAAGGGAAGCCAGGCCATCCTTCGCTTCGGTGTAGTGACCGGCTCGACCGGTTGAGGGTCGATCTCTGGCTGGGGAGGCTCCGTCACAGGTGGGACGTGGATTACGGATTGGCAGGCAGGGCATCGGATGCGCCTGCCCGCGGCTTCGTCCTTAGCCTTGAGTTGCTTACCGCAGGAACAAGTGACTCGAATCGCCATCGGGTGCCTTCAGAAAGCAAAAAAAGGGAGTAGAAGCGAAACCATGGATTCTAGCATGCTGACAATTCTCTTAAAAGGAGTTTAGACCGAGACGCACAGAATCCCGGCGCCAGATCCCGGAAGCCCGAAAGATAACCCGGTGTCAAGGGAAAACCCGGTTTCAGATCATGTTGCGATCTTCCATGGACGCCCCGGGGAGCGGCGCTCGGGAAAGACAAAGTCGTTCGGTTTCTCACTCAGCATTCGGGTTCTCACTCAGCATCTGGGGAATCTGGGTGATCCCCGCGCGTTTACCATCGGCCGATTCCAGCGCGAGGGCTTATCCACCGAACCATCGACGCGTGAGCCCACGTGACGGACGGTTAGAGCAATTTTGTGTTGAGTGACTCGCTTGAATTCCGCGGGGAGTGACTCCGTGGCGCGGACGGCCTGCCCGTGGATCGGCGGCGGACGGCGAGCCACACCGCGGGGGGATTCCGGTCCGCCTTATGAAAAATCCGAAAATTCCGCGCGGTGATTTCCAGAATCATGAAATCTGGAACCCTCCGCCGCTGATCGTATGAGGCGGGGAGGTCTCGCTTCCCCACGCTCTTTGACAATCCGACAAATGGCGACGCGCCGCGAGCCGCGCGATTTTGACCGAACGAACCCAATCTCCGCGCGCGGACGATCGGCGCAAACGCATGGTGCAATTGGCTTTATATCCAGATCCATCCTCCAACTCGCCGCGCCGAACGAACCCAATTTTGGGATGGTTCGGGAGCGGTTTGACGTGAGCGCGATCTCTCTTCGGCCGCATCGGCGTGGTCCCCCTGGTTCGGGCCGGACCTGGGGGCGCCCCGCGAGTCAAGCGATTCACTCAAGGAGAACTCGCTCTAAAGAGGAGGCCAAGGCTCCCGAGCCGCCCGCCTCAAGAGCATGGCCCCCGGCGGCTCCGCCGAGACGCGAACCGCCCGCGCGTTTCCGGGAATTCCCCTGGGGTTTCCGCCCTCGCTCAATTCGGCATGGCCACCCGGATCGTCTTCGTCTAGAGTACCCGCCGCGCCCGGAGCCGACCCGGGCCGAGGTCGCGAATCCATCGATCCATCGGTTCGACTCGTTCATCCCCAGCGCCCCCGTGAGCACGCCCACCAAGCAACGCCCGCGCTTCGGATTCGTCGGCGACGCCGCCTCAAAGTTTGAGATGGATCGAGGTCGCCATCCACCAGTCGAGGGGTGATCAATGAGCGCGAGGCCGTTGGCGAGGTTGTTGCTTGTGGAGGACGAGGATGTTTTGCGAGGGCTGGTGAGCCAGTTTCTCAGGCTCGAAAACTACGAGGTCGTGGCCGTCGAGGATGGCCGGCGGGCGGTCGACGTCTACGCCGCCGAAGGGCCGTTCGACCTGGTGCTGCTCGACCTGAACTTGCCGATCCTCTCCGGGGTCGAGGCCTGTCGACGGATCAAGTTGGTGAACCCCGCGCAGCCGTTTTTGGTCTGCAGCGCCGCGATTCTCGAATCCCACGAATTGGCCCTGGAGGAGTTGGGCGTCACCGAGGCGCTGGGCAAACCCTACCACCCCGGCGAACTCCTCGCGAGGCTCGCGAAGATTCTGGCGCCCCGAGCCGTCGCGACCGACGACGACGCCCCCTCCGACGGGAAACGACGCCGAGGCCACGCCGCGCGCGACGCGCCGAGTCCGACGCCCGCCTTGTCCCAAACTCGCTCGTTCGATTAGGATGGGCGCTTGTGAGCCGCCGGCGCGAAGTCCACCGAAACGGTCCCGGCGAGCGGATCTCGAGACTTCGTCTCCACATTATTTTAAAGAGATGCGAGGGACGGTTTCATGGCTGGGAAACCGCGGAATCGACTGGAACTACGACGTCAGCACGAGGCCGCCGAGCCTCTGGATCCCATGGAGGACGAGAGCGACGACGCCGTTGATGACCTTGAGGAAGAGGAGGTCGCGCCCCGCCGTCCCAAGAAAAAAGCGAAGGCCCCGGCCAAGACCCGCGCCAAGTCCACCAGGGCCGCGAAGCCGGCCGCCCGCATGCGGGTGGTCTGGGTCGTGATGAACGACGCCTACAAGCCGATCGCGACCTTCGAATACAACCAGAAGGAGGAGGCCGAGGCCAAGGCCGCCGAGTTGACGGCCAAGGGCAAGGGCACCCACTTCGTCCAACGGACCAAGGAGGCCATGCCCGAAGACGCCCCGGGCATTGGCGCCTCGATCCCCCGAACCGAGGTCGCCCCCGCCAAGCCCAAGGCAACCCCCAAGCCGCGCAAGGCGGCGGCGGTCGTCGAAGAGGACGAGGACGTGGACATCGACGACGAGGACGATCAAGAGGACGATCACGACGAGGTTCTCGACGACGACGAGAACTGATCTCGATCTCCTCCCTCGCTCCCAAGCTCGACCGCCCCTCGCTCGAGAGCGGTCGAGCTTGGGAGCGTCGCCCCTCTCTCATCGAGCGCTCCGACATGGACGATTATCGCGATCTTTACCGCGAGACGTTCGAAACGCTGGGGCGCCGCCTCACCCCGGAGGATAAGACTCCCGAAGGGGAAATCATCGCCGCCGAAAAGCGGCTGCGGCTCCGAATCCCGAGAGCGCTCGCTGATTTTTATCGGGTCGCCGGGAGGGTCGACGATTACAACCTGATCTTCAACAGGTTGCTTCCTCCGAGCGAGCTTTCCGAGAAGTCCGGCAAGCTGCTTTTCATGGAGGAGAACCAGGCCGTCGTCCTTTGGGGAACGGACGCCGGGGCGGAATCCGCCAATAACCCACCCGCATATCAGGCGACGAACGCGGCTCCCTTGACGTGGGAGGCCGTTGGCGATCGCTGCTCCGTGTTCCTGCTGGTGATGCTCCACTGGGCCGCGACGCTCGGCGGAGCCATGTCATGCGCGCGAACGGCGGCCGTGGATGAGCGGCTTCGCGAGGCTCTGGACCGCGCCTGGTCTTTCGTTGGGGAGATCAATGGTCTGAGGGCCTACAATAAGCCCGGGAAGGCGATCTGCTTCGTGGAGTGGGACGCCGGGTGGCGAATCTTCGCGGGATCGACCAGTGAAGCGGACATGGGGACGATAGCCGCCGACCTTCGCGTGACCTGGGAACCGCCCTGGCGCTGAAGCCTCCCGGCCTTGATTCGAAAATAAAAAAGACCGCGATTCAAGGAGAAATCGCGGCCTTCCAGATTCAAGCGAACGATGGCCGACGCTATTGGGTCCAATGTCGTCGTCATCAAAAATGGGCGCACCAGGATTCGAACCTGGGACCTTACCCTTATCAGGGGTACGCTCTAGCCAACTGAGCTATGCGCCCGATCGGAGCGAAATGGGGCTTGTTGCCCCGTGCTCGCCGGACAGGTATTAATTTACTCGAACCCGCCACGGAGTCAACCCTCTACTCCCCCCGACGCGCCATTTTCATCGCCGGTCCCCACCCCGCGCCCGGCGAGCATCGCGAAACCTCCATGGCCGCGCCCATGAGCCGGCCAAACAAGACCGACGCGCCCGACCACAAAACTGGGCGAGCGCTTCATTTTCCCATCTCGGCCCCGCAGTCCAGGCGATAACGCAACACCAATCTCACCCTCGACTTGCAACGTTTTTTCATCACCAACATTGACAACGCTCCCCGATCCCCCTATTCTCTTGTCTGTCGCAAGCACGGGCAGATAGCTCAGTTGGTAGAGCAACGGACTGAAAATCCGTGTGTCGGGAGTTCGACTCTCCCTCTGCCCATTCGGTTCCCACCGATCACTTCCCCCCTCCTCCATCGCGTAATCACTCTTCGCTTCATCGCGACTTGTCACCGGCGACGCTTCCTGTTGAGACTGATCCGCGATGCAAGCACACCTCCCTTGACGATCGCGATTTGGCTCGCCCTCAACCACCGAAGCCTTGCGGATAGGCGACGCGCGGCGTAGCTTCGCATCATTGAGTCCAGTTCCAAACGACCGGCTTCGAGTTGAGGGAGACGAGGCTATGCGAGCTTCGCGATGGGCGAGCCTGGGCCTTCCTTTGTGTCTGATCGCTCTCATGGCTCGGGCCGATGAGCCCGCGATACTCCCGGGCGCGAGCGAGTTGACGCTCGAAGGCGACATCGCCGCGAAGCTCGTTGAGGGGGTTGATCGATTTCTTCTGAGTAAGACAGCCGAGTCGGTCGAGCGGCGGGCCAAGTATTGGAATCGTGACACGTCGTCACTCGAGGCGTATGAGGCGTCGGTCGAGCCAAATCGCAAGCGGTTGGGCGAGATCCTCGGACTGCGCGATGAGCGGGTATCGTTCGACGCGCCGGAGCTCATGGCCACGACGGATCGTCCCGCCTTGATCGGCGAGGGACCGAATTACGAGATCTTCGCGGTTCGTTGGCCGGCGTTTGGGGACGCTCATGGCGAAGGCCTGCTGCTGGTCCCGACGGGGCGTCCGGCGGTCGCCGATATCGTGGCGATTCCCGACGCGTCTTGGAGCCCAGAACAGATTGCGGGGCTGGCCCCCGGAGTCCCGTCGGAGTCGCAATACGCCCGTCGGCTGGCTGAGAGCGGGTGTCGGGTGATCGTTCCGGCGCTGATCGATCGGAAAATTGCTCCCCGCGGTGGCCGCGTGAAGCTCACGACGCGCGAATTTCTCTACCGGCCGGCGTTCGAATTGGGGCGGCATCTGATCGGTTACGAGATTCAAAAGGCCCTCGCGGCTGTCGATTGGTTCGTCAAGGACGCGAAGGACGCCGACCCAAAGATCGGCGTCTTCGGAGTCGGCGACGGGGGAATGATCGCCTTTTACGCGGGCGCGCTGGATGTTCGGATCGACGCCGTGGGGGTCGGCGGCTGGTTCGGGCCCCGAGAGGAACTCTGGCGAGAGCCTGTCGACCGAAACATCTTTGGGCTGCTTGAGCGGTTCGGCGATGCCGAGGTCGCGAGTCTGATCGCCCCGCGAGTCCTGTGCGTCGACGCCTCGCAGGCGCCCGAGGTTGTCGTCCCGCCCGGCGAGGGGGGCGGCCCCGGGCGGATCGTCTCGCCCGAGCCCCAGGCCGCCCATCAGGAGTTCAAGCGGTACGTCGAGATGGTCGCCGATCTTGATCCGAAGCCGCGGACCTCCTTTTTGGAGGGCGACGGCCTCGCGCCAGGGTCCGCCGCGGCCGTCCGCGCGTTCCTGGCGGAACTCGCCCCGGAGGCGACGGTGGAGGACGACGGCCCCGCCCCCACCCCGCTGGGCGATCCGATCGACCAAGACCAGCGGAGCGCGCGTCAGGTCCACGAGATCGACCGACACAATCAGAGACTTCTCGCCGAAAGTCCCTACGTCCGCCAAGTCTATTTCAAAGAGCTGGACACGTCGTCGCTCGAAGCCTTCCAGAAGACGATCGAGCCGTATCGAGCGGTGTTTCGGGACGATGTGATCGGGGCGTTCGATGAGCCGATGCTCGCGCCGAACGTCCGCTCCCGCCAGATTTACGACGAGCCGGAATACACCGGGCACGAGGTCGTGCTGGACGTCTTCCCCGACGTCATCGCCTACGGGATCCTGCTTCTGCCCAAGGGGATCGGGGAAAACGAACGCCGGCCGGTCGTCGTTTGCCAACATGGGCTGGAGGGACGGCCGCAAAACCTGGCCGACCCCAAAATCAACAACCCGTCATACAATCAGTTCGCCATTCGATTGGCCGAGCGGGGGTTTATCACCTTCGCGCCGCAGAACTTGTACATCGGCCAAGATCGCTTTCGGACCCTGCAGCGCAAGGCGAACCCCCTGAAGAAAACGCTCTTCTCGGTGATGGTCCCGCAGCATCAACAGATCACCGACTGGTTGAAGTCTCTGCCGTTCGTCGACGCCGAGCGGATCGCCTTTTACGGGCTGAGCTACGGCGGGAAGTCGGCCATGCGAATCCCGCCGCTGGTCGAGAACTATTGCCTCTCGATCTGCTCGGCCGACTTCAACGATTGGGTCTGGAAGAACGCCTCGACCCTCAGCCCCTACAGCTACGTCTGGTACAACGAGTACGAGATCTTCGAGTGGAACCTGGGGGGGACCTTCAATTACGCCGAGATGGCCGCCTTGATCGCTCCCCGCCCGTTCATGGTCGAGCGGGGGCACTTCGACGGCGTCGCCCCGGACGAGGCGGTCGCCTACGAATTCGCCAAGGTCCGCTTCCTGTACGAAGCCAAGCTTGGCCTAAAGGGGCGAAGTGAGTTGGGTTGGTTCACCGGCCCCCACACCATCCACGGCGTGGAGACGTTCCGGTTCCTGCACCGGCACCTGAACTGGCCGGAGCCCTAAGCGACCGTCTGTGCCGCGAATCTTACGGGCGAACACTCATCCGCTTCGGCTGGCAAAAACTCGATCCGACCGTCCTCGTGCTTGATCGCGCATCCCCACCGTCTGGCCGACCGCGATCCAAACCAGCGCGACTGCCCCGTTAGGGCGTCGATCGAGTAACGTCCGGCCGGCTCCCACGCCAAGAAGGTCCGAATATTGTCGACCTTTCCAGTCAACGCGGCCGCGCCACCATGCAGACCAACCTTATAGAAAAGCATCCCGCCCTCGATTCCTTACAAATCGGCGAGCCATCCAAAAGGCCCTGCGGACACCCTCTTTAGTCCGTCGCCGAGACCTTCCGTAGTCTAAGACACGAAGCGGTCGAGTGAGTTCGGCCGCCCGAGAAATTTTTCGAGTCCCCCGTCCGTCCCTTAAGCTTCTCGTGATTCGCTTCGAAAGCCCGACAGCGACCGGGGCGCTTGACGGCTTACGTCTCCGGAAGGATCTTAAGCAAACCGAAGGATGGGCTGATCGACGGCCAAGCTCGCCCCGGGCTCGACCAGGATCTCGGCGACCTCGCCATCCCGTTCGGCCTTCAGGACGTTGCGCATTTTCATGGCCTCCACAACGGCCAAGTTTTCTCCAACGCGCACGGTCTGGCCGACCTCGACCGCGAGTTCAACCAGTAGCCCAGGCATGGGAGAGAGCAAAAGTCGCGACAGATCGGGCGGCGCTTTGCGAGGCATCAGGTCCAGCAGTTCCGCCGCGCGGGGCGTCATCACGAGGGCGTCGACCTGGACGCCTCGATGAGACACGCGATAACCGAGGCCGACGCGCTCGACCTGGACGCGGACCCTCTCGCCGTTCCAAGTCCCGTCGAGCAGCGGTTCGCCGAGCCTCCAGTTGGTTCGAAGGTCGTGGGTCGTCCCCTCGTGAATGATCGCGCAGCCGCCGTCGTTGAGCAGCGCGCCCAGTTCGAGCCTTCGATCGGCTAGATAGACCACCCAATCCGCGGCCACCTTCCGGCCTCGACCTTCGAGCTGGCCGCTGGTCGCCCCGGCGCGCTTGATGTACCGGCGACGCGCGTAAGCGGCGACGGCGGCCAGAAGGAGCAGGGTTTCGTCGGAGGGGGGCGGGGGCCGAAACCCGTCGGGATTCTCCTCGGCGATCAGGCCCACATGGATGTCGCCGGCGAGGAACCGGGGGTTCGCCATTAGGGCCGACTGAAACGCGGCGTTGGTGGAGACCCCGCGAATCACGAGCGCGTCGAGCGCGTCGCTCATCCGGCTGATCGCCTCGTTTCGGGTCGCGCCATGGGTAATCATCTTGCCAATCATGGAATCGTAGTGGGGAGAAATCTCGTCTCCCTCGCCGACTCCCAAATCCAGCCGCAACCCGCCGGGGTCTGGCTCCGGCGAAAGGAAGCGCGTTAATCGGCCGATCGAGGGAAGGAAGTTGCGTATCGGGTCCTCGGCGTTGATCCGGCATTCAACGGCCCAGCCGTCGCGGCGGATCTCGTCCTGGGAAAAGCCCAAGGGCTCGCCGGCGGCGACGCGGATCATCCATTCGACCAGATCGAGGCCGGTGATCATCTCGGTGACGGGATGCTCGACCTGAAGCCTCGTGTTCATCTCCAAGAAGTAGAAGCTCCGATCCTCGCCGACGACGAACTCAACGGTCCCGGCCGATCGGTAGCCGACGGCCTTGGCCAGGGCGATCGCCGCCCGACACATCGCGGCGCGGGTCGCTTCGTCGAGAAAGGGCGAGGGCGCTTCCTCAACGACCTTTTGGTGGCGGCGTTGGAGCGAGCACTCGCGCTCCCAGAGATGGACGAGGCGACCGAACGAGTCGCCAATCACTTGAACTTCGATGTGTCGGGGATGCTCGATGTACTTTTCGATGAAGACGCGGTCGTCGCCGAATGCGTTGGCGGCTTCGGCCCGGCAGGCGTCGAAGGCTTCGGTTGTCTCGGCGTCGTCGCGGGCGATCCGCAGTCCCTTGCCTCCGCCCCCGGCCGCGGCCTTGACCATGACCGGATAACCGATCTCGCGCGCGATCGCCACGGCCCGGCTCGATGATTCGATCGTCTCGTCAACGCCTGGAACGATGGCGACGCCGGCCTCGCGGGCGATTCGCTTCGAGGCGATCTTGTCTCCCATCGCCGCGATGGCGTCGGCGCTGGGGCCGATGAAGACGACGTCCGCCGCTTCAAGGCGTCGGGCGAACTCGGGGCTCTCGGCGAGGAAGCCGTAGCCGGGATGGACGGCTTCCGCCCCGGTCGCCTCGCACGCGGCGACGATCCGGTCGATGTCGAGATACGAGAGGCGAGCCGGCGCGGGGCCGATCGGAACGGCCTCGTCGGCCAGGGCGACGTGCGGGGCGTGCTTGTCGGCCTCGGAGAAGACGGCGACGGTCTCGATCCCCATCGCGCGGGCGGTTCGGATCACCCGACAGGCGATCTCCCCTCGGTTCGCCACCAAGATCTTTTGAAACATGCGCGGCCCTCGCGAGGTTCGGATCAGCTCAGAGGGGGATGTTGCCATGCTTGCGCCAGGGGTTCTCCAACTTCTTGCCGCGGAGCATCTCCAGCGATCGCGCGATCCGCTTGCGGGTCTCGCGGGGCATGATGACGTCGTCGATGAAACCCCGATGGCCGGCGACGAACGGGTTGGCGAACTTCTCGCGGTACTCCTTCTCCCGCGCGGCGAGCTTTTCGGGGTCGCCCTTCTCGTGGCGGAAGATGATCTCGACGGCGCCCTTGGGCCCCATGACGGCGATTTCGGCCGTGGGCCAGGCGAGGTTGACGTCGCCTCGCAAATGCTTCGAGGCCATCACGTCGTAGGCGCCGCCGTAAGCCTTGCGGGTGATCACCGTGACCTTGGGCGCGGTGCATTCGGCGTAGGCGTAGAGCAGCTTGGCGCCGTGCTTAATGATCCCGCCGTATTCCTGGGCCGTTCCGGGCATGAAGCCGGGCACGTCGACGAAGGTGACGACCGGGATGTTGAAGGCGTCGCAAAACCGGACGAACCGCGCGGCCTTGATGGCGCTTTTGATGTCGAGGCAGCCGGCCAGATGCATCGGCTGGTTGGCGACGAATCCCGCGCTCCGGCCGCCGATCCGGCCAAAGCCGACGACGATGTTGCGCGCGTGGTCGGGGGCCAGTTCGAAGAAGTCGGATTCATCCACGACTTTGACGATCAACTCCCGGATGTCGTAGGGCTTGTCGGGATCGTCGGGGACGAGGGTGTCGAGCGACGGCTCGACCCGATCGAGCGGGTCCTCGGTCGGGACGATCGGCGGCGCCTCCCGGTTGCTCGATGGGATGAACATGAAGAGGCGGCGGGCCATCATAAGGGCCTCGACGTCGTTCTCGAAGGCCAGGTCGGCCACGCCCGATGTGGTGGAGTGGGCGACGGCGCCTCCCAGCTCTTCGGCGGTGACGGTCTCGTGCGTGACCGTCTTCACCACGTCGGGGCCGGTCACGAACATGTAGGACGAGTCTCGGACCATGAGGATGAAGTCGGTCATGGCCGGCGAGTAGACCGCCCCCCCCGCGCAGGGGCCCATGATGAGCGAGATTTGGGGGACGACGCCCGAGGCCAGCACGTTGCGCTGAAAGACGTCGGCGTAGCCGCCCAAGGACGCCACGCCCTCCTGGATCCGGGCGCCGCCGGAGTCGTTCAGCCCGATGACCGGGGCGCCGACCTTCATCGCCTGGTCCATGATCTTGCAGATCTTCTCGGCGTGGGACTCGGAGAGCGAGCCGCCAAAGACGGTAAAGTCCTGGCTGAAGACGAAGACCAGGCGGCCGTTGATCGCGCCGTGGCCGGTCACGACGCCGTCGCCGGGCACCAGCTTCGAAGCCATGCCGAAGTCGGCGCAGCGGTGCTCCTTGAACATGTCCCACTCTTCGAACGAGTCGGGATCGAGCAGGATCTCAAGCCGCTCCCGCGCCGTGAGCTTCCCCTTGGCGTGTTGGGCGGCGATCCGCTCGGGTCCTCCCCCAAGCCGAGCCTCCGCGCGTTTTTCATCGAGCCGTCGAACGATCTCGCGCATCAGGCGTCTCCGCCCTTGGTTTCCACATGGTCGAGCAGCCGCGCCGCCGCGGCCCCGGGAGAGAGGCGGCCCTCGGCGACCGCCGTTCGGAACGAATCCAGGTCGCGCCTTACGTTCGGGTTCTCTCGAAACCGCTCGCGCAAGCCGGCGTCGATCAAACTCCACATCCAGTCCACGGCCTGGCGTCGGCGCTTCGCGTCGAGCTCGCCGCTTTCGGTCCATTCTCGATGAAGTCGCGCGACCTCATCCCAAACCTCGCCGATCCCTTGATTCGTCGAGGCGCTGGTGGTCAACACCAGGGGCTTTCGACCCGGAGCCGAACCGCGCAGGAGCGACAAGGCGCCGGCGAGCTGGCGACGGGCGAGTCGCGCGGCGTCGGGGTCGATGTCGGCCTTGTTGACGACGATCACGTCGGCCATCTCGACGATTCCCTTCTTGATCGCCTGGAGATCGTCTCCCGAATTCGGTAGCTGGATCAGGACGAAGACGTCGACCATGCCGGCGACGGTCGTTTCCGACTGCCCCACGCCGACGGTCTCGATGATGACCACGTCGAAGCCGGAGGCCTCGCAAATCAACATCGCCTCGCGCGTCTTGTCCGCGACGCCCCCCAGCGCCCCTCCCGATGGCGAGGGACGGATGAAGGCGTCTGGATGGATTGAGAGCCGCTCCATCCGAGTCTTGTCGCCGAGGATCGAGCCCCCCGTGCGCGTGCTGGACGGATCGATGGCCAGGACGGCGACGCGAAGCCTCCGGCGGATCAGCTCCAGGCCGAGGGCTTCGATGAACGTCGACTTCCCGGCCCCCGGCGAGCCGCTGATCCCAAGCCGGATCGAGCCGCCCGCGCGGGGCATAAGCGCGTCGAGGAGCTTCGCCGCCCGCCGACGGTGCTCCGGACGGGTCGACTCGACCAGGGTGATCGCCTTGGCCAGCGGGCGCCGCAGCCCCTGGATCACCCCGTCGACGAGCCAGCGGTCGGCGGAACTTTCGTCCGCCCCGCCCGCCGCGGAAGTCGTCTCCAGGGCCGAGGACGCATCGGTGGTGGATCCCTTACCCGTCATATTGATATAAGCTTCTTCTCTTGATCCAAGGAAGGATTCCCGTAGGGGCGGCCCCCCGTGGGATGGCGCGTCCCACGCCGGTCGCCGGAGGGCGGCCACGGGGGCCGCCCCTACAACACATGGTTGTTTCCGTCGCGACGGCGCGACAACTCCAATCATCTCGAAGACTCAAACGTGAACGCGATTCGCCCGGATCGCGTCGAGGATTCGCTGGGCGCACGTTGGGATCGGGGTGCCGGGCCCAAAGATTTCCGCCGCGCCGGCCTCGCGCAGTTCGCCGTAGTCCTGGGCCGGGATGACCCCGCCGACGAAGACGACGACATCGTCGGCCCCCTGCTCCCGGAGCGCCCGGACCAGGGCGGGGACCAGGGTCTTGTGGCCGGCCGCCAGCGTCGAGACGCCGACGGCGTGGCAATCGTTCTCGATCGCCTGCCGGGCGGCCTCCTCGGGCGTCTGGAAAAGTGGTCCCACGTCGATGTCGAAGCCCAGGTCGGCGAGCGCCGTGGCCACGACCTTGGCGCCGCGGTCGTGTCCGTCCTGGCCAAGCTTGGCGATCATCACCCGGGGGCGGCGGCCCTCCTCCTCGGCGAACCGCTCGACCTCCCGCTTCAATTCGCTCCAGTTCTCGTCCTGGGCGAACGCCCCGCCGTACACGCCCGAGATCACCTGGCTGGTGGCTCGGAAGCGGCCGAAGACCGCCTCCAAGGCGTCGGAGACCTCGCCCACGGTCGCCCGGGCGCGCACCGCGTCGACCGTCGCCTCCAGCAGGTTGCCCTTCCCCGAGCGGGCGACTTGGCCGAGGTTCTCGAGCGCGGACTTCACGGCCGAGGCGTCGCGGCTTTGGCGGACGGACGCGAGCCGGGCGATCTGCGAGTCGCGAACGGCCGTGTTGTCGATCTCGCGGACCTCGACCGGATCCTCGTGTTCGAGCCGGAGCTTGTTGACGCCGACGATCACGTCGCGACCCGAGTCGATTCGGGCTTGCTTCTCCGCGGCGCACTCCTCGATCTTGAGCTTCGCCCAGCCCGATTCGACGGCCCGAGTCATTCCCCCCATGCTCTCGACTTCCTCGATGATCGCCCAGGCCTTGTCGGCAAGATCCTGGGTGAGCCGCTCCATCATGTACGAGCCGCCCCACGGGTCGACCACGTTACAGATCCGGGTCTCCTCCTGGATGATGATCTGGGTGTTGCGGGCGATCCGGGCCGAGAAGTCGGTCGGCAGGGCGATCGCCTCGTCGAACGAGTTGGTGTGCAGCGACTGCGTGCCGCCGAAGACCGCGGCCATCGCCTCGATCGTCGTCCGAACGATGTTGTTGTAGGGGTCTTGCTCGGTCAGCGACCAGCCGGAGGTCTGACAGTGGGTGCGAAGCATCATCGACTTCGGCTTCTTGGCGTTGAACCCCTTCATGATCCGCCACCACAAGAGCCTCGCCGCGCGGAGCTTGGCGATCTCCAGGTAGAAGTTCATGCCGATGCCGAAGAAGAAGCTCAACCGGCCGGCGAAGTCGTCGACGTCGAGCCCCCGCCCCAGGGCGGCCTTGACGTACTCCTTGCCGTCGCCGAGCGTCAGGGCCAACTCCAGGGCCTGCGTCGCACCGGCCTCCTGCATGTGATAGCCCGAAATCGAGATCGAGTTGAACTTCGGCATCTTGCGGGCCGCGAACTCGATCACGTCGGCGACGATCCGCATCGACGGCTCGGGGGGATAAATGTAGGTGTTGCGGACCATGAACTCCTTGAGGATGTCGTTCTGAATGGTCCCGGAGAGCTGGTCGAGTCCAACCCCCCGCTCCTCGGCGGCGACGATGTAGCCGGCCATAATCGGCAACACTGCGCCATTCATGGTCATCGACACCGACACGCGATCCAACGGAATCCCATCGAAGAGGATCTTCATATCCTCAACCGAGTCGATCGCCACGCCCGCCTTGCCCACGTCTCCGGCAACGCGGGGATGGTCCGAGTCGTAGCCGCGGTGGGTCGCCAGGTCGAAGGCGACCGAGATTCCCTGCCCGCCGCCGGCCAAGGTCCGCTTGTAGAAGGCGTTGGATTCCTCGGCCGTCGAGAAGCCGGCGTACTGGCGGATCGTCCAGGGTCGACCGGCGTACATCGTGGCCCGCGGCCCGCGCGCGAACGGCTCGAAGCCCGGCAGGGTATCGGCGTACTCCAAGCCCTCCAGGTCCCGCCTCGTGTACAGGGGCTTGACGTCGATCCCCTCCGGAGTCCTCCACTCCAGGTTCTTGACGTCGCCCTCGGGCGCGGACCTGGAGGCCGCCTTCTCCCAATCACTCAATCGTGATGAATTCGGCAAGGCGTCACTCATGGTCGGGCCCCTTCCTTTCGACTCTTTGCAAACAGCGATGGTCCCCTTGGCGCCGGGCCGAATTGTCGTCGGCCTTCCCCCGAAGGCCCGCGATCGTCGCCGCGGATCGAGACGCCGTCGCCCAGCCTCGGAAGCTCGATTCGACCTCGCGGGGCGGTCTCTTGGAGAGCCTCGACCTCCTCGTGTCAAGGATACTCGAAACCCCTGGTCTCGACCATCGACGAAGCCTCCGAGGGACGTGTTTCGCGAATTACACAACGTCGATGTCTTTCAATATTTGCGAAACGATGGGAACTCGCGAATCGCGCGCCGGCGCCATGCGTTTCAAAATTTGTCAACTCATGACTTTTTTGATTCCAAAGGGGCTCCAGTCTCTTGACATATCGGGGGAAGTCGCCACGATGAAGGAGCGTCGCGGCGAGGAGACCAGGGGGGCGAACCGTTGGCCCGCGGGGATGTCAGAAGAACCGCGCGAGGCCCGGGGACCGATCGAGGCTGGACATAGCAGCGCAAGCGCCGTTCGGAAGTCCGCTTGTTGATGGGATTTGGAGGAGGCGGTTTCCCGCCGCGCCGATTCGCCGGACTTCTTCCGAGGGTCGCGCGCCGCGCCTCGGTTCGGCCGGGTCGGCGCCGCGATTGCCGGGGGAATCCATTTCTCGGGGCGGGCTGGTAGGATCGAAGGGTGGGATCGCGCCGACTGATCGTTCGGCTCTCGGGTCGCCCGACCGGCGCGCGGTCGGATCACGCACCGATGTCGGAAATCCGTCTGAGGGGGTGTGAGCTATGATCATCAAGGACAAGGTCGCCGTCGTCACCGGCGCCGGCAGCGGCATCGGCCACGCCGTGGCGCTTGAGCTGGCTGAGCGCGGCATCCGCGGGCTCGGCCTGGTGGACACCGCCGAGAACGTCATCGCCGTGGCTCGGGGGATCAACGACCGCTTGGAAAGCCCCGTCGCCGAGGCCTTGATCGGCGACGTGACCGACGACGAGTTCCGCGCCCGCGCGTTTGATCTCGTGGCCGACAAATTCGGCGTGCCGACCATCCTCGTCCCCTCGGCGGGGATCACGCGCGACCAGCTTTCCGTCAAGCTCGATGACGCGACGGGCAAGGCGATCCGGTATCCGCTTGAGAAGTTCCGCGAGGTCGTCGAGGTCAACCTCGTCGCCCCCTCCGCCTGGGCGATCGAGATGATCGCCAGGGTCGCCGAGGATCGCCGACGCCGGGGGTTGGGGAGCTGGACTCCCGAAGAGGACATCCAGGGCACCATCGTCTTCCTCGGCTCGGTCTCGTCGCACGGCAACGCCGGTCAGGTCGCCTACGCCGCGTCGAAGAGCGGCTTGGAGGGGGTCGCCGCCACCCTCGGCAAGGAGGCGATGAACCACGGCGTCCGCTGCGCGGTGATCCACCCCGGCTACACCGACACGCCGATGGTGCGCGCCCTGGGCCAGGAATACATCGAGAAGCACATCCTGCCCCACACGCAACTGCGCCGGCTGATCACCCCGGCCGAGATCGCCGACGCAATTTATTTTCTGATCACCAACTCGGCCGTCAGCGGCCAGCTTTGGGCCGACGCCGGCTGGCACCCGTCCGTCTGATTCGGTCGGACGGTCAAGACTCGTTCCAATGAAATCGCCCGGCGCGGCCGCCGCGGCGGCGACCACCGTAACTCGGAGCGCGCGGATGCCCAGCCACCATCGAGTGCAAGTCACCCCCGACCACAACCTGGCGCTCGACCTGGTTCGCGCGACCGAGGCCGCGGCGCTCTCGGCCGCCGGCTGGATCGGCCGGGGCGACAAAAACGGAGCCGACCAGGCGGCCGTCGACGCGATGCGCCTGCTGTT
>Ga0180220_1001501_pt1 | contig 17088 bp, 14 predicted proteins | sample eDN5th37CBELigBY_FD_151335 | JGI IMG/M metagenome (GOLD analysis project Ga0180220, IMG submission 151335) | Enriched backyard soil microbial communities from Emeryville, California, USA - eDNA 5th pass 37_C BE-Lig BY (version 2) (version 2) | ecosystem: Environmental > Terrestrial > Soil >...
CGCGGATGACGGCCGGGGAATAGCGGGACGAGGGGGCCGCGCCAGCCAGGGCGGTCCGGCCGATCGCGAGTCCGCCCGCGACAGCGGCGGAGCGACCGATCAGTGATCGTCGGTTGATCGAGGTCATGACATTCTCTCCATACTTCACGATGATGTGAACGTTTTTCCTCTATTTATCCCTGAGGAGCCGGGAATGTTGAAAGCCACGCTCCTTCCGTTCGTACCTCAGGCAGGCGAGGCGGCGGCAATGTAAGGGCTGCTTATGTCACTTCTATGATTCTGACTCTAGGGTGACCCCGGGATCTGGTCAAGGGTGCTGCACATTTGTGCAGAATCAGGTTGTATTGATCAGCCGCGTGACAAATCGTTTGTGTCCGAGCCTCCGTTCGCAAGAGCATGTCGTTGTCGAACCTTCTAAACTTGTCTTTCGATTCGATCCGAAATGACAGGGCTCTTTCACTGACGAAATTCCTGATTCGCCATGATCAAAAAGGCATCATGTTTCCAGCTTCCGAGAATGAACGATAGGGGAATATGTCGATGAAACGAACGCCCATCGTCTATGTGGTTTGTGGATTTATCGGTGCGGGAAAAACCACGTTTGCAAAAATGCTGGAGTCGGAAACTCATGCGGTGAGAATGACGAAAGACGAATGGCTCATCCGCTTGATTGGAAATGATCCTGCAGTCGATGGATTCGAGGAGCTCGATGCCAAAATCTGCGAGTTATCAAGGGACGTCGCATTCCAGCTTGTTGAGAAGGGAATCGACGTCATCATTGATGAAGGCTTTTGGGGCAAGGAACAGCGTGTGAAGTTAAAAAGAAGAATAACCAACTTGGGTGCTCAGGAAGTATTGTATTACCTTGATACACCGATAGAGACGATACGACTGAGAGTTGCGGGAAGAAACATAAATCCCGGGAAAGATTCGTTCACGATCAGCAGCAATATGCTCGACACCTATTTGGAGCATTGGCAACCGCCGGGAGAGGATGAAGAATACATTCTGGTCAGCTCATTGAAGTGAAACCCAGTTGCATGAATGTCAGCGCTATTTCAAGCTCCTTTGTCGACTAGCCCGTGAGAGGATGCCGAGCTGGGCATTGTGCCGTATCCAACGTGCCGGGTGTAGCGATTGAACTGGAAGCCGGGATACGGATGAGTTAGCGGGTAATGGACGAAGGAATGCGACATTTGGCATGGAGCGTTTCGTACATGTTACGTCTGCGCTGCAAGTGGAGAAACAGAAGCGGCTTCTCATCAGGAGAAGCCGCTTTTTCGTGCCGTTATGGGGTGTCCTGGTACCCCAGGCAGGAATCGAACCTGCGACCTATCGCTTAGAAGGCGAGTGCTCTATCCGCTGAGCTACTGGGGCCTGGACACCGATGTCGGCGTCCAGGCCCCATTGTAACGTACAGAGCGCTGATGCCCAGGAGGGCGATTACTCGACGCCGGTGATCGCCTGGATCTCCTCGAACGCCTGCTGGACGCCGTCCTCGACGCTGATGTCGTTCGCCCAGATGCGCTCGCAGTAGACGTCCCAGGTCGAGCCGGCCTCGACGCCGCGAGCGCCCGGCCAGTTCGTCTCGCGGATCAGGCCCGCATCGAATTGAGCGTAGGCTGGCTCCTGACCATCGATCCGGGGAAGGTCGTTGTTCGAGATATTGACGTAGCCGGTCTGGTTCCAGATTGCATAGCCATCGGGACCCGCGCAGAAGCTGAGGAACTCGACTACAGCCTCGTACTTCGCCTCGTCTTTGGTGAAGTTGGCGAGGAAGGAGCCACCCGTCGAGGCAACGACCGGCTTGTCGCCGAACTTCGGCCAGGTTGCCGTCTTCACGTTGAACTGGGCCTCGTCGTAGACGCCCTTGAGGCTCGAGATGCTTCCTTGCATGATCGCGGTGGTACCCGCGATGAAATTCTGGCGCAGTTCCGGCTTGGCCCCCCGATCATACAGCCCCTGAAGGTCCAGATCGGCGATGGTCTGCATCGCCTGCTTGGCCTCATCGCTGGTGAAGCCGAAGGTGCCATCATCATTCATGATCCGGCCGCCGTTGGACTGGATCAGGGTCTGGGCCGGCCAGTCCTTGTTGTACATGAGACTGAAGGCCGGGTTCCCGTTGAGCGTTTCCTGAAGCTTGAGCGCTTCAGCTCCAAATTCTTCCCAGGTGTTGAACATGACGGTGGGATCGACGCCGGCCTGCTCGAAGATGTCGGCGTTGTAGTAGAAGATCGGCGTGGAGAGGCCCCACGGCAGACCGTAGATGTTGCCATCCTTGGTGACGAGCTCCCAGGCCGTCTCGGAAAGCAACCCCTTGAGATTGTCGAAGCTGTCGCCCGCGACCTCTGGCAGCTGGTTCACGCCCAGACCATCCACCGCATATTCGAGGAACGCCCACGGCACGCTGACCACATCCGGTGGATTACCGGCGGCCATGTCGGCCTGGGTCTTTTGCAACGTCTCGTAGTAGCCACCCGGGGTGAACGGCGTGGCCACGACGGAATCGCTCTGCGCGTTGAAGGCGTCGATCACCTGGGTCATCGGCGAGGGGCTTGCGGCCGGCTCGCCACCTGGCGGGGTACCCCAGATGTGATAGATCTGAATCTCGGTCTTGTCCTGGGCGCGGATGACGGCCGGGGAATAGCGGGACGAGGGGGCCGCGCCAGCCAGGGCGGTCCGGCCGATCGCGAGTCCGCCCGCGACAGCGGCGGAGCGACCGATCAGTGATCGTCGGTTGATCGAGGTCATTACGTGAACTCCCGGTTGAAACATGCAGCGAACACAATCCCACCGGTGATTCCGGAGGGAACGAGGAAACGGATTCTCTGTGTGTCTGCTCCTTCTACTCGTTCGACCCTGGCGCGGCGCCGGGGCTGGAAAGTGCCCGGATTTATGTCGTCCGTCATTTCGACTGTAAGACGGCCGCAGGATTGGGTCAAGAGTGCTGCAAACATGTGCAAAACTGATGTCATATCTTGGCAAAGGATGGTTTTGCTGGTTAAACGTTCGGAAACCGTCGTTGATGTCCGGAGGGGCTTCCAAGACACGACGGCGGGGCAGGCCGGGCGGGATGTCCGGTGACAGCGAGGTATGATGTGTTGATCGTAGGGCACCGCGGCGCGCGATTCGAAGCGCCGGAGAACACCATCCCGGGTTTCCGGTATGCGATCGGGCTCGGGCTTCAGTCGATTGAGTTCGATGTGCAAATGACCGCCGACGGTCATCTGGTCATCATCCACGACCATACGGTTGACCGCACGACAAACGGAACCGGTGAGGTCAAGGATTTGACCCTGGCGGAAATACAGGCCCTGGACGCGCGGTCCATCTTCCCGGATTGGGAAGAACGATGCTACGTTCCGACCCTTGATGAGACGCTGGAAACCCTGCGGGATGTGCCGCACCTGATCTGCGAGATCAAAAACGACACGGACGAGCGTCTGGATCGCATCGTGCCGATGACGCTGGATGCGATCCACAAGGCCGGCATCGACGACCATGCCACGGTGACGTCGTTCAATCCCTATGTTGTGGCGTTGGTCCAAAAGCTGGCGCCGGGGATGAAGCGAGGGTATATCGGGAACTGGGATGAGCCCTTCTTTCTCGAAAAATCGATCGAGATGGGCTGCACCCAGGCCGATGTACATCATCCGACCGCCGATCCCGAATTGGTTCGGCAAGCAAAGGCGCACGGAATGCGCGTCATTTGCTGGCCAACCAACTCGCAGGAGGCGCTCGACCACGCGCTCACGTTTGAGCCGGACCTGTTCTGCACGGATAACCCGTCAGTGCTTGGCCCAATGTACGAGGACACGGTCGCGCAGGAGGCCTGATTCAGGCTTGTTGTGGCCCGAGTTTATTCCGGGATGACGCGGAGTTCGTTGCCGGAGGGGTCGTCGATGGCGATCCCTTCGGGGATCTCACGCCATGTGTGCTGGGCGTCATCGAGCCGCCGGGTGATCCCTTCGATATCGTCCGCTGATACGTGCAGGGTCCAGTAGCGCAGTCCAGCCGTTTTCTCGGGCCGGGGTGTGGCCGAGGGGCCGTTCCAGACATTGAGCGCCAGTGCGTGCGGCACGAAGCTTGTCGCGAGCGATAGGTCCGTCATGCCCCAGGCGTCCAGCGCGCGGAGATCGCCGAGGCCGATGAGGTTCCGGTAGAAGTGGCGTCCTGCCGCCAGGTCGGTGACATGAAGGTGGACGTGGCCAATGCGCGTGCCGGAGGGCATCGGCGCCATCAGGTCGTCGTCGGCATCGAGCTCGTCGAAGAGAAGCTGGACATCCAGTGCCTCCGTCGGCCCTTGAGTGGTGCCGTCGGCCATGATCGCCGCACCGCGCCCATCACCCAGAACGAGCGCGCCTCGCTCCGGGGTCTCGAACGTCAATTCGATGTTGTTGCCGTCCGGATCGGAGAAGTAGGTGGCCATTGTTTCGGCGTGGTCGGTCGGGCTGTTCGGGACACGAAGTCCGTACAACCGCGCGACGACGCGGGCCAGCTCCTTTTTCGCCGGAAGATGGATCGCGACATGGTAGAGCCCGGTGTGTCGTCGTGCCACGGGGCCAGTGGCGCCGGGGTGCAGGACGATCATCGGCTGGTCGTCGATGCCGAGAACAATTTCGTCATCCGCCGAATCCAGCGGCGTCAGGCCGACGACCTCGGTCCAGAATGCTCGGGAACGATTGCCTTCGATGACATCGAGATGGACCGCGCCGAGACGGGTGGGGGCGGAAAGGAGCTGCGGCGCCGCGATGGGCGCCTTAAAGTGGGTAGTAGGCGTATTCATCTGTATCTTATCCAAATGTATGCACGTTCTTGACGTTGAACGTGACGATCGATCGCATATCTTCGGGGGCGTCCATTTCGCGCAGGTCGGCCTGGTACTTCTCGCCGACCTTTGTCGCCAGCTGGTAGTCGGGATCAGGCTCGATGCTGACGTCGCCGCGAAGTTCGAGTGTCCGGTACGGCGTGGCGGGATCGAGGAAAAACGCCGACGCGGCCGGATTTCGTTGGAGATTTTTCAGTTTCTGGCGATTGGAGTTGATAGACATCTTCAGCACGCCGTCCTCATAAAGGAACCAGAGCGCGGTGATCTGAGGTTCATCGTGCGCACCCAGTGTGCCCAGGACGACAACCTGCGCATTTTCGATAATGTCGCGATGTGATTCGGGAATCGTGTTCATGGTCGATATGCCCTTTCCTGACATCAATACTTACTAAATGGAAGCATATCACAAAATAGAAGTATTGTGGCGATCGAGCGATCGCCGTGGTCGTCGGAAATGTCTCTGTGGTGATCGCCGGATGCATCGCTTGAGGATGCAGGATGTGGACCGCAGGAGGGATGTCTCATACGGAATCCGGATGAACAGTGGTGGGTCGTCGCCCATGCGAACCTCGTCGTCTCGGGCACCCCCGACCAATCATCCGGTTTCCGTATCAGCCATTCATCACATACTGTCATCCCTCGACACGATTCGACGCCCGGAAGGCGTCGAATCGTGTCGAGGGATCCTGGCTCTTTCATGTCACGTCGGTTACGAGAAGCAAAGATCCCTCGACTGCGCTCGGGATGACGGGCTGGTGGGGTGGCAGGACAATTTGCCTTGACGCGCCACTGATACGGAATTCGAATACCGCCCACGGTTGCGAGATCCGGGACGACGATATCCGTGTGAGCGGATGTCCGTTATCGTTCATCGGGTTCGGGGTGAGTCTTCCCGGGGCCAATGTTGATGGGGGAGGGTAAGCGTCGCCGGGAGGTTCCTCAGGAGTGTTGGAGGAATCTCCCGATGAGAGGGGATCGGTCAGTCAGCGGGACGTTCCCGGTTTTCGGTACGTTTGGCGCGAAGGGCTTTCACGAACTCCTCCATCGTCGGTCCCAGCTTTTCGCCGGTGGCGTCGAGCGTCACCATCGTTACCTTGCCCTTGCCGACATCCGCCTGCACCTTGATTTCGCCGGTGACCCGGGGCAGGAGTCCTTCCCGGCCACCCATGACGAATGCCTGGTTTGGTCGGCCCGTACGGCCGGAACGATATCCACGCTCGGTGAAAAACGAGATCGCGAAATCGAGCGTTTCATTCGCCGACATCCGCGAGACGGCCTTTTTCTGGTAGACCGTCCGGCGCATTTCGGCGATCATCTGCTCCCGGGTCAACGGCTCATTCATCGTCACAGTTCCGTGCTTTCCCCTGGCTGGAGAACGATCACTTTCGAGGCCGTCTCGTTCTCCACGTCGGCCTTGAATGCGTTGGCGTCCTGCGCGATGGCCGGGAAGGTGTTGTAGTGGCAGGGAATAACGGTCCCGGCGCGGAGGAATGTCGCCGCTTTCACGGCATCCTTCGGCCCCATCGTGAAGAGATCGCCGATCGGGATCACCGCGAGATCGAGCTCTTCATCCGCGATCAGTTGCATGTCCATGAACAACGCGGTGTCCCCCGCGAAATACATCGTCTTGCCGCCGAAACGCACGACAAACCCGGCCGGAACACCCGGAGCGACGACCTTCCCCTCGTGGCTGTAGCTGGAGGTGTGCCAGGCTGGCGTGAATTTGGCCGTGCCGCCATCGAAGGCGACTGTGCCGCCATGATTGCCGCCGATCACATTCTCGACACCCTGGCTGCCAATGAAGTTGGCCAGCTCGAAGGTCGCGATAACCGTCGAACCGGCCCGTTTCGCGATTTCGACGGTGCTGCCGACATGGTCGTTGTGGGCGTGGGTCAGCAGGATCGTCCCCGGGGTGACCGATGCCGGATCGGTCTGGAGCACCGGGTTTTGGAGGAAGGGATCGATGAGGACGGATTTCCCTTCGGCCTCCAAGCCGAAGGCTGACTGTCCGTACCATGTGATCTTGAGGCCCATTGGGTGGTTCCTTTCGTCGTTCTGGATCGGTGAAGTTGCCGGGACCATCAGGATCAGGCCCGTTCGTATACCACCTTGCCGTCTGCGATCGTGACATCGCAACGTACGTTCCCCAGATCCGCCGGAGCGACGTTCCGCAGGTTCGTCTCCATGATCGTCACATCCGCCAGCATCCCGGGCTTCAGCATGCCCTTTCGCGTCTCGTCGAACGAGGCGTAGGCGGCGTTCTTCGTGTAGGCGGCGATGGCGTCCTCAAGGGAGATACGCTCCTCGGGGAAGATTTCGTCGCCATGACGATCCTGGCGGGTGACCATCATCTTGATCCCGAGCATCGGGTTGGTGGACGACACCGGTGCGTCGCTGCTGGCCGCGGCGACGATGCCGCGCTCCTTGAACGTCTTCATCGCGTAGGCGTATCGCACGCGATCCTTGCCGAGATTCTGCAGGTAGACGGGACGCATGTCGTACAGGAATGTCGTGCCGGGAATCGGGATCGCACCGAGTCTGGCGATGCGATCGAGAATCGTTTCGTCGATGATCGAGCAATGCTCGATACGGAACCGTGGATCCTCGCGCGGCATCTGTCGCTGCGCTTCCTCGTAGGCGTCCAGCACGCTGCTGATTGCCGCATCGCCGATAGCATGGATGCCGACCTGGAATCCGGCCTTGTGGGCGCGCAACACCCGCTCGGTGATCGCTTCGGGCGGGATCATGTAGAGTCCGCGGTTGTCGGATTCTCCCTCGTAGGGACGGGACATCCGTGCGGTGCGCCCGCCGATCGAGCCGTCGGAGAAGAGCTTGGCATTGCCGATCCGCAGCCAGTCGTCGCCGAAGCCGGTCGAGATACCGAGTGCGGCGAGCTCGTCCAGCGTCTCGTCGATCAGCATCATCAGGTAGGTGCGAAGCGGCAGCTCACCGCGACCGGCCAGACGCTGATAGGCGCGCATCTGCTCCGGCCGACGGATGCCGGCTTCCGACACGGAGGTGATGCCGTTCTTGCGGAAATCGTTGCCGCCTGCGATCAGGTGCTCGACGATTTCGTCCTCGGTCGGCTCGCCGATCGCGGCATCGACCGCGTCCATGGCGGACTCGCGCAGGACGCCCGTCGGTTCTCCGTGCTCATCGCGGTCGATCGTGCCATCCGACGGCTCGGGTGTGTTCGCGGTGATCCCCGCCAGCTGGAGCGCCTTCGTATTGACGGCCAGGATGTGGTGACAATTGCGCCAGAGTGCGACGGGGTGGTCCGGCGAAACCTCGTCCAGATCGTGGCGCGTCGGAACCCGGTTATCGGTCAGGTTCGCCTGATCCCACCCTTGTCCCAGGACCCACGATCCCGGCGCCGTCGTGGCGATGCGTTCCCGGATGGCGTCGCGAATGTCGGCGATCGAGGACACGGCGGTGCTGGAAACATCGATCTGGGTCAGTGCCTCGCCGACCATCATCGGGTGGGCATGAGCATCGTAGATGCCGGGCATGGCCATGCGGCCCTTGAGGTCGATCGTTTCGACCGTGCTTCCGAGTTGACCGCGAACCTCAGTCAGATTGCCGGTCGCGATAATCCGGTTGCCGACGATCCCGACGGCTTCGACCTCGGGACGATCGTCGTCCATGGTGAGGATCGGGCCACCCGTAATGATGAGCGCGTCAGTCACGTTACGACTCCTTGTTGGACGGTGAAAGCTCGTACCAGGCGCGGGCGATGTGATCCAACCGGGCAACCCAGACATCGCCTGCAGCGATCACTTCGTCGAGGAACCGGCTGATCGTGCCCGCGAATTCGGGACGCCCGGCGATGTGCGGATGCAGGACGATCGGCATGAAACTACCTTCGGTCCGATGCGCCGCCAGCGAGAGCGACCATGTCTCCAGAAGCGACGAAGGCGGCAGTGGAGATGATGGGGACAGCCATGTCATGTCGATGAGATAGGGTGAGATCGGGATGATCGTTGCCTCGGGATCGGTCGCCGACACGGGGAGATCGCCACCGACACCGGTGATGCGCCAGGCATTCCCCGAATAGTCGCCGAACGGCTCGTCGATCTCCGATGAGGGCACCCCCGGCAACTGTTCGATCAGGCCATGAATTGGTCCCCCGGCCACGCTGGACAGTGTTTGCAGGAGCTCGGGGACGGTCACCATCGCCGCGCAGGCGCTGGCCGCAACCTCATGCCCGAGATCGAGCGCCCGTTTCAGGAGCTGCGGGGAGCTTTCGGCCGCCTCGGTTGTGAAGGCGACGGTGGCGGCGATATCGAGATCGGCCAAGGTGTCCAGCAACCGGCTCAGACCGGTCGCCGCATAGTCGACGCCGGTCAATCCCGGCGTACGGGATGCCTCCGAATCCAGCCCCATGCCGGGGACGTGGATGATGACGGCGAGGGCCGCCCGGTGTCCGGCCGGCCAGGAAAAGCGTAGTGAACGATCTGTCATGCGTGTCCGCTCCCGGTGTGTGAAGGCCGCAGGGCATCGTTGCCGAACAACGCCGGGCCGAAGTGGTCGGTGCCGCCCGATTCAGGTGTCTTGTCCCCATCAGTCCTCGTTCGCCGAGACCGCCTCCTCCTTTCGCACGATGCCGGTGAATGATGGGGGATGTCGTTGCGGGGCGCGCTAACCGAGGGCGACCGTCAGTGCCTGGTCGATATCATCGATGATATCGCGGGAGTCCTCAATGCCGACCGAGAGCCGGATCAGATTGTCGCCGATGTTCCATTCCGCGCGTTGCTCCGGCGTCAGGCCACGATGAGACGATGCTGCAGGGTAGAGCGAGAGCGAGGAAACATCGCCCAACGTTGTGGCAGGTTCCACAATCGTCAGTGCTTCGAGGTACCGATACGCCGCTGTCTTGTCCATTCCCTTGACCTCGAAGCCGACCATGCCGCCCCGATCGTCGGAGATGAACTGGTCCTTGGTGGCGGGATCGTTGACATCCGGGTAGTAGATTCGCTCGATACGGGGATCGTTCTGGAGCCATTCCACGACAGCGCGGGCGTTTTCGCTGTGGCCGCGCATTCGCAGGTGAAGCGTCTTCAACCCGCGCAGTGTGAGCCAGGCGTCGAAGCTCGCCGGAACCGCCCCATTGATCCGCGCCAGGTCGCGGAGCGCGGTGATTGTCCCGGTTGGACCGGCGATGACGCCGCCGAGGACATCGCCATGCCCGGCGATGTACTTGGTCGTGGAGTGCAATGTGAGGTCGGCACCGAGATCGGTGGGAACCACCAGTGCCGGGGAGGCGAAGGTGTTGTCGACGACGAATCTGGCATCCCTGGCGTGGGCGATATCTGCCAGGACTTTCAGGTTCGCGACCTTGATCAGCGGATTCGAGATCGTCTCCGCGAAGAGCATCGTCGGCGAGACCTCATCGACCAATGCCTTGGTCGCTTCGAGGTCGGTGACGTCCACGAAATGCGGCGTCACCCCGATCGCGGCGAATTGACCGTTGAGGAGCGTCAGGGTCGCGCCGTAAACATCCCGCGAGACGACGACGTGATCGCCCGGCTTTGCCAGGAGCTGGAGCACGCCGTTGATCGCCGCCATGCCGGACGGGTAGGCGATTGCCGCGTCGCAATTCTCGATGGCGGCCACGGCGGTTTCCAGGGCGCGCACGGTGGGGTTCCCGAACCGGCCATAGGCATAGCCCTCGGCCGGGTTGTCGAACACGGTATCCAGATCGTCGCTCGATTCGAACACGTAGGACGTGCTCAGGTGGATCGGAGCCACGGTCGGTTTCGCCGGTCCGAGGTCCAGATGCTCACCGCTATGAATCGCGCGCGTCGCGGGACGCGCCGCCGCCAGACTTTGCGTGCGCTTGCTCATGGTTAATTCATCATCCTTGAACGTGTATGTTGCGGAATCGTATCCAGGCGAGTCTAGACGCCGACCAGTATCGCGTCAATTCGACTGATGAAGCATTGACAGTACCCCATTCCGCTCATACTGTGGCGCCCGTATCGATATTCGGATGCCGGATTTGTGCGACCGGCGATATACAGGAGTGTATGGCGTGACAGACGCGGTTTCACGATGGGTGGCGACCTCCGCCGACTACCGGCCCGATCGCTATTACCGGTACGAGCATCTGACGGAACTCCTCCATAACTGGGCGGAGCGTTATGCCCACATCGTCGATATCGAAAGCATCGGCAAGACGTACGAGGGGCGCGATATCTGGGCGCTGACCGTCACGAACAAGGCGACCGGTCCGCATAACGAGAAGCCGGCGACCTTCGTGGATGCCAACATCCACGCGGGCGAGGTGACCGGGTGTGCGACGGTATTGTGGCTGTTGAATCACCTGCTGACCGGCTATGGCAGCGATGAGCGGGTGACGCGGCTGCTCGACGAAACGGTGCTTTACGCTGTTCCGGGGATCATGCTCGACGGGATGGAAGTTTATCTCACCTCACCGGGCCGGATGCGGTCCTCAACGCGTCCATACCCGGAGCCCGAGCAGCAGGAAGGGCTGGTACGTGGTGACCTCGATGGCGACGGGCGCTCCCTCCAGATGCGGGTCAAGGACCCGAATGGGCCGTGGAAGGTGTCGCCGGACGACGACCGGGTGATGATCAAGCGCGAGCCCGACGAAACCGGCGGCGACTACTACTTCGTTTTGCCCGAAGGCACGATCAAGGATTGGGATGGCGGTGCGGTGAAGATCGCTCCCGACTTGCTCGGGCTCGATCTCAACCGGAACTTCCCGCATGACTGGGCGCCGGAGTGGAAGCAGCGGGGCGCTGGTGAACTGCCGCTGGGCGAGCCCGAAACGCGGGCGCTCGCGGAGTTCATGATGGCGCGGCCGAACATCTTCGCCAGCCAGCATTTCCACACCTGGTCCGGCGTCATCCTTCGTCCCTCCTCCGGGCAACCGGATGAAGACCTGCCGAAACTCGATCTCGCGGTCTACAAGGCGCTCGGCAAGATGGGCGAGGATGAGACCGGATACAAATGCGTCTCCATCTACCACGATTTCGCTTACGACAAGAAGACGCCGATTTACGGGGCCGTGCTCGACTGGGTGTACTCGACCTTCGGCGCCTACGCCTACTCGACGGAATTGTGGAGCCTGCCGCAACGGGCCGGGATCGAGATCACCGATTACATCGGTTGGGGCCGGGAGCATCCGGCGGAAGATGACGTCGCGATGGCAAAGACGCTGACCGAGCTCTCGGACGGCGAAGGGATCGCGGAATGGACGGCGTTCGATCATCCGCAGCTCGGACCGGTGGAGATCGGCGGCTGGGACTACAAGTTCGGCTTCCAGAACCCGCCGGGCACCGCCCTGGAGGACGTCACGAGCGGGAACGCCATGTTCGTCGTCCGCAAAATGGGAACGGCGCCCAGGATCGTCTTCCATGATGCGAAGGCGGAGTCACTCGGCGGCGATATGTACCGCGTGAGCGCGATCGTCCAGAACACGGGCTTCCTGCCGACCTACGTCAGCGAGCGAGGGAAGGCGACCGGGAAGATCAAACCGGTGCGCGTCGAAATCGGCGGCGATGTGACCCTGGTTTCGGGTAAAGTCGAGGCAGATCTCGGTCACCTCGATGGCCGGGCGAACCAGTACGGTCCGTTGCCGGTGCCGGCCCAACTCCCGATTCTCTCGCGCAGTCGCGTGGAGTGGATCGTTTCGGGCGAGGTCGGCGCGGAGGTCGCGCTGACGGCGACATCGACCAAGGCCGGTACTGTCCGAGCGACGATCACGCTCGGGGATGCCGAAAACGACAAATAGGGAATCTCGCAACGATCGCACAGGGCGGTGATGTCCGACTCTGCCGCCTTGTGCCGTATTTCGGCGCGATCGGACAGGCGGATTCCATCTGAACGAGGAACCTGCATGAGCCGCGTGACTGAAGACCAGTTTTTGGGTGCCCTGCTTGGCACCGCCATCGGCGATGCTCTTGGCCTGCCGGTCGAGGGTCTCTCCGCCAGCGAGATTCTCGACAAGTACGGAGCGTTCGACGGCTATCTCGAGATCGATGATGCCGGGGACGGCCAGCCGATCTCCGGCATCATCTCCGACAAGACGGAGGTGGCTCTCTGCATCGTTGAATCCCTGACGACGAACGACGGATTCCTCGACCCGGAGAATATCAACGCCAGGCTGGGCTTCCTGCTTCGGGGGACATCCCGACGATGGCTGAGCGACGAGGCCGTGCGTGGGATCGAGCTCGCCGCTGACCGTGGCGGCCTCATTCCGGCCGATCTCGTTTCGGCGCCGGAGGCGGCGGTCGCGCTCCGGGGCGTGCCGGTCGGGATGCTCCACGCCATTGGAGGTTGGGACGAGGAATCGTTGCGGAAAGATGCCGCGACCGTCACTCGCCTGACTCACGGTGGCGAAGAGTCGATCGACCTGACGGCACGCGTGGCGTCGGCGACGGCGATCGCGGCGCGATCCGCGCAGGGCGAAGAGCCGTCCTCAATCAGATTCCCGGATAACGACGACCCATTGGCGAAGCGCGTTGAGCGTGCGATCGAATCCGTGGGCGCGGCCGAGACGTTCGAGGGGGCCGTGCTGCCGGTCGTGCGGGAAGGTGGCGAGTCGAGCGCTCTGGGGGCGATCGCGGGTGGCATTGCCGGCGCCCGGTTCGGGGCGAGCGGCATTCCCCAATACCTGATCGACGAGTTGGATGCGCGGATCTACCTGTCGATGGCCGCGCCGTGGTTCTTCCGGACAGTGCTGCGCCGGGCGGGTACCGTCATTGATCTGCGGCTCGACACGAACGAGTTCCCCGAGATCAGGTGATCGCATCGTACCGATACGCGATCACCTGCGAACATCGACAGGTAACATCCACTCGAAGCGGTCAGTGTCCGGAGTCTGGACGCCGGGCACTGCGGCCCGGCGCTACCTGAGCGAATCATCGTGACAATACCGACCTGATATGGCCCTGATGGTACTGAATCCTACGTGGCCGTCCCCTTCACCACGTGAGCGTCCCGTCCATCATCCCGGCCTCACCCCTTTTCGCTCTGTCATCCCGAGCCCGTGAGACGATGCAGTCGCCGAACGGCCTCGAGGGATCTTTGCTCCCGCAAACCGTTGTGGTGGCCAGAGGCAAAGATCCCTCGACACGTCTCCCCTCGCTCCGCTCGCGGCTCCGGCTCGGGATGTGGGTAGAGGGTGACACTCGCTCACGGGGCTCGGGGTGACGGCGGAGGATGACATTCGCTCATGGGTTCGGGATGACTGCGGATGGCACTCGTTCGTGGACTCGGAATGGCGGTCGATGACGAGAAATGATCGTCATCCTGAACGCAGTGAAGGATCCCCCGGCGAAGCCGCTGCCCGGAGGGCAGAACGAGTGCACGTCAGTCCATTGCGTCGCATGGGGATTGCGGCGCTGCCGCTTTCTCAGGAGGATGGAGTCATGGGCGGGCGAGGCTAGGGCGAACGTTGAGCGGGAAGGCACAAAAGGCCGGGATGCCCGAAGCTGCGGGACGGACGTGGCATTTCAGCGGCGGTGAATTCACCCCCTCGATCGATTTTGCCTCCTGCGCCTTGATACGACCATTGCAGGGACCGTTATACTTTGAGAGGAAACACGGATCATAGCCGTGCGTACCTTCGCGCGCGGCTCCTTTTGCGCGTCCTATCCCTTGACGTCGCTGTACATTCATGATTGGGCTATGGCAGAGAAACGCGACTACTATGAGGTCCTCGAAGTCAGCAGGACCGCAAATGAAACCGAAATCAAGCGCGCCTATCGCCGCCTGGCGCGGAAATATCACCCGGACGTCAACAAGGCCGACGATGCCGAGGATCGCTTCAAGGAGGTCAACGAGGCCTACGAGGTTCTCTCGAGCGCCGATCGCCGGGCGGCTTACGACCGGTTCGGTCACGCCGCGGCAAACGGCGGTGGTGCAGCTGGCGACCCGTTCGGCTTTGGTGGGGCGGGATCGCCGTTCGGCGATCTTTTCGAGACATTCTTCGGAGGTGCGGCTGGCGGATCTACCCGCCGCCCCGCCCCGCCCCGGGGAGCCGACATCCAGGTGTCTGTCAACCTGACCTTCGAAGAGGCTGTCTTCGGCACCGAGAAAGAGGTCGAGGTCGACCGGTTGGAAACGTGCGATGTGTGTCACGGCACGCGCATGAAGGATGGCAAGACTCCGCCGTCCTGTCCGACCTGTGGCGGCACCGGCGAAGTCCGGCGCGTGCAGCAAACCATCCTTGGCCAGTTCATGACCTCCGGACCATGCCCGACCTGCCACGGTGAAGGTGTGACGATCACCGATCCGTGCGAGAAGTGCAACGGCAAGGGCCGTATCCGGAACTACCGGACGCTCGAAGTTACGATTCCGCCGGGAATCGACGATAATGCCACGCTGCGCCTCACCGGGCAGGGCGAGGATGCTCCGGGCAACGGACGGGCCGGCGATCTCTACGTCAAGGTCCGCGTGCAGCAGCACAAGCTGTTCGAGCGGCATGGCAAGGCGATCCATAGCCAGATCGGCATCAACGTCGCGCAGGCGGCCCTCGGTGACGAGGTGGAAATCGATACGCTCGATGGGCCAGTCGTCTTCCGCGTTCCTGGCGGCACGCAGTCCGGCCAGCAGTTCCGGTTGCGCGGACGGGGAGTGCCCGATCTGCGCGGCGGTGATCGTGGCGATCAGCTGGTCACGGTGCAGGTGGTCATCCCGAAGAAATTGACCGAGGAGCAGGAAGAGCTCTTCGAGCAGCTTTCCGCCAGCCTCGGCAAGGAAGTGACCCAGCAACCGAAGGGGCGAGGCTTCTTCGATCGCGTCAAGGATGCGATCGGGGTGTAATACGGAATTCGCAATACAGCGAATTGCATATTGTTTGACGGTTGACGCGGGCCAAGTGCATCATATCGAACCCGGATGATCGATCGCGGATCAGCGCATATGACGAGGCTGTCGTCTCGGGTCCTGTGCCCGAGACATGCCCAGAACCATGCGTGCGGAGCGGCATCACGGCGACCCCCTTTGCCTATCAGCGTCAGGTATGGGGCAGGAATTGCCAATTTCGGGGAACGGTGTCGGGACATCTCGTGTGATGTGGAGTCCCGGATGACCGAATTCCGGCTTTGGTGTTAATGTCTCCCTTCTGCAATCCGCTTCGGCAACAGGAAGACCAGAAGGAATGTGATCGCGACGAGCACCCATGAGGTGATCAACGCTCGTTGCGCGCCGATGATGAAGCTTTTGCCCAGGGCCGTTTCCGCCGCATTGCGGAACGCGACGCTGACCGGATCGGTGGCGGATGTGTCCTGCTCCGGACAACCGGCGGGTGTTTCCGTCGGGTCCGCTGAATCGGCCTGCTCCTCGAAACACCGGGTGAAGGTGGCGATTGCCGTGTCGATCTGGTCCTCGGGCATATGGGCCGCGATGAGGTTGGCGCGAAGATCATCCGTCACTGCAGCTACCGACGAAGGAGCCTGGGTACTGAGCGCGCCGAACATCATGATTCCGACGAGGCAAATCCCGATTGCCTGACCGAGACGCTGGGTTGCGCTGAGGACGCCGCTCGCGGATCCCGCCTCGTGACCCGGAACCCCCGAGAGCGTCAGGGTCACGTTCGGCGCAATGATCAACCCCGAGCCGAATCCGGCCGAGAAGAACCAGGGAGCGAGATTCCACGCCGTGACCGAAACCCCGCGGCGTTCGAGCACCACGACGAGCCCGCCGATTCCGACCATCACCAGCGCGGTTCCGAGGAAGAGGCAACGTCGTCCCAGCCACTTCGCGAACTTGTCGGATTGGGATGAGCTGATCAGGGATCCGGCCGAAAACGGGATCACCGTCAAACCCGAGTAAAGTGCGGAATATCCCAGACCGTTCTGGATCAGCAGGGATGTGATGAAGAATATCGCTGTAAATCCGCCGAAGTAGGCGAGGGCGATGCCCATACCGGCGGAGAACGATCGATTCCGGAAGAGCCCGACGTTGACGAGCACGCTCTTGCCTACCTGCAGCCGACGCCTTTCCCACACGGCAAATACCGCGAAGAGGATGAACGACGCGCCGATCGACAGGAACGTCCATGCGGGCCACCCGAGGACGCGTCCTTCGACCAGCGGAACGGTGAGGGCCAGCACAGCCGCGCTGACGATGGCGATCCCGGCGATGTCGAGCGATCCGGCGCGGCCGTATGTTTGTTCCAGCGTCCGCGAGGCGAGAATGAGGCCGAGGATGCCGATCGGGATGTTGATGAGGAAGATCGGCTCCCATTCGAGCCCGGCGATTTTGGCCGAAATCAGCACGCCACCGACCAG